>ENA-UOWO01001745-UOWO01001745.1-activated-sludge-metagenome-genome-assembly--contig:-NODE-1745-length-28283-cov-6.033832_pt1 | contig 28283 bp, 23 predicted proteins | sample MGYA00238148_ERZ761564 | MGnify/ENA primary metagenome ERZ761564 (study PRJEB28885, sample SAMN05720194) | activated sludge metagenome | isolation source: Anaerobic digester | place: USA...
AAGTTATGCAAGGTTATGGAATCAAACAAGGCTATAATAAGAATTGCAAAAAAACTTGCTAACAGAATACGATTCGTTTTACTAAAAAACGAACCTTATGTAAAAGGACTCGTAAAATAATTTTTGAATATGTATCATAAAATCTTATATTTGCAATGAGGGTACTGCACGGCTTCGCTTGCAGCTTCCGAAAGGAATGTCTGTTTTTCTTGAGATTGCGGACCCTCGTTTTTTAATAATTTGAAAAAGATCTTGCAGCTCTATTTAGAAAGATGTCTGCTAATAGAAGACTGGTTTTATAGATACGCTTTGAATATAATTTTGAGGGTATGCTTTCCAAGGAAGGTATTGAGTTTTATTAGCCATATTTGACATAGGATAATTAAAAAACTCCCCTAAGGGAGTCATTATCCAAAGTCATAAATCCTATTGCTGGCGAGTTGCTCTCCAGCATTGCTCGCTTCCCCTTCAGATTTACATTGCAAAAATAAATAAAAAATAATTAGTTAAAAATTTGGATTGCAACATAGAAGCGGAGTCGAAGTCACCGTTAACAAATTCTACTCAAACACCAACTTCTCCACCTTCACCAACTTCCCCTCCACAAACAAATTACAAACATAAACTCCCGGCTTCCAGCCTTTTGTCGGAATTATTGTTGTTTCACCCGTAACAGGAATTACACTTCGCAAATGCCCATTTAACCCAGCAATTTTAATTTCTGCGTTCTGATAATTTGGAATTGATGTTTTTACAATAAAATCATGACTGGTTGGATTGGGGAATATTTGCATATCAATTTGCTCAAACTCCAGCACTTCATTTCCGAGTTCTATGTAAATTGTTTTGTTTGCAGTTTTTACACATTCGCCATCGGTTACAGTAACTTGCACATTATATTCGCCAACTTCTGTGTATGTATGCTCCACGGCTTGGGATAAGGGCACTGAGCCTGTCGAAGTGCCAAAATCCCATTCCCAACTATCCACATAAGGGTTATTATTGTATAAATTTACATCCACCTCACCACCATTTAAGTAAAAAGTATCTGCATAAGTGTTTATGCGTGGCTTTAGATAATCGCAACCGTTGTCGGGCATGTAGAGTTTTACCAGGCCTTTGGAACGATGTGTTGGGATTGGAGAATCGCCTCCCCAGTATGTAAAGCCGCCGCCAATATACAATGTATCTCTAAATACTTCCAGTGCCGTTGGATTATCATTAAAGTTTCCGCCAATGCTATCCCAAGATTGACCATTCCATTTCTTTATAAATATATCATAACGATCATCATGATAACTTATTCCATTTGCTAAATATAATTCGCCTCTGTACATTGCGCTGGTTTGAGAGAATACTGTATTACTGTAATAGTTCCCCATCGGAATCCAATTAAAACCATCCCAAGCAGCACAGCCCTGCGATATTTCATTATTAACATGAGTAAACTGCCCACCCACGAAAAGTATAGAATTTATTGTATCAACCATGAGCTCATTAACCTGACCATTGGGAACAACTGGGAAAGTTTGCCACGAACTGCCTCCGAGGTATTTTCTCACTCCCCAGTATCCACCTGCATATAATTCATCGTTAAAAACAGCCAGTGCTCTGCAATACATTCCAAAACTGCCAACATTTACCCAATGTTCTCCAGTATATGCTGCAATTTTATCACAAGCCAGACTACCTATATGCCCGAAATTGCCAGCAACAAACAAGGTGTCGTGATAGATACAAAAGTCCCGAACTTCCCCATCTGCCTGCCCAATAGTTGTTGACTGCCAGTTGTTGCCGTTCCATACTGCAAGGCGGGCAGTGTTTGGATAGCTGCTGGCGCTTAAGAATGTGCCACCAATATAAAGAGTGTCTTTGTAGCATATTATCGAAGTAACATAACCAGATTCTACTCCCTCTTGATATCCTGATGGAAAGGATGTATTCCAACTTAAAATGTCGTTAACCGTATCATTATTTACACATCTAATACTCCCTCCAATATAAAGTATATTATTGTTATAATTATACAAATCACGAACAATCGCATCAGCTCCATAATTATTCCATAAACTATCAACGCCAAACATTTCATCTGTCCAAGTTTGAGCAAAAGTAGATAGTATTGGAATATTCATAATCAAGCAAAATAGTAATAATTTTTTCATAATAAGTGTAGTTTAATCAGCACACCGGATTTTTCCGGTGTGCTGAAATTTATAACTATTGAGTAATAACCATCTTTTTAAACTCTATTGCTTTATCATTCACAATCATTCCGTAACTATAAACTCCTGGAGCCCAGTCATTATTTATGATCTCCAGAGTATTCTCACCAACTTCTAGTTTGTATTCTGCAATAATACGCCCGAACATATCATTAACTACTATTTTGCCTGTCATTTCTTCCGGCAGGTAGTAGTTAATAAGTGTATAATCGGTAAATGGATCGGGAAAATTATCTTCCATGTATGCATCACAATCAGGCTTCACAAAGTCAACATCCCTTATCATCAACTTGCTATTTCGACTTTGCATTTCAACGCAAGGTGGTACTTCTTCGCCGAACAAATAATATAATACAGCTTGTGCACTAAAACTTGTACGGTCGGGTGGACATTTATATGCTAGTTCTTGTACAAAATTCAACTGAATGCTATCCATATCATAAAGTGTCTTTTCTTGTTCTTCCAAAGATACAAAAATTTCTTGTAATCTAATCCAATCATTGTCTAAATATTCAAGAAGGTTTCCCCCCTCAATTGCACGTTGTAAAAATATTATTCAAATACTGATTAAAATGAAAAAGTGTTTTATTAATATTTGTTTAACCCTCATACAATTTTTCAAAAATATTTCGGTTTGTAATTGTATTAAGTATTTTATTAGTTTTGTGATATGAAAAAAGCTTTTTTAATAGTTTTGTTTTTGTTGACGTTTGTCGGTATTACAAACGCACAAATTAAGGACAGTTCTATTAATATGTTGAAATGTGAAGTAAATTATTCATTCCAAATGCCTTTTGGTGATATGGCAGACAGATTTGGACTTTCTTCAACAATAGGATTTGGTCTTGATTATCAATTAAAGTCGGGTTGGACTATTGGAACAGAATTCAATTATCTTTTTGGAGGCAATATTAAAGATAGCACAAGTATTTTGACGGGTTTAATGACCGAATCGGGATACATAATAAATGAATACGGGGAGTACGGTACATTTTTATTGTCTGAAAGAGGTTTTTATGGTGGAGCAAAGATTGGTAAACTGATACCCGTATGGGGTCCGAATAAAAATTCAGGCATCATAGTTAATGTTGGTGCGGGATTGCTTCAGCATCATATAAGAATAGAAAACAAGGACAATAATACTCCACCTATTCTTGGCGATTACAAAAAAGGTTACGACAGGCTTTCTAACGGATTGTCATTGAGAGAATTTATCGGCTATCAATATCTGGACAATAACGGGACAATTAATTTCTATTTCGGATTTGAATTTTATCAGGCTTGGACACAATGTCGCCGCGATTATAACTTTGATACTATGCAAAGTGATAATACTGAAAGAAAAGATTATTTGAGTGGTTTCAGAATTGGTTGGATATTGCCACTTTATAAAAAAGCCCCGAATAAATATTATTATTACTAGGATGTTGTTCTATAGGATCATTACAGGTTTTTATTTTTTTTCAGTCAAAATAGCTGCTTTTTTTAACCCTAAAGCAAAATTGATGATTTCGGGGCGAGTAAACTGGCGCAATGAACTTAAGGCTAAAATAGACAAAAACAAAAGCTATGTTTGGATACATTGTGCCTCGCTTGGAGAATTTGAGCAGGGCAGACCATTAATCGAAAAAATAAAAAGCGAAAATGCCGGAGTAAGTATTTTACTGACATTTTTCAGCCCGAGCGGATATGAAATCAGAAAAAACTACCAATTTGCAGACATTGTTTGCTATTTGCCATTCGATTCAAAAGCAAACGCAAAAGATTTTATTGATATTGTCAAGCCAAAATATGCAGTTTTTGTAAAATATGAAATCTGGTATTATTTTCTAAAAGAGCTATCCATAAGAAACATACCGGTTTTTCTTATTTCGGGAATATTTCGCAAAAACCAAATATTTTTTAAGTGGTATGGCAAATCATATAGAAAAGCTTTAAGTTTCTTTTCTCATCTGTTTTTGCAAGATGACAAGTCGGCTGAGTTATTAAAAAATTTTGGATTCTCAGATTACAGTGTTTGTGGTGATACCCGAATGGACAGAGTTATGAACATTGCCGGAGAAAATTATGTTAATCCGTTGTTAGAACAGTTTTCCGAAAATAACAATATTATTGTTTGCGGAAGTACCTGGGAAGAAGATGAAAAAATATTGTGCGCTTTTATCAATGAGTTTTTCGGAAAATATAAACTTATAGTTGCTCCGCATGAAATAAACGAAAAACATATTGAGAAAATAGAAAAACTTCTAAAAATAAAATCGGTCAGATTATCAAATCTGAAAGCCATTGATGATTCGATCTCTGTAATTATTGTGGACTCCATAGGCTTGTTATCAAAACTATATCGTTATGCTAAAGTGGCTTATGTCGGAGGCGGATTTGGAAAAGGAATTCACAATATTCTCGAAGCAATCGTATATAATATTCCTGTAATTTTCGGACCGAACTATAAAAAATTTAAAGAAGCAAATGATTCAATTTTAGCAGGAACAGCATTTGAAATTAAACATATTGATGATTTAGAAAATATAATAAATAAGTTGTTTTGTAATGTAGAAAGATATGTTACAATCAAAAACGATACACAGAAATATATTCAAAAATCTTTCGGGGCTACAGCAAAAATTTACGAAAAATTGCAGAAATTTGATAAAAGCGAGCAGTAAATCTTATTGATAAGTTTATTAAATTGTTAATTTCTCAGGAATAACTCTTCTTTAATATCTAAGCCTTAATTATTTATAAATCAATGAGATGCCGTAAATTTTCACAATATTGATTATAAATAAACATTTGTTTGTTAAAAAATATCAATTAAAATTCCGAAAAGCTTAAAAATTAAGCATTTATACGGTTAATATATTTTTTTACAAATTTTCTTGCAATTCAGTAAGTGCCTGATATTATGTAAATTATGAATATTGCTGAGTTATAATTAATTTGTTGTTAATAACCTATTAAATATTTTTGTTGCAAATGATATAATTTAGTGGTTGCCAAAATTTCCCAAATAAATAGGCAGGGAAAATTCAGATAAAAGTAAAAGAGAAAAAGAGACTAAGATTTAAAATATTTTAACAATATGTATCAGAACGAACAGATGAAAGAGCAGGAATTTAAAACGGATGTAAAGAAAAAAGTATTCAACGATGCAGAAGCATTATTGGCAAGTCAGGAATACTTTAAAGGAGACCAGTTAGCAGCCAGGGTATGGATAAATAAATATGCCCTGAAGGATTCTGATGGTAACTTATATGAATTGACCCCTGATGACATGCACAGAAGATTGGCGAAGGAAATTTTCAGAATAGAACAAAAATATGAAAATCCGATGCCTGAAGTTCAGATTTACGATCTGCTTAAAGATTTTCGCTATATAATACCTCAGGGAGGACCTATGTCCGGTATTGGAAATAATATGCAGATAGTATCATTATCTAATTGTTTTGTTATCGGACATGATAAATTAACAGATTCCTATGGGGGAATTTTGAAAATTGATCAGGAACAGGTTCAGTTGATGAAAAGACGTGGTGGCGTAGGGCACGATCTTTCTCATTTGCGTCCAAAAGGTTCTCCGGTAAAGAATTCTGCATTAACATCTACAGGAATAGTTCCATTCATGGAAAGATATTCAAATACTACACGAGAAGTGGCTCAGGACGGAAGACGTGGTGCGTTGATGTTGAGCGTTTCAATAAAACATCCCGATTGTGAAGATTTTATTGATGCAAAACTTACCGAAGGTAAAGTAACAGGTGCGAATGTTTCTGTTAAAATTACGGATGAATTTATGAATTCTTTAATTAACAAAGATAAATTCGTTCAGCAGTATCCTATTGACGATAAAGCTCCTAAGTTTATTAAAGAAGTTGACCCACAGAAAATATGGAAAAAAATTATTCATAATGCATGGAAGTCAGCAGAGCCGGGAATTTTATTCTGGGATACTATCATAAACGAATCTGTTGCCGATTGTTATGCCGATTTAGGATACAAAACAGTTTCTACCAATCCATGTGGAGAAATTCCGCTTTGTCCTTATGATTCATGTCGGTTATTGGCTCTGAATTTATATTCTTATGTTGATAATCCTTTCACAGCAGAAACAAAATTCAATTTTGACAAGTTCACTCAACATGTTCATTATGCTCAAAGGATGATGGATGATATTATTGATCTTGAACTTGAAAAAATAGACTCAATTATAGGTAAAATAAATGCTGATCCCGAAGATATTGAAATTAAAAGAGTTGAAAAAAGATTGTGGGAAAACATAAGAAAAAAAGCTGAAGAAGGCAGAAGAACAGGAGTTGGTATTACTGCAGAAGGTGATATGTTAGCTGCTTTGAATTTGACTTATGGTTCTGATGATGCTGTTGATTTTGCTGTCGAGGTACAAAAAACTCTTGCTGTTGAAGCATACAGATCTTCTGTTAATCTTGCAAAAGAACGCGGATTCTTCTATATTTTCGATTTCCAGAGAGAAAAAAACAATCCGTTCATAAATCGTTTGAGAGAAGCTGATCCGCAATTAATCAAAGATATGGAAACGTGGGGGAGAAGAAATATCTCTCTTTTAACTATTGCTCCTACAGGTACAACAAGTTTGATGACTCAAACAACTTCCGGCATCGAACCGGTATTCCGCCCGTTTTACACTCGCAGACGTAAAGTAAATCCAAATGACCCGGAAACAAGAGTTGATTTTGTTGATGAACAAGGAGATAAATGGGAAGAATATAATGTATTTCATCATAAATTTCTTACTTGGTTACAAGTCAACAAATACAATGTCGAAGAAGTTAAACAGATGAGTGGCGAAAAGATTAACGAACTTGTTGCAAAATCCCCATATTTTAAAGCAACCGCTGAAGATGTAGATTATCTGAGTAAAGTTAAAATGCAGGGAGCTATTCAAAAATGGGTAGATCACAGCATCAGCGTTACTATAAATATGCCCGAAAATGTTTCTGAAGAAACTGTTGAAGAGTGCTATCTCGAAGCATGGAAAAGCGGTTGCAAAGGAGTAACGGTTTATCGTGAAGGTTCAAGAGACGGAGTTTTGATAGCTAACAATAAAGATGGAGAAAAGAACAGGGTTCTTGAGTTGAAAAGGCCTAAAGTTCTCGAAGCTGATATTGTAAGATTTCAGAATAACAAAGAAAAATGGATAGCATTCGTAGGTTTGATGAATGGAGTTCCTTATGAAATATTTACAGGTAGGGTAGAAGAAGACGCTTTGAATATTCCCAGCACAATAGAATCAGGAAGAATTATTAAAGAACGCTTCGAAGACGGCACCTCTAGATACGATTTCCAATATACTAATAAATATGGCTATGCAACAACATTCCAGGGTCTTTCACATCAATTTGATAAAACCTACTGGAATTATGCAAAACTTATTTCAGGCGTTCTCAGACATGGTATGGCAATAGAAAAGGCTGTCGAATTGGTATCCTCACTCGAACTGGATAGCGATAATATAAATACATGGAAAAATGGCGTGGAAAGAGCACTGAAAAAATATATACCGAATGGGACAAAAGCTTCCAAAAAAGGAGTTAAGTGTCCCGGTTGCGGACAAGAAGACACTCTTGTTTATCAGGACGGTTGTGTAATTTGCTCCGATTGCGGATATTCAAAATGCGGGTAAAAGTTTCGGGGCTTTCTCAATGCCCCGTTTTTATGTCCTTTTATGTTTGGTTAATCAAAAGAGGTTGTTTTTATACAGCCTCTTTTTTATGTTCTTTGCCGAAAACTGTTTGAATAAAAAACAATTGTGTTAAATTTGTTGAAATTATGGAATATAAAACCAACATACATTGCGAAGTTTGCGGAAATTCAGACCCTGAAAAGTTTTTCACTAAATTTGAACGGAAAGACTTTAAAGTTGCTGAATGTATGAATTGCGGATTTGATTTTATTCCACAATTCTATCGTGAACAAATTCCTTATGAAAACTACAGGGATGAAGAAGTTCTGGAATCAGTAAGACGTGGAAATAACTACATAAAAGTCCGCAGACATAAATTAAGATTAAAGCTAATAAAGAAATATGTCAAATCCGGTAAACTTTACGATATTGGAGTAGGATGGGGGCACTTTTTATATACGGCTAAAATTATGGGATTCGAAGCAAGCGGAGTCGAGATAAGTGAGCTTATGCACCATTACGCAACAAATGATTTAAAACTTGATGTAGTTCACGACAATTTCTTTAGTTTGGATTTGCCGGCTGATAATTGGGATGTAGCAACAATGTGGGATGTCTTAGAACATATTAACGAACCCGATAAAGCCATTGAAAAAGTACATGGTATTTTAAAAACTGGTGGCTATTTTGTTCTTCAGGTACCCCAGATTGATTCAAAAGTGGCTCGTAAGCAAAAAGAAAACTGGAGCATGATGTCAATAGAGCATATTAATTATTTCTCTAAAAAATCAATTAAAACCCTACTTGAAGCAAAAGGCTTTGAAGTTGTTAAATATAAGTCGTCTTATGAGCTTAAATTATTTCTAATGTTTACTGTATTGCCTTGGTTAAGAAGGAGAAAAACAAAATCGAAAGAGAAACCTGTCCTTACAAACTCAGAAAGACAGAATTTCTTTAATAAGGTAACAAAGTTGCCGAAATTTGTTGTTTGGTTAGGCTTACTAATGCACGACATTGTTTACAATACACTTACAATGCTTAATTATGGCGAGGAAATGATTGTAGTGGCAAGAAAGAAGTAAAATATGTTGAACCAAACCAAAACCATAATATTCGATTTTGACGGTACCATTGCCGATACTCTTGACACAATTTTTATACTTTATAATAAAATAGCTCCTGAATATAACTGCCAACAATTAAACATGGGTGATTTAAAGGTGTTTAGATCAATGAATATTCATCAGATTATTAAAGAGTATAATTTTCCGGTTTTTCTCATTCCAATTATTACAATTAGGGTTAAGGCAGAGCTTAAAAAAGAGATAGAAAATCTTAAACCGATAAAAGGGATAGAAAGTGTTTTATCTGATATTAAGCAGGCCGGATTTAGGCTTGGTGTTATGAGCTCTAATTCGACAGAAAACATAAGATTGTTTTTAAAGAAAAATAGTATTTATAATTTATTCGATTTTGTACATTCGGGGAAAAACATTTTCGGAAAAGACAAAGTCCTTTTGAGATTATTGCACAAATATAAAATAAAGCGTAACTCTGTAATTTATGTTGGTGATGAAACCCGCGATATTGAAGCACTAAAACGCATTAAAATACCTATAATAGCAGTAAGCTGGGGCTTTAATTCACATTCAATACTTGAAAAATTTAATCCAAACGCTTTGATTGATGACCCTAGCGAATTAATAGGGGAAATTAATGATTTATCCGGAACCCAGTTGATTAATTTGTAATTGTTAATTTGTGATATCTTTTTACAAATAATTTTACCAGAAAAATATGCAAAACTTTTACTCAGCCTCACAGATTAAGTAAAGCATTGTTCCGTCATAGTTGCTAAAAGGGGTTGTTGAATTAAATAATTCATCGTAAAGCAAAGTCATTTTCTTCTGTTTCTTAATATATTCTATTGAGAAATTTATGGTACCATATCGATACATAAGTCGGTTACCTAACCTGCAATCATATAAAGTTATGCGATTTGGACCGTTGCTCTCTCCTGTTTCTTCGGGATGATCATCTTGTGGCCAAGGGCTTGCGAAATATTCAATCTCGTATACAAAATCAGTATCCATGGTGTCATTTTCAAATTCAAAGTAAAGATGTCCAGTGCCATCTTCATTAAAATTAATATATCCAGGTGAAGAAATTGAAACCTCAGAACCACCTAACCCAATTGCCTCAACTATTTTCCAATTTATTGCAAAATAGTTTTTCCCCTTGTAATTTTCTCTACTACAACTATTTGCTAGCATTACTAAACTGAATAAAATCAGAATACCGGAAATAATATTTTTAGTTCGTCTTTTCAACATACATTAGTTCGTTAGCTCCTGATTGGAAATTTAATGAGAAGTCTGCATACCAAACCTGTTCTTTTTTGCCAAAATCGACAACTATAATGTCCTTAAGAGGCAACCCTCCACCTTCGGGATACAAAGTTATATCTACAGAAGTTATAAGGTCGGTAAGAACAAATGTACCCGAATATGAACATAAAGAATAATCAGATGTTACTGGAATTCTTTCTTCAGTCGAAGTAAAGGTAAATGTTCCCCCATAATCGTCAGTTTGATGAAACTCATATATGCCAGTGTCGAAAAGCGTTGTGTCGCATGTAATTTCATTATACTGCCCTATAAAAAAACTTATATGATGTTCTGTAACCTTCCATTTACCTTCCAATGCTTTTAACTCATGATAGTTAACCTCAAGCCGATTGCATGAAATACCTACAAACATAAGAGTCACACAAACAATTAAGAAAAACAATATAGAAGAAACCCTGATTTTCATTTAGCAAATTTAGACATTTTTTTTAATCCAAATAGGAAAATCAAAAGTTTTACAAATTATAATAAACAAATAGAAAATCAGGCTTAGAATTTTGACTTAAGTATTAAGATTCGTACTTTTTCTGTTGCCGGATTATTGATACAATGGAAACATTCTGCCGGACAATGTATAAAGAAATCTTTACAGAAAATTTCTGTTTCATCATTTACAGTTATTTCGGGGCGACCTTCGAGAATATAGAAAAATACAGCTAGGTCGGTTTTTACTTTTGATAGATATTGCATTGGCTCTAGTTCGAGATGATAAATTTCAGTTTGATTATCAGCGAATAAAATCCAACCTTTGTATTAAATGCATTATTATTCTTTTCCGTACTAGTATAATGAACAGATTTCATTTAATTACTCTCAAAAAAGTTGATATTTATTCTTTTACCATTACTAACATCATTTTAAACCTCTCTACTGCATTAACAGCGTGTGGAATGTTAGCAGGCATCAAAATCATTTGACCAGCCTCTACAATATTCGGGTTTCCGCCAATTATAACTTCTGCTTTTCCATCTACAACACTTATCAAAGCGTCGAATGGTGCTGTATGCTCGCTTAAAGCCTGTCCTTTATCAAAAGCAAAAAGAGTAATATTGCCCTTTTCCTTTTTTACAATAGTTTTACTTACTATCGAACCAGTCTGATATTCAACTTGTTCTGACGGGTTTACCGTTTTTCCTTTTGAGAATAAATTTGTTTCCATAAGTTTGTTTTTATAATAGTTTTGTTACCGATTGTGGTTTTGGTGCTTTTACAACCAATATCCTAGCTGTTTTTTCAGAGTTGTTGTACAAGCAATGAACAATGTCTTTTGGACTTTCAACAAGACTATCTGTGTCAATTTTTACTGTTTCGTCACCAACTCTTATTTCCGGACTGCCTTCCAAAACATAGAAAAAAACATCTACCGGAGTAATGTGTGGCTTTAATGCTTCTCCCGGCATCAGTGTTATATGCATAACCTGAGCTGATTCTTTGTCATATATTTTGCGTACATCCACCTTATGTGGCGTTTCGACAATTGCGGTATCGCTTACTTTTTTTATAATCATGTTGAGGCAGATAAAAATTTATTGTTATTTTGATAATTCTCTCTTAATAATTTCTTCAATTTCCTCAACACATCCGCCACAACCAGTACCGGCTTCTGTTTTGTCACTCACTTTTTCAACTGTATCACATCCGTGATTTTTAATTGCATCAATAATTTCTTGTTCTGTTACACCCATGCAATTGCATACAATTCTTTCGCTGTTTTCCATAATTTTAAGTTTTAAATTAAATTAAAGAAGTCCTGAGTTCATTCTACAGGACTTCTATGTATTAAACAAATTAACTCAAAAAAAGTTTCATATCTTCATCAACGGTTCCAATTCCCGATATTCCAAAGTTTTCGACAAGAACTTTTGCAACATTTGGAGAGAGAAATCCCGGCAATGTTGGACCTAAATGAATATTTTTAACACCCAAATACAATAAAGCTAGTAGGACAATAACTGCTTTTTGTTCGTACCATGCAATATTGTACGCAATGGGTAAATCATTAACGCTATCAACTTTAAACACATCTTTTAGTGTCAACGCGATTACTGCAAGAGAATATGAATCGTTACACTGTCCTGCATCAAGAACTCGTGGAATTCCGTTTATGTCTCCCAGTTGAAGTTTGTTATAACGATATTTTGCACATCCTGCTGTAAGAATAACAGTATCTTTAGGTAATTTTGATGCGAACTCGGTGTAATACTCACGCGATTTCATTCTACCATCGCAACCTGCCATCACAAAAAATTTACGAATAGCACCTGATTTTACAGCTTCAACAACTTTGTCAGCTAATGCAATTACTTGATTATGTGCAAATCCACCAATAATTTTACCTGTCTCGATTTCTACTGGTGCTTTACATTTTTTTGCATGTTCGATAATCTCCGAGAAATCTTTTGTCTTGCCGTCTTTACGCGCAGGAATATGTTTTGCTCCACCTAATCCAGAAGCACCGGTAGTATATATTCTGTCTGTATATGTTGCTTTATCAAGTGGAGGAACTATACAGTTAGTTGTAAAAAGAACAGGTCCATTGAATGTTTCAAATTCGTCTCTTTGTTTCCACCATGCATTGCCATAATTTCCCACAAAGTTTTCATACTTTTTAAATGCAGGATAATAATGTCCGGGAAGCATTTCGCTATGTGTGTAAACATCTACTCCAGTACCTTTTGTCTGTTCCAGCAATTCTTCAAGATCTTTAAGATCATGTCCGCTGATTAAAATGCCTGGATTATTGCGAACGCCAATATTAACTTCGGTAATTTCAGGATTACCATACGATTCCGTATTTGCCTTGTCGAGTAATGCCATAGTATCAACACCGAATTTTCCACATTCGAGAACCAAAGCAACCAATTCATCTACCGACTTTTCTTCTGTAGTTGCAACAAGAGCTCTTTGCATAAAAGCAAAAATCTCGTTATTGTTATAACCTAAATTAAATGCGTGTTCGGCATAAGCAGCCATCCCTTTCAAACCGTAAGTTACCATTTCTTTTAGAGAACGTATATCTTCGTTTTCAATTGACAAAACGCCAATAAGCTTTGATTTCCTTTCAAATTCTTCAATCGAATCGGCTGTCCATGTTGCACAACCATGTAGATTTAATGGTAATTTTCCGCCAGCTTTTAAGAACTCGTTTTTTATTTCTTCACGAATTTTTAGTCCTTGTTTCACTTTTGCAACAATAGCATCATAATCAAAATTTGCATTTGTAATTGTAACAAACAATGAATCAAATATAAATTGATTTACTTTTGCATTTTCTACCCCTTTTTGGCGAGCCAAATTTGCAAATACTGAGACTCCTTTGGTTACATAAATAAGCAAATCCTGCATATTCGCAACTTCATCAGTTTTACCGCAAACGCCTTTAATTGTACAGCCGGTGCCTTTAGCTGTTTCCTGACATTGATAACAAAACATTGACATAAATTTTTCCTCCTATTTTTAGTTATTATTATTTTTCATATTGCTGCCTTTAGTTACACTCAATCAGCGCCACATTATGTGCCTGAGCGTAGCCTAAGGTACCTAATTTCAAACCCATTCCTCAGTCAAAACTTCTCCCGATACCGAAACAATCATTGCTTTAACCGGAACTTTCCGTTTTGCAATATTTTGTGCCTCTTTAACAAATCTAAGTAGGCCACCACAACAAGGAACCTCCATCATGACTACGGTAATAGTATTTACCTGAGCCACATCAATCAAAGATACAATTTTTTCTATATATATATCTGTATTTTGGTCCAATTTTGGACATAAAATAGCAAGAGTTTTACCACGTAATAGTTTTGAATGAAAATTACCCATGCTAAATGCTACACAATCGGCAGCTAAAACTAAATCAGAATTGTGAAAATGCTGTGCATTCGGATTCAATAAATGCATTTGCACAGGCCAATGGCTTAGAGCCGAAGGAATTTCTTCATTACTCTTTGCCGAAGGTACCGCATTAAAAGTTTTTTCTGCAGATCCCGGACATCCACATTGAGAAGATTTTGCCATTCTTGACTTATGCACTTCGCTTTTAACTTCTGTTAAGTCCCAAGGTAAATTCTCACGATTTGCCTCAAGATATTCTACTGCCTGTCTGAAAAAATCTTGCTCGTTGTGATCATTCAGATGCTTAAGATGGGCTATCATTACATTTTTGCCTTTTGGAATAATATCCTTAACTACCTCAACTTCATCGTATTGAGCAGCTTCACGTTTTTCAAGCCTTATTGCTCCCTGAGGACAATGACCTAAACACGCTCCAAGACCATCACACATTAAATCGCTGATTAGCCTTGCCTTACCATCAATAACTTGTAAAGCTCCTTCGTGACAGTTAGGAATGCATAATCCGCAACCATCACATTTTTCTTCGTCTATTTTTACTATTTCGCGTATCATAATTTTAATTTTTATTCTAATTTTGAAACAAAAATATAGGGAATTTTAATGCCAGTTGTGTAACATATGTTACAAAAGTGAAAACAATTGTTATATTTGTACCTAAATGCCGAAATATGAATCAAATATTGACCAAATGTGCCTTGTTTAGTGGGATAGAAGATGCTGAAATAAAAAAAATCTTTGATGGGATTTTTTATCAGACAAAGGAATATGTATCAGGAGATATCGTAGCATATCAGGATGAAAAAGTTGAGTTTTTGATGATAGTTTTAGAAGGTGTTGTTAGGGGTGAGATGGTTGATGCTTCGAGAAAAGTAATTGTTATTGAGGAGATAGAAAGCCCTAGACCGCTTGCGCCCGCATTTGTTTTTGGTATGAACAATCTCTATCCAGTGAATATCGTTGCACAAACAGAAACAAAGATTGTAAAAATTCCTAAAGCAGAATTTGTTAAAATGATGCAGCGCAGCGATAAACTACTTATTAATTATATGAATAATGTCTCGGGTAGGGCCCAATTTCTTTCGCAAAAACTCAAATTTTTAAGTTTTCACAGCATAAAGGGCAAATTTGCTTATTATATATTGAATCTTGCAAAAAATAACAATAGAAATTTTGTCACGCTGCCATTATCACAGGAAAAACTTGCAGAATTATTTGGAGTTACCAGACCATCTTTAGCAAGGGCAATACGCGAGATGCACAATGACGGTCTTATACGAGCAGAAGCAAAAAACATTCAGATTTTAAACACCTATGAGTTGTATGAATTGATGAAATAGAGAAGGGAAAAAAGGATTGGTTAAACAGACTGCAAAAGTATAGTTTGGTTTCAAACCAAACTATACTTTTGCAGTCTTTAAAGTACAGAAATATGGTTTTTTTTCAAAAAATATTTAAAAGTACTGGAAACAGGTTGCATGGTTACGACTATACGCAAAACGGCAAATATTTTATAACAATAGAAGAAAAAAATATGGAACATATTTTTGGTAAAATTATTAATAGAGAACTGATTTTAAACGAATATGGGAAAATTGTTGAAGAATGTTGGTTTGATTTACCAAATCATTATGAAAACTTAATTCTTGATGAGTTTTGTATTATGCCGAATCATGTTCATATGATAATGATTATAAAGAATATTGATGGCGTAAAAAAACATGGCATATCTGAATTTGTAAGAGCGGTTAAAACATTTTCATCAAGAAAAATTAATGAAGCCAGAAATACCCCCGGTAAGAAAAATTGGAAAGTAGATTTTTGGGACGAAATTATCCGTACAGATGAACGTTATTACGAAATAAAAGAATATATTCGCAACAACCCTAAAAATTGGAGGGTCTAATTATTATGACATCAGAAATTCTATATATTGTAATTCTAGCAATTGTAGTTTTTGGGTTTTTTGCTCAACAAATTCTTGGTTATCTTAATGCAACCTGGTTTAATAAACCTATTCCTGAGATTTTAAAAGATATTTATAATCCGGATAAATATCGAAAGCAACAGAAATATAAACTTGAGAACTATCGCTTTGGGATAATTTCAGCTGCTTTTAGTTTTGTCCTTATAGTCGGAATGTTGATTTTTGGTGGATTTGCTTTTGTTGATAGCATTGCGGGGCAAATAACTGAGAATTTTATTTTAAAACCGCTGATTTTCTTTGCAATTCTTATGTTTGCAGCAGATATCTTAGGCACACCATTCGCTATTTATGACACTTTTGTTATTGAAAATAAATATGGATTTAATAAGACTACTCCCAAAACATTTGTTTTCGACAAAATTAAAGGCTGGTTATTAGGCGGAATAATAGGAGGGGGGCTACTTTCTTTAATAATATGGATTTATAATCTTGATCCAGAATATTTCTGGCTATATGCCTGGCTTGTCGTTGTCGCATTTTCTTTGTTTATGAATATGTTTTATTCTGTTTTGATAGTTCCTCTTTTTAACAAACAAACTCCGCTTGAAGAAGGAGATCTTAAATCAGCAATTATGGAATTTGGGGAAAAAGCAGGGTTTAATATTTCGAAAATATTTGTTATAGATGGATCAAAACGCTCAACAAAGGCAAATGCATATTTTAGCGGAATGGGACCCAAAAAGCGAATAGTTTTGTATGACACATTAATAAACGAAATGACAACAAACGAAATTGTTGCAGTTTTGGCTCATGAAATTGGACATTATAAACATAAACATATCTATAAGTCAATGTTTGCTTCGATAATCGAAACAGGAATTACGCTTTTTATTTTCGGTTTATTTGCGGGCAGCGATATCTTATCTCAGGCTTTAGGTGTTGATGAGGCAAGTTTTCATATTGCTTTGATAGCATTCGGAATAATTTACAGTCCTTTATCATCGGTCTTGGGGATAATTTCGTCCGTTTTTAGTCGAAAAGCAGAATATCAGGCCGATAATTTTGCCGCAAAAAACGCTCTTGCTTCAGATTTAATCTCAGCATTGAAAAAACTAACTTCGCAAAATATGGGAAATCTCACACCACATCCTTTAGTGGTATTTTTATCTTATTCACATCCACCCGTGTATGACAGGGTAAAAAATCTGATGAGTAAAAACACTAGATAGAACTAAAATTTTGTGTGGATTTGCAATATATTTTAAAACACATCGTTTTAAGCAGTAAAATATCGAAAATCTAATAATTAAGATAATTTGAAAATTTGTTAGTTATGAAAAAAAGCGTATTTGTAGTTTTGGCGATTTGTTTTTTTGCAAATCTTGTACTAGCCCAGGAATCAAGTAATAAATCGAAAGAGTTTTATTTTACATTACCGATGCCGTTTAATATAACTACCATTAATCCGGAGTTTTCAATTAAAACTCAAGTTAAAGACAATTTTTACATTGATTATAATTTAATAAATCTATCATTTAGATATGGTAAAACAGGTGACAATACAAATATCAATTATGCACAAAGCAATATTTCTTATTCGGGAGGTATTGGAATTGGTTTTGAGTGGAGAAAAAACATAAGCTCAAAATTGCAATTGTATTATGGACCCGGATTGTTTGCGTCTTATTCCGAATCCATTTCGATTATAGAAAACCCAGGCTTACCGATAGATGATAGGAAGCAGTCTAATCAACGAATTGAATTTGGTATACCCTTTAATTTTGGGTTAATTTTTAATCTTTCGGATAAGCTTGCTTTCTCTGCAGGGATAAATCCTGTATTATCAATGAATATTGACTATAGAAAGTATCCATCGTTAACATCAACTACTCAAAGTTTTGGATTAAGTTTTAATGATCAGATAGCTTCATTATCTTTAATAATTCGCAGATAAGCAAAGTCTAAGTTCTAAAAATATAGGCAACCTCACACCACATCCACTGGTAGTGTTTTTATCTTATTCGCATCCGCCGGTGTATGATAGGGTAAATAACTTGATGAAGTAATTGAAGCTTCAGTAAACAGAAGTAATAATATTTTATTGTTTTTGATGTAATCTTTATTACAAAATCACGCAATATTTCAGAATTAGTAGAAAACTGGAAATATTAAATCCGATTAGTTAAGGAATAAATTATTGGATTGCCTTTTCGAATAGATATTTTGAAATTGTCAATATTGAAGGTGTTTTTACCTCGGTTCCACAAGTATATTTTTATGATAATATTTTTAAAATTCAAATTGATGTCTGATAATTTAAGACTCAAATGAATATTTGTGTAATGATTTTTGTTACTATTTGATTTAAAATCAGAAAAATCTGATGCAGTATAGTAAATATTTTTACCATTTGATTCAAAAGATGCAACTAAAAAAACATCACTTAAATCTTGTTTTGCAAAAGCTTCAACAGAAATATCAATAAAATCGTATTTTGAAATTGTTAAACTATCAAAATTAATGGTGTAAGATGGAGACCATTCCATGTAATCATAAATATTGTAAATGTAATTATTAAGGCTGTCTGTAGAAATATTTTCTGATTTTACGCCTTCCCATTTTTGATCATATGGATATGAAAAGTCTAAAAAACTAATAAATTTATTTTGTGTCTGTCCGTTTTTACTAAAAATGTATGTTGTGCCACCGAAATAATTATTTTGTGATTCTATTTTCGGAAGATAGTCCATAATAAGTGGAACAGCTATTGGGTCTATATTAGAAGTACATCCCAAATATAAAATATCATTATTTTTTGACATTTCGCAGATTAGTTTAATCAATTCTGCCCTTGGAGTCTCTTTATCAATAAAAGCAAAGTCTTCAGGGACTTCAAGTTGTTTTAAATAGTAATCAGTAATTTTTTTATGTGATTCAATAATTGCCGGTTTTTCGGGGTTTTGGTTTCTAAATGCGACATATTCAGTAATGATTTTCTTAAATGATGACTCATAAAAGATTTTGTAATGATCTCTTGAGTAGATTAGCGTTAAGATGTTTACTGTTAAAATACTTATTACAATAATTAAGTTGAGATATGGTTTGAGATTTTTAATATGCCCAAAAATAATAAAAAACAAAAATGGGAAACTGAAAATTAAAACCGAATATTGCAAAACAGCATTAACATAAACGGAATAAAAATATCCTATTATTATTGGTAATATAAACCAAATAGAAAAAATTATCAGATTTTTCCACTTAAAAGATTTTTTTTCATAGACAATACAACTAAAAGAAAATATCACTATTACTAACGCTATACAGAATATGGAAAAATGGAAAATATATGCTAAATAATTACCCCAAAAATTTATTGTAGGTTTTGCTAACCACCCCTCAATACCCTTCATATTAAGTTGTGCAATAAAAATGTTAATATGAGGGATGAACAAAATAGCGATTGCAATATTTGCGAATAAATATTTCAATAATTTATTTTTGTCTATGATAAAAAATCCTGTAACAGCGACAATTCCTGCAAAGAGTAAACTGAAATAATGATTATATGTGCATAGAGATGCAAATAGTGCATAAAAAATAGAGTTTCGGATTAATTTAGTATTATTTTTAATTAGGAGAGTCCAAAACCAAACCATTGCAAGAGATAGAAAAATACCACTGCCGTATGGTCTGGCAATTTGACTATGCATAATGGGATATTGTAAACTAGCCAAAAATGCTGCTGAAATCAATCCTACAGTTTCATTAAACCAAAGTTTTCCAATTTTATAAATTAGAAAAACGGCTAAAATACCAGATATTAAAAAAGGTAATTTAACCACCCACTCGGCTTCGCCAAAAATTCTAGTGTAGTAATATAAAAATACTTGCACACCTGCTGGATGCGTATCTACTGTTTTTACTCCATATTCAATAAGTTCTGAAAAACTACTAAAGTATGTGCGAAAAAGTGCACTAAATTCATCATGTGTAAAAGGGATTTCAAAAAAATTATAGAAACGTAAAATCGCAGAAATAACTAATATTATTATCAAGATGTGTTGATTCGAAATATTGTTATATCTATTAATAAAAGGCTTCATTATTTTTCGTTGTGACAAAATTAAAAAAAATGTAATTCAAACAAATTACCAGAATATTATAAATGAGTAAATTTATTAATTTATTGAAGTAATGCTAATACACCATTTCCCTCTTCACAAAATTCGACTTTACCCCAAAATACAGATAGATTTGTTGGCTTTCCTCACCAATTTCGGGAGATACCTTGCGGAATATTACGCCTACATTTAAAGACAAATTTTTATTCTCTTTTAGGATATAGCCCAAATCAATTCTTGCAGTTATAACATTTGTTTTAATCCCTTGCAAAACAGTATTGCCATAAGAATTTACAATATAAGTATATCCTTGATTTCCGTCCATTGTAGGCTTAAAAATATTCTGCCCGAAATGTGTTCCGGTAGTATCGGCACCAACTAAAGCATACATAAGTTTTGCATCAATAATTATTCTTTTTCCCAAATAACTTATGCCAGATACCGATTCAATAAAATTTGCCCCAAGTGGGTGTGCCAATGGCTGCCATTTGTGGGAATAATTTTGCTCCGAATATGTGTGCGAATATGTATAGGGTCTGGCTATATTGAACTCGGTGAAAATATCGAGATTTTTGATTTTAAAAATATCAAAAGATTTATAACCCATTTGTGCAGCCCATTTATTTGCAAACCAACCGTATTCGCCTTCATATTCAGGATTTATACTATGTTTTATGTCGTTTATCAATTGACCGACAATTATATCGTCTATAATAAACTGTCCGTATAACGCATTGCGGTTATTTATGGCAAACTTAATATTAGTACCAAGCAGAGCATTATCTTCCGAACCAAGATTAAATTCTACAGGGCGGAAAAAGATGATTGGATTCAGATATTCATAAGTAAAAAAATTATTATTTCGTGTAATTACTGATTCAAATATTCCCAGATTAAGTCTTTTACCAATTTTCCAGTCAAGATAGTGAAATACATTGAATTTGTTGTAATTATTGAAATATCCACCGCCATAGATTGTGTCCATTTCAAACAAATAGGAATTGTGTACTGCCCAAACACAAGAATATTTTAGTGATAAGAAGTTTGTCTCAATTTTAAAATAAGGATAATTTGATGCAAAATCAGACAGAAGTAGTGACCGATAACCATCACCATAAAAGTTTTTACTGTTTGCAATCTCCAGACGTAAAAAGCTATAAGGAGAATATGAAATTCGGATATCATTTTCAATAATTATATCACCAGTATCAAGGAAACTATTTCCCAATCCATTGTAAATCCACTGATAATATTTTTTTGCAAACATATAGTCAGGAGTGTTTTGCAATAGCCAACCTGTTAATTGATAACTAATGCCGAAATTATCGCCAATAGAATAATCAAATAAGCCGATAAGATGGATATTTAAACCGTAGAGAATTTTTTTGTCCAGATCAAACCAGTTGAAAACCTCGTAAACAGGCAGAGCATAAAATGATGAGGGCTTTTTCCCGGACTTGCTTTTCCAACTGTAATACAAAAAGCCTTTGTCATATTGAGCTGAATCTGCACAGATATTTTTGTAATCGGAAAAGTAATATGGTTTTATGGACGAATGTTTTGTTGTGTCATTCAATAATGTGGATTTTTCAATATCACGAATAAAAAACGGATCTCGCACAGGTATATTTTGTGCAAAAGATGTTGCAGTAATTAATAAAAAGACGATATGTATAAAAATCCGTTTCATTTAAAAATCATAATAATTGCTACGTATAGCTGTTCTCACTCCAGTCTGAATAAATGTAATATCGCTATTCGAAACAAAATCAATACGTGGGCTAAATCCTAAAAATATTTGTAATTTATTTGTTCTATTGATATTATAAATTATTTGAAAATCACCGTTTACAATATATGGGGCAGTTGTATTCAGGTTATAATTATCATAGTTTTCGTTAGGTTTATAAAAATCAAAAATATTCTGAATACCAACTTTTAGCAAGTTCAGTTTAACAACAAATTCAAAACGTTTTATCGAATATGCCGACATAATAATAATTTCGTTGAATTTATTACCTGTCGGATGTGCAAGAGGCTGATTATAATGGGAGTAATGCAATTCGTTATCATAAAAAGTATATGCTTTTGCCGAGGCCAAATTATATTCAAGCATAAAGAACAGATTTTTCACATTAAGGAAATCGAAATCTTTATATCCTAATTGCAAAGCCCAGTCCTGACGATTGCTTCCAAATAGTCTGTCAATCATTAGCTGTGAGTACAATACTCCGAATTTTGGAAATAACTTGGTAATATTTAACCCTGCCAAATCGTTGGTTGGTTTAGACAAAATGTTGTTGTATGCTCCTCTGATATAAGGACTTGCATAATTGATAAGAATTTGCCAACCGGGAAGATCTTCGGGCATAACTAATGCTTCAATAACTGAAAATTGCCAGTTCTTATAATTATATGTGAGAGTATTGTACGAGATGAATTTTGCCGGATAACGACTGTTCACACTTGTAATTTCGGGCAGATTGGCAATGTTGTTATAATTGGGATTAAGGGCTTTTGTAAAAATATTATTGTATTCGAATTTGCCGATTTTTGCATTAATTTTAAAATACATCATTGGTGCTGAAAAATCTGACAAAATCATAGAACGATATCCATCACCGATAAAAAGTTTGTCATAACCGAGAGTAAAATTTAGATTGTCAGTTGCTTTGATTGCAACATTTCCATAAGCTGCTGCAAAATCATACTTATAATATCCGTCTAATTGTTTTACTCTGCCATAGCCTGGGATTACTCCGAATGAATTGTAATAACTTGCTATATGTATTGGCATTACTCCCTGATTTTCATAAAACGAACTGTTGAAATACACTTTTGACGCCAGATTTCCCGAAACGATAACTCCGCGGGTATTTAAGTAACCAAGATTATGAAGCTGGTCATGATTTAATCTGAAGTCAATTACCGGATCTAGAATTATTTTAAAATTTTCATCCTCAGCCACAATAAAGTGTTCGTCAAAAAGCTTTCGCCCAAACCATGTTTTTCGTTCGCTTTTGGGGGTAGAAAAGATAAGACTATCGTAAGTTTCGTTTTCTACACCGGTTGCTGGTCTTATCAGAGTGTTGTTATTGTCAAAGTAAATGTCTTTTTCGTTTATGTTTTGCAAATGTCCGGTAAGGGGGTAGTCTTGTGCAGTAATAAAAATTGAATTACTAATAAACAATATGATTAGAAAATACCGCATTAAAAAGTCGTAATTATATAATTCTACAAAGTTAGATTTTTAAGTTAGAAATATTCGTATTTGCGCCCAAGAAAAATTTGTTTTAGTATTATTTTTAATTTAATTTTGTAACTATATAGCTATTTTTTAAATTACTACTCTTAAAATTTAAAACTATGAAAAGAGCCATTAAAATTTTTGCAACAATTGGTATTGTTGGCATAATGATTGTGGGGGGGGGGGCAATTTAGTTTCCCAAAATTCTATTGTTGACACTCCTGATGATTGTCCTTTTTACTATATGAAGGAAGGGAAAATATATTATCAGGATGAGGAAGTTTTTCTTAAAACATGTAATTATGTAATTTCACTGGTAGTAGATCCAGCGACAAATGAATTGCTTGTAGGTCCCTATACTCTTTATTTCAATTATGCATATTCTGATAATCAGGCAGAGTTAACCAAACATTTGCACGCTCATTTCAAATTAATTAAAGACATGGGGTTTAATTCTGTTCGTATTATGAATGCAAGCATCCAGCCAAGACATGATTCAGATAATAAACTCGCAATAAAAAGTTTGAATTGGCCCTTACCAACTTATTCAGACCCAATACCAAATGCTACCACAACGGGCAATACTTGTTTTAATTATGAAAACTTAAATGAAAACGGTATGGATTATTTATTATTCACTATGCAGACGATACTTGATATTGCTGATATATATGGATTAAAAGTTATCTGGGTATTAGGTACTGAATCAAGATATTTTGATGGAGAAAAGAAATATAATAGTTTGCTTAATTACACAAATGATCCAATTCATGAAGCGTATTCTCAAGCTCTTATGAGCATTGGATATGAATTTAGATCACATCCGGCTCTGTTTGCATACGAATTATTTCATGAAAATGAAAGTTTTATTGATAGTGAAATGCCTGATGGAATGCATGTAAATCAAGTTTCATTGGCAAATTCTGTTTTTGCAACTAATGATGTGATACAGAAAATGGATCCTAACCATTATACTACTGTTGGGATGTTTGATGTAAATCAATTTTTTAAACTGGGGGTAAAACCATTTTATTATACTGATTTTTTGAATTTCCACTTTTATGAACGTGATCCATATGAGTTTTTTAATGTTTTACCCGAAGGTTCATCATTAAACAGGCAATTGTACTATTTAAATAGAACAGTAGAATATCCTTGGATGATTGGGGAAAACGGAACCGAAACAAATATTGATTATATGCACGAACAGTTAGAAAACATATTTTCTGTTGACGAAACGATGCAAAGAGAAGTGACACAAAACATCCTAAATTATTCTGATATTTGTGGTTCAATCGGATATACATATTGGCAATTTTCAAATGCAATGGGTTTGAACAATTACGGAGTAATGAAATTTTCAGAAACTCAAATGCCAGTGGAAATAAATACAAATCCATATCAAACTGTTAATTGCAATTTAGACTATAAACAAATAGTTGATCCCGCAAACATAAGCATCTTTAATATGGTTACTTCTGGAACTGGTACATGTACATGCAATTCGAATATATATTATGATGTCAGACAAACACCATCTACGGGTAATCCTACGTACACTGGAATTGTTAAATGTAATAATGTACCCGTAAAAGATGCAATTATTAAATTGACTTATTCGTATGATGAAGATGGTGATGGAGAGGGAGAGTTAAAGGACTTATACACATTTACAAATAGTCAAGGAAAATACAATCTTTCTTTACCAAATGCTGTCAATGATCATGCAAGATTAAGTGTTAGCAAATATGGTTATGATGTATATTATGATCCGTATGTTTTATCTGCATCTTATAAAACGGTAAATATCAATAGTATATATTTTCCACAAAAGACGGAATATGATAGAAATATTGAGGTTCCTCATGATCAAATTAAAGTTATTGATTATGAAAGAGTAATCCCTGATAAAATAATAATTAATGAAAATGCTACACTTGTAATTAAAGATACTATTTATTTTGATAAGAATGCCTATTTGTTGATTAATAATGGTGGTAAGCTTATTTTGGAAGAAGGAGCCTGTTTAACTGCAATTAATGGAACATGGCAAGGAATTAAAATAAATAGTGACGGAAATAATATGCCGCAACTTGTATCTAACGGTAAATCAGGCATTTGTAATGCAGAAATGGGGATTATTGCTCATGGTAATGTTAGAATTGATATGTACAAAACAGATTTTATTGACAATCATTTTGATGTTGTTATTAATTCAAACGAATTGACGAAATCTTTATTTGATAAATGTAATTTTGTTACTACTGCATATGTCTCTGATTATTATATATCTAATTCAGCCGTCAGAATATCAAATACAATAGGTTGTAAGTTTACTGATTGTTATTTTATTGACGAACGTTTTCACGAAAACGGACCAAAACGTACAGCTATCCAGTCTGACGCATGGTCACGAATTGAGGTTATTGGGCAAGAAAAAAAGTGTATATTTAAAAATTTATACATGGGAATATTTGCAGATAATTATTCGGAATTATATATGTCCAATGCTGAGTTTATAGACAACACGCATGATATGTATCTTGTTCGCATGAAAGGGACAACCTTAGTTTATGATTGCAATTTTCTAATTAATGAAAACGCTCCTCTTGATCCTAATCCGAACATCTGGTACCCTTATCATGTTAAACTAAATATCTGTGAGCCCGTGTATTTCTATAATTGTGATTTTAAGGATAACAGACCAGAGGCAAATACCAAACCAATAAAAACGGGTATTGAAGCAGTGTATGTTCAAAAACTTAAAATTGCTCCATCTCCAATGATACAAATACACCGATCATCTTTTAACAATTTACTGTATGGAGTTTGTTCTGTTTCTGAAACAGGTAATTCTCTCGAAATTACAAATACGGATTTTATAACTTCACGTGGTATTGAAACATACGGATATAGTGGTTTCGGCTCATTGAAAATTTTAAACAATAATTTCACCATAAAGGATTATTACCTGAATATTCAAAGTCCCGAAGGGGAAGAAGCTTCTGCTGATGAAGTTTATCGAAGACCTTATGGAATATATTTGAAAGGATTAACGAATACTTTTGTAGTTGAAGGGAATAAGTTTATTTCAGAGAACAATGATTTTAATCTCAGGTTTGGAATTGTTACGAAAAACACAGGTGCTGTTGCAAATGAGATTTATCGTAACGATTTTAGCACACTTGAAAACTCTTTACAGGCGATTGGTAGAAATGGCGAGACAGGTACAAATCCTAACAATGCAGGCATGGAGTTTATCTGCAATAAGTTTAGTAATTGTAGAACAGATATATTCATAACACCAGATTATTCATACCCAACAGCAGAAATTGCACGAATACAGGGTGATGAGAACAGACCAGCCGGGAATCTCTTTTCGACGAATGCCTCTGCTGTAAGCATTAGAAACGATATTTATGATATTACTTATTTTACACGTAAACTCGACGATCCAAATTTTGACATTCGCGAAATACCAATAAATGTTTTTGATGGAGAAGCTATGGTAAATATTCAGCAAATAAACTTTATCTATGAGGACGAAATGTGTCCTGATAATACTGGAAATGTTTTTAAGCCTGTTAGACCTGTAGAAGAAAGAGCGAGTCTGGATAACAGCCTGCTTTTAGAAGATGCTATAGATGATATGTTAGACGATATAGTTGATGGTGGTAATACAGGACAAATTTTGTCATCTATACTTCATTTAGATGATAATTCGGCATGGTTGACCTATTATGAACTTATGTTTATTTCTCCTTATTTGAGTGATACAGTATTAAAAGAAGTTGCAAAAAAGGAACTGGGATTAACTGCTCCAATGATAAGGGATATCCTTGTTGCAAATCCGCAATCTGCCAAAAAGAGTGATATAAAAAAGTTGTTAAAAGATAGAAATATTGAGCTTCCTGAATATATGATATCTCAGATTGAGTCAGGTGCAAATATTATGTCTCCTAAAGAACATCTTGATATACAAAAAGCTCAGCAACGCAAAATATTCGACAATTCTTTAATGACATTGGTAAACTATTATTACCAAATAAAAGATTCAGTTGATTATGCTAATGATAGTATAATTGAGTTACTTACAATACGGGAAGAACCTAAATATATGCTTTTATTATCGGAATATATTGCTTCAACAGGTGAATATAAAGAAGCTTCCAATATTTTGGAAAATATATTAGTCCATTTTGATTTAAGTAGATATGAATATGAAGAAATTACAAGTCTTATTTCATATTATGATGCGTATCCGGGGATATTAAAAAGATGCAAAGGAGATATATTAAATCTTGATTCTAAATCTATAGGCTTACTAAAAGAATTTGCACATAATGACGATATGTCAGGATATAAAGCTAGAGCCTTATTGCTTGCCAATGGCGAAGGCTGTTTCGTATTTCCTGTGTATGAACCCGGAATAATTGTATCCCCTCGCAGTGCAAAAATAAATAACGAGCCTCATTCACTGGAGTCCTATATGAGTATATATCCCAATCCAGCGAAAGAATATATTAATGTTGAATATAAACTTGCCGAACAAAAAGGTACATTACAAATTGTAATTACTGATCTGACAGGGAAAATAATTTTAGAGCAAGAATTATTCGAAATTCAAGATATTGTAATTATTAACACTACAGATTTAAAGGAAGGTACATATAACTGTAGCCTATTTAATGGCAATAGTGTTGAATTTAATAATAAAATAGTAATTAGACAATAAATTTATAAATAGCTTTGAAGTACAGTTTTGTTTTGTACTTCAAAGCTGCTTAATAATATGAAGAAAAACTTATTTATATACTTATTTATACTGATTTCAATCAGTG
>ENA-UOWO01001746-UOWO01001746.1-activated-sludge-metagenome-genome-assembly--contig:-NODE-1746-length-28278-cov-9.043865_pt1 | contig 28278 bp, 22 predicted proteins | sample MGYA00238148_ERZ761564 | MGnify/ENA primary metagenome ERZ761564 (study PRJEB28885, sample SAMN05720194) | activated sludge metagenome | isolation source: Anaerobic digester | place: USA...
GTATTGTTAAGCGTTGCGCCTGCATACTTTCTATACATACTCTCCATAACACAAGAGAACCATGATGTAAACAAAAGGCAAAGGCTGATTTTGTTCTCTCCGGCTATAGCTACGCCCACAGCCAATATAATTTTTTTGGGAACAATGGATCATGCCTCACGTATTGCCCTGGTCGACCAGGAATCCATTATCAATGGCCTTAAAGGCGATGGGATTGGAAATAGCCTTGTCGGTTTCTGGATAATCGGCATATTGCTGGTGTTTGCCCAGATCGCTTTTGCTATAATTAAGGTAAGTCAGATCATCCATAAAGAAACCGAACTGATGAACAGGGAACCTTCCCATCTGGCTTACCTGGAATGGAAATGGATTTTGGGAATATCCATCAGCGTACTTATCTTCTTGATAATTAATGTTATGATTGAGATGGTGCTTCCAATGAAAATGCTGGGAATCGCTGTCGTTTATAATTTTCTTATGCTTGCAGCCGGCGGATTATCAGGATATATGGGAATGAAGCAGGACGATTTGCTTAACCTGGTGGAAAAGGTTGCCCAGCCGGAAAGGGCAGCGGCAGAACCAGTATCGACGGAAGAGCCTGCAATTATATCAAGCGAAGCCCCCCTATCATTTATCTCTTCTTCGGAAGCCGACAATATACACAATAGGATTATTGATTACCTCCAAACTGAAAAACCTTATCTCAAACCCGATTTCTCACTTCAGGATTTGTGCAACAATCTCAACGTCAGCCGGCGGAAAATCAGTTATGTTATGAATGATGTCATGAAGCGGAATTTTTACGGCATCATCAATGAATATCGTATAAAAGAAGCGAAAGATCTTATAATGGATCAAGAGAACAGCCAGATCAAAATTGAGGTTCTTGGCGAGATGGTGGGTTTCCAGTCAAAATCTTCTTTTAATGCCTGCTTTAAAAAAATGACCGGTATGACACCCTCCGAATACAGGCACAAGCATAAAAACAATTTCTCAAAATAACCACCATACACCCACTGCGATTGCCAGGGCGCCAGCGATTATCCTCAGGTTCCGGAATGCGGCAGAATAGGCGAAATTCGCTGTTTTTTGCCCGATATATCCCATGATAAATGCGTATATGATCATCGCAGAGATTGTCCCCGCTGCGAATCCCGCCAGGTAGATAACCGACTCGCTGACAGAAGGCAATGCCAGTGTAGGCAGAATCAGCAGAAAATGAGAAATTCCGGCAAATCCATGCAGCGTTCCGATCAATAATGCAGTTATGCTATTTTGAACAGTAGATTTTGAGTGAATGTGGGTATGATTGGTTTCGTCATGATGATCGTGACGATGGATATGGACCTGTGGAGATGGTTTTTCGTGGTAATGAGGATGGGAATGATGGAAATGAAACCGTCCCAGCGTTTTGACAATGGCCCAGGCGCCAATTCCGATCAATACAAATCCGACCAGAAACTCACTGTAACCCGAAATCTTTTCCACGTTGATCATAGATTTGAATGCCAGGTAGAGAAGCCCGATAAGCAACATCCCGGCAACATGGCCGATGCCCCACATCAGACCGATATTCCATGCTTTTTTGCGGTTCTCTATGGCCAGCGGGGTCACCGCTGCCAGGTGGTCGGGCCCTGTCACAACATGCACGGCCGCTGCCAGAAAACCCGTAAGTAATTGAATCATAACTTAAAAAATGTCTAATTAATTTTTAACGTACCAGTACCTTCTATTACTTCAAACAACCCTTTCCTGTCATAACCCTTCCAGACTGCAAGCCCCAACTCTCGTATCCGGACCCAGTATGCCGGCGTTAGACCTCCCGATTCTTTTAAAGCAGCCTTGATCTGGTTTTCAATCCCGGCAAAAATGTCTCTTTTTAATGTGAGCCTGATCGACTTGTCGTGAAGCGTAAAGGTGGCAGCAGGCAAAGGACTTTCGGATTCGCCGATTTTGATCAGTCCATGGCCCAGTGTGGCTCCCGTGCTGACCTGCAGTCCATCGTTCAGACAACTGACCGGCGGTTTTGATCCGGCATAAGAGGTTATTCGTAACTCATCATGCCCCGCTTCCAGGATTTCTTTTGCATACAAACCCATCTTGGCGCCTATGATTGCATAAATCCCCAGGTGACCGTGAATTTCACTGGTAAGTGCCACCAGCCGCCACTCCTCTTCTCCATATTTTTTTATTGTTTCAGCCATGATTTCCTTTACATCCCTGGCATAATCCTCCTGATGAACAGGAAATCCGCTGAAAATTACCCCACTTTGCCCGGAATGCCCGTGTATGTCCTGCCCTTTTGTTGTCATCATTATCATTATCAATAATATCGTAAATATATCTTTCATAACCTAATTCCATCGAACATCGACAATCGACAATCGACAATCTCTAACTCATCACCAACTCTCCATGAAAGATCCCTTTCAGGCCGATGAGTTTGTTGGCAAGGTCGGTCAGCCTGTCAGCCCTCCCTTTCACCGCAATGGTCTCCAGGCAATGATGATGATCAAGATGAACATGTTGTACCGAAAGGATCAGGTCGTGATAGTCATGCTGAATGTGAGTCGAATTGTGCTGAAGGTCCCTTTTATGATGATCATAAACCAGCACAATGGCTCCCGCAACTTCCTGGTTACCTTCCCATTGCCTTTTGATGAGATTTTTCCGGATGAGATGGCGGATGGCCTGCGACCGGTTTGGGAATTTGTTCTGCCGGGCATATTCATCCAACGCCTGAAGCAATTCATCTTCCAGCGATACACCAAATCTTTTTATATTCATGGTAACACGAATTTTAAAATGATAACACAAAAGTAACAAATTCGATGAAGCATAGCGATTGATCAGCGGATTCCTTTAAATTTGAAACGATTTTAAATAAGATGCATCACCGGTACTTTATAAAGCTGGCGTATAACGGCGCCCGTTATCATGGATGGCAGATCCAGGACAATGCCATTACCGTGCAGCAGGTTATTACCGATGCGGTTAAATTAATGTGGTCCAGGGATTTTCGGATGATAGGGTGTGGGCGGACCGATACCGGTGTTAGTGCAAAGCAGTTCTATGCCCATTTCGATCTGCCGGATGAAAAGAGCAGAGAAGAGCTATCCGGCCTGGCTCACCGCCTGAACCGGTATCTTCCGGAAGATATCGTTATCTACGATATCTTTCCCGTTCCACCTGACCTGCATTCACGGTATGATGCCGTCTTCAGGACTTACGAATATCATATTCACACACGGAAGGATCCATTTCTGAATCCGATGTCGTGGTATGTTTATCCTGCTCCAGGTGTCGATCGCATGAATGAAGCTTGTCTGGTTTTAAAAGAATATGAGGACTTTACGAGTTTTTCAAAATTTAATAAGAAAAGGAAAACGAATTTATGTACGATTCTGGATGCCGGCTGGCTGAAGGATGACCACAGGTTAATCTTCCATATCACGGCTAACCGCTTTTTACATGATATGGTCCGCGCGATTGTCGGTACGATGATGGATGTGGGCCATCAAAAGATCACCCTGGAAGAACTCAGGCAAATTATTGAGAGCAAAGACCGGTGCAGGGCAGGGGAGTCGGTCCCGGCCAAAGGCTTGTACCTTACCCGCGTGGAATACCCGGTAGCGATCGGATAGCTTCACAGACAGCTTCAACCGACATCCCATATTTCTTCATCAGTTCATCGGGCTTACCTGATTCCCCGAAACAATCCGGCATTCCAACAAATCTGACCGGCACCGGGTAGCGTTGGGCGATCACCTCAGCTACGGCACTTCCCAGCCCACCGGTCACCTGGTGTTCCTCGGCGGTCACGATTCGGCCGGTTTCCACCGCTGCCTCGATAATCGCTTCCTTATCAATGGGTTTGATGGTGTGCATATTTAAAACCCTCACGTTGATACCCGATTCCTTCAAAATTGCGGCAGCTTGTATCGCCGCCCAGACAAGGTGCCCGGTTGCAATGATCGTCGCATCCTCCCCGTCAATCAATAATTCCGATTTTCCAATTTCGATTTTCCCATTTCCATTTGAAAAATCAGGTACCGGTTCTCTTCCAAACCTTACGTATACCGGCCCGTTCTGTTCGTTGATGGCTTTTATCGTCAGGATGCGCGTTTGCGTTGCATCACAGGGCGAAATGACCGTCATATTCGGCAACGAACGCATGACGGACAGATCCTCAAGGGCCTGGTGTGTGGCGCCGTCAGGTCCAACAGAAATTCCGGCATGAGCCCCTCCGATAATAGCATGTAGATTGTTGTAGCATAATGAGATACGGATGAAATCGGTGGTCCGAAGCGCGGCAAAAACACCATAGGTCGAAAATACCGGTACCTTGCCGGCCAGAGCCATCCCGGCAGCCACACCGACACAATTCTGCTCCGCAATGCCAAGGGAATAGAACCGTTCCGGGAATTCGTCCGCAAACAGGTTCATCCCAACCGATGCTGTGATGTCGGCCCCTAGCCCGACCACATTTGGATTGATCCGCGCTGCCTCCCGCACTCCCTCACCAAAACCGGTTTTGGTTGCAACATTGCCTCGGTTTAAATATATTGCCATCCTTATAATATATGAATCCCGACGAACTATCGGATCGTAAAATTAGCAAATCCTGAAATCATATTAACTTTGAACTTTTCACTTTTCACTTTGAACCTTGAACTTTAAACTAAACCAAATGGTATATCTCGATTACAACGCTACCACCCCTGTCCATCCAGCCGTTGCGGAGGTGATACGTCCTTACTTCGAAAAATTTTTCGGCAATCCTTCCAGCAGCCATGCTTATGGTATCGAAGCCCGGCTGGCCGTAGAAAAGGCCCGAAACCAGGTGTCGAAACTGATTGGGTGCAAAAGCTCCGAAATTATCTTTACCAGCGGTGGCAGCGAGTCGAATAATATGGCGGTCAAAGGTGCGGCATTGGCAAACAGGGCCAAAGGCAACCACATTATCACCAGCAGCATCGAGCATCCCGCCGTGACCGAAGTTTGCCGGTATCTTGAAAAACAAGGCTTTAAGATTACCTGGCTTCCGGTTGATGGGTATGGATTGGTTTCTCCAACCGATCTTGAAAAAGCCATAACACCCGAAACAATCCTGGTAACCGTGATGCATGCCAACAATGAAACCGGCACCATTCAACCCATCTGGGAGTTGGCCGCCATCGCCCATAATCACGGTATTCTTTTCCATACCGACGCCGCCCAGTCGGCCGGCAAAATACGGATCGATGATCTGGGTGTCGATCTGCTGTCTGTTGCAGGCCATAAGCTTTATGCTCCCAAAGGGATCGGGGCGCTATTCGTAAGGGCAGGGGTGAAGCTCGAAAAACTGATCCATGGAGCCGACCATGAACAGAATCTCCGGGCGGGCACCGAAAATGTAGCCCTGATCGCCGGCCTGGGAGAAGCATGTGACATATCCCTGCGCGACCTGGATGTCAATGCAAAGCATTCACACGGGTTACGAGAGATGCTTTATGAGAAGATCAGGATGGAAATCCCGATGGTACGCTTAAACGGGCACCCGAAATACCGCCTGCCGAATACGCTTAGCCTTTCTTTTCCGGGAATTGAAGCGAATACCATCCTTTCGGAGTTGGCGGAGGAGGTAGCTGCCTCTGCCGGCGCAGCCTGTCATGCAGGGGAAACCAGCATGTCGGCCACGCTGAAAGCCATGAATGTACCGGTTGAATATGCCATGGGCACGATCCGGTTCTCGACAGGCAGGTTTCTGAGTGAACAGGATGTTGAGCACGCAGCAGCGGCTGTTGTCCAGGTCGTTAGTCGTCAGTCGGCAGTTGGCAGTAGGCAGCTGGCCGCCGAAGGAGAAGATTTAAAAGAGATCCGGTTGACTCAATTTACGCACGGGCTGGGCTGTGCATGCAAATTAAGGCCGCAGGTTCTGGAGGAATTGCTGAAAAACCTTCCGGCTGAGATTTTTCCTGATGTTTTAGTTGGCAACGAGCAGGCCGATGATGCCGCCGTTTACCGTATCAATGATCAACAGGCCATCGTGCAAACGCTCGATTTTTTCACACCCATTGTCGACGATCCGTACACTTTTGGTGCCATCGCAGCAGCCAATGCCCTTAGCGATATCTACGCCATGGGCGCCCGGCCTCTGTTTGCCCTGAATATTGCCGGTTTCCCTTCGAACCGCCTTCCGGTCAGTGTACTCTCTCAAATTCTAAAAGGGGCATCCGATAAAGCAGCCGAGGCGGGTATTCCGGTTATCGGCGGTCATACCGTCGATGATACCGAACCGAAATTCGGAATGGCTGTGACGGGCATCGTTCATCCCGATAAAATATGGCGTAATTCAGGCGCCAAACCCGGTGATGTTCTTATCCTTACAAAACCAATCGGAACAGGAATTTTGGCTACAGCGATGAAACAAGGAATGGCAGACCAACAATCGATCAATAGAACAATTGAACTAATGCTTGATCTCAACAAAACAGCAGCCGAAGTTATGCTCGGATTTCCGGTTTCTACTGCAACCGATATTACCGGTTTCGGATTGCTGGGGCATTTGCATGAAGTAATCTCAGCCTCCCGACTGGATGCTGAAATATTGGTCAATGCTGTTCCGGTCATTCCCGGAGCGGAAGAAATGGCGGCTGCCGGCATCATCCCCGGGGGAACGATCAATAACCTTGAATTCTCGAACAGATTTGTTAAATGGGATGAGAATATCAGTTATGTCCGAAAGATACTCCTTTGTGATGCCCAGACCAGCGGGGGATTGCTCGTGTCAATTCCAGCCGGGTTTGCCGATAATATTATAAAGAATCTATCGGATAAAGGAATTAAAGGAGTGGTCATTGGAAGAATGTCAGAGAAGGGTAGTGGCTTTATTTATGTTAAATAACGTTGCGGGAATAAACATATCTGCGCCTGCTGTGTTATTTCCTGTGTGATCCGCGAGGATTAAAGAATTTTTCAGAAAAACTGATTATGAAATATTTTATTACCGGTGCTACCGGATTTATAGGCGGAAAGCTTGCCAGAAGACTTGTGAATGAAGGACATACGATCAATGCGCTCGTTCGTGATCCCGCTAAAGCTACCGATTTGAAAGAATTGGGAATCACAGTCTTTAAAGGTGATATTACCGATAAATCATCTCTTTCCGAACCCATGGCAGGAGTCGATGGGGTATACCATGTTGCTGCATGGTATAAAGTTGGGGTTAAGGATAAGAGTATGGCTTATTCCATCAATGTCAACGGTACGCGAAATGTCCTTGAAGTCATGAAGGAAGGAGGAATAAAGAAAGGTGTTTATACGAGCACCCTGGCGGTTAACTCAGATACCCGCGGGAAGATCGTTAATGAGAACTACAGGTACGATGGTAAGCATCTCAGCGAGTATGACCGGACAAAATGGCTGGCGCACCACGAGGTGGCACTGCCTATGATGAAAGAGGGATTGCCGCTGGTGGTGGTCATGCCCGGATTGGTATATGGCCCGGGTGATACCAGCGCGGCCGGCGAAACCTTTAAAAGATACCTGCAGGGCAAATTGCCTGTCCTGCCCACTCAAACCGCTTACAACTGGGCCCACGTCGATGATATCGTTGAAGGTCATATTCTCGCGATGGAAAAGGGTAGGGCAGGCGAAGCCTACATGATCGGCGGGCCGGTCCACGAACTGACAGAAGCAATGATGATGGCGGAAGAAATCACCGGAGTAAAAGCTCCGCGGTTGCATTTGTCGCCGGCAATGATGAAAGCATCCGCCGGTTTAATGGGTTTCCTGGAAAAGTTTCTTCCCATCCCGGATCTTTTTTCGGGCGAGATGCTCCGTGCTACGGCCGGAGTCACCTATATCGGCGATAGCAGCAAAGCCCGCCGCGAGCTCGGATACGATCCGCGTCCGCTGAAAGAAGGTCTCAGTGAGACGCTAGGATTACTTAAACTTGAGTTGGGAATTAAATAGAAGATTGAAATGCTAGTTTAAAAACTTTTAATAGTTGCAAGAGACAACAATGCAGTGATAACCTCTCTCTATTCTTAGGCTACTCCCGAATTAAAAGCTACCAGCTTTTCCCAATTTATACTTCCATCATCATAACAAAAATCAATCAAAAATTCTTTTGTAAGCCTGTTAATGACCTGGCTGTAAAGCAGTGAAAATTCTTGATTCATTTTCTCAGCTTCAAAACCTAGTGGCTCAATTATTTTTACATATAAATCCGGGTCATTGGAAATAAGCTCCCAAAATCGCTGTCCACAGATTTTAAAATAATTACCCGATGTCTTATACTCTGATTTTGAATTTGATCTGCCGTAGCAGCAACCATTAACACAGACTATTATACTTTTGTTTCCCGAAGTTGCTAAACGTTTTCTGGCTGTATCAAACTCAATTATCATTTTTTTGACCTGGCTGGAATTGCCCCAATGGGGTCCGGATTTAATAGAAACCAAATATCTATTTCCGCCTTTATCAAAATCAAGATCAATCCCTTCAATTCCTGCCTTGCGTCCATGGTATACCTGATCGTTAATATAAATGGCCAGTCTTTCCAGCCAATTTCCAAATATTCCTTCTTCGCTCGAAGAAAGGAATGCATCAAGAATTCCTTTTACTATATCCTGCGCAGTCGTTACGTTTTTTGCTTTAAATAGGTAAGGATTTTTATGTCTAATTACTTCCTTCAGCTTGATAGTATTTAATTTCTCTATCCGGCTCTGGTGAAAACTCCCAATATTCTTTTCGACGAATTGGGTTACCTCATTTAAATTTAATTTGCTCATAACCAGGTTTGTGTTCAAATAATATGTATTCGATTCTATTAAATTGGGACTTTACCATTTCATAATATTCGGGAATAATATCAATACCAATTGAATGCCTTTTCATTCTTTGAGCAACAACCAATGAGGTGCCTGATCCCATAAAGGGATCTAAGACAATATCAAATTCTTTCGTAAAGAGTTTTATAAACCATTCCGGCAGTTCTTCAGGAAATGCGGCACTATGGCTTTTATTGCTACATTCAGTAGCTAGGTGTAATACATTAGAGGGATAAGCCATTTCACGATCAAGCCAATTCGAAATATTTTTGCCAAAGCCACTGCCTACTTTTGAATTATCACGGATCTTATCGGTGTTTGATAAATTTTTAAGCCTCGATTTTGCCCAATCTCCCATTGGAACCATTACTGCTTCCTGGTACATTTTGAACTTTCTATCTTTATTGAATTGAAGAAGTCTTTCCCAGGAATCCCGGAACCGATTCGGCCATTTCCCAGGGTAACTGTTTTTTTTATGCCAGATAAATTCCTCAGTCCATAGCCATCCTTGCTTTCTCATTTCAAGAATAAGCTCAAGCACGTAGGTGCTTCGCTCTCCTTCAACAACCTTCTCCTTAATATTTAATACGAATGTTCCGGTTGGCTTGAGTACTCGAAATAATTGCTCTGTAATAGGTAAAAACCATTCGACGTATTTATCAGGTTTTATTCCTCCATAGGTATTTGATCTCTGATCGGCGTAAGGAGGTGAGGTGACAATGAGATCAATGGAATTTTCTTCCATTTCCCTTAATACGTCTTTGCTATCACCTAGAAAAATATCTGTTCTGATTTCCATAATACAATCTCCATTCACAAAAGTAACTCATGCTAACCTAAAAGTCATCGCTGTTTGTAAATTGATAATATTTTTATCAAATTGACCTTATTAAACATTAATCAACTACCAACTCACTTGGATTCTATGCCGATAATTGACCAGTAATTCCTGATTTTCCGCATGACTGATTAATTTCTATCTTTGAGCTACAATCCTATAAAAACATTTCATATGATTCTCTTCTCTATATTAAACTTATGAACCCTCAACCCGTCGCCCTCATCGGCGCTACCGGCCTCATCGGAAGCCACATTCTGGACCAACTGAAAAACGACACAGACATCCAATCCATCCGGGTGCTGGTCAGAAAGCCGGTGGAGATCAATCACCCGAAAGTTGAAGTGATCCGGCTCGACTTCGCCGACCCGGGAGCTTACCGCAAAGCCATCGCCGGTTGCCAGGCTGTGTTTTGCGCCATCGGCACCACCAACGCTAAGGTCAAAGGCGACAAAACCGCCTACCGCAAAGTCGATTACGATATCCCTGTGAATGCCGCCCGGTTCTGTGCCGAGACCGGCGTACAACAATTCCTGCTTGTCTCTTCGGTCGGAGCCAACAGCCAGAGCAATAACTTCTACCTCAAACTGAAAGGTGAGGTGGAAAACGAGATCAGCCGCCTCTCCATCCCCTCCATTGCCATCTTCCGGCCATCCATGCTGCTGGGCAAACGCAACGAATCCCGGCCAATGGAATCGATAGCCCAGGCAATCTCCAAACCGCTGGCATTTTTGTTCCCATCCCGATACAAGCCCATCGCCGCTGCCGATGTTGCCAGGGCCATGGTTGCCGCGGGCAAACAAAACCACACGGGAATACGGGTTTATCATTATAATGAAATGATTACGATGGTCTGATATTCATATAACCCCTACAGGGTATCTGGTCTTTTACGCTGCCATTTCTACAATAGCTTATGCCCTACGGGCAATATGGGTAACTGCATTTACGGCCCTTTTTCCTACCGTCCTACAGTCCTATCTTCCTATCTTCTATCTTCCCATCGTCCTGCCATCCTACCTTCTCAACCGCCTCTCGGATCCGCCACCAGCACCATCTTCTCCATACGCTCCACCTCCACGCTCGGAAACCCAAACTCTTCCACTACCTTTCCTTCAATCAGGTAAACCCCGTCGCCTTTGAACGGACTGGTTCTCAGGGTGGGAGGGAAGTGAACGGTGTCGAAAAACTCCCCTTCGTCGTCAAGCCAGGCAGCAAAGTGCATGATCTCGTGCTTCACCGTTCGTACGTATTTGATAGTGACCAGGTTACCCGTCATCCGCACCCGCCGGCCGATGTGCTTCACCAGCTCCCGCGCTTTGATATCGCCCCGGAAATCGCTCTGCAAAAGATCGAACATCGTCATGCTGACGGGCCAGCCCAGCAGTTCCATCTCATCGTAGGCGTCTTCCACGGCATTGTGCACCAGCTCCGGCAACCGGAACTCCTTCTGCGGCGAACGGAACAGCGACTGGTGGTGCGGATTGGGCTGGCTGCGGCGCAACAGCTGGTGCACATCCCACAACAACACGGCCTTGGCCTTACCGGTGAACCGGAAGGCGCCGATGCGGATCAGCAGGATCATCTGCTCCAGGCCGGCATTGACGCGCTCCACGAAATCCTCCAGCCCGGCAAAGGGCCCGTTGGCTTCGCGTTCCGCCTCCATTGCCCGGCCTAGCTGCTGTTCCAGGCTGTCGACGTGGATGAAACCGGTGTAGATATCGCTGCCCGTGATGCTGGTCATGTACCGCCCCTGGTTTACGCACGGCAGATGGATCGTCGCCCCGCTGCGCCTCGCTTCATTGAAATAGACCCACCGGCGGTAAAATCCACCGAAGTTGTTGATCACCGCCACCATGAACTCCTGCGGATAATACGCCTTGAGATACAGGCTCTGGAAACTCTCCACGGCATAGGAGGCACTGTGCGCTTTCGAAAAAGAGTAGCCGGCAAACGACTCGATCTGACGCCACACCTCTTTGGTGATCGCTTCGGGATAACCCCGCTCCCGGCAGTTCTGATGGAACTTGTCCACGATCCGCTCCAGCTCTTTCCTGCTCCGGAACTTGCCGCTCATGGCCCGCCGCAGCACGTCGGCATCGGCCAGGTCGAGGCCGGCAAAGTGATGGCATACCTTTAAAACATCTTCCTGGTAAACCATCACGCCATAGGTCTCTTCCAACTGTTCCTTCATTATGGGATGGATGTACCGGAACCGGCCCGGGTTATGGAACCGGTGAATGTACTCCTTCATCATGCCCGATTTGGCGACGCCGGGACGGATGATCGAACTGGCCGCCACCAGCGTGAGGTAATTGTCGCACTTCAGCTTCTTCAGCAAACCCCGCATCGCCGGGCTCTCGATGTAAAAACAGCCGTTGGTCTCGCCGTTCTTCAGCTGCGACCGCACTTTCGGATCTTTCTTGAACTTATCAACCTGGTGCACATCAACTTTAACAGCCCTGTTCTCCGCGACAATGTCTGCGCATTCCTTGATGTGGCCGATGCCCCGCTGGCTCAGGATGTCGAGCTTCTCGAAACCGAAATCCTCGGCCACGTACATGTCCCACTGTGTCGTCAGGAAGCCTTTCGGAGGCATGTCGAGCGCCGTGTAGCAAGTGATAGGCTTCTCGGAAATGAGCACGCCGCCGGCATGGATGCTGCGGATGTTCGGAAAATCGACCATCATCCGGGCAATGTCGTAGATCTGCTGCGTGACACTGTTTCGGTTGTGCCGGCTGAAAGGCGACTCCACCAGGTCGTCGATCTCCTGTTTCGGCAGTCCGTAAACCTTGCCCAGTTCCCTCAGGATCGACTTGCCCTTGAAAGTCGACATGGCACCCAGCAGGGCCGTATGTTCCCGGCCATAGCGCTTGAAGATGTAATCCTGCACCGTCTCGCGTTCGTTCCACGAATAATCGATGTCGAAATCGGGCGGACTGGTTCGCCTGGGATTGATGAAACGCTCAAAGTAAAGATTCAGGTCGATAGGGTCAACATCGGTAATTTTCAGGCAGTAAGCTACAACGCTGTTGGCCCCGCTGCCTCGTCCCACATGATAGAAACCGCGGCTCATGGAATAACGGATGATGTCCCAGGCAATCAGGAAGTAGGCCGAAAAATTCATCCGGTAGATGATATCCAGCTCATGCCTGACCCGCTTTGCCGCTTCTTTGTTGTTGCGTCCGTACCGGTACTCCAGCCCGTCGAGCGCCAGCTTCTCCAGCAGTATCTTGTCGTCATAGCGGCTGCCGGTAAAGGTCTCCTTGTTTTTTACCGACTTGAAATCGAAGTCGATCCCGCAGGAATCCATCAGTTTCGCGGTGTTTTTGACAATGTCGGGATAATCCCTGAAGGCGCCTGTCAGCCTTTCGACAGAACAGAATCGTTCGTGCTTCATCGCCACCTGCTCTTCCTGAAGCTTGGTAATGAGCGTATTGTGATCGATAGCCCGCAGGTTCCGGTGCAGCAGGAAACTCCCCGGTCCGTTCATCACCACCGGATGTTGTGCTACCAGCACATCCTGGTTGTGTGAGAATCCGGTGGATAAGAGCTTCCCCGCCGCCTCGGGACGGATGCCGATCCGTTCGTTCTCCTTCAGATCAGCCCGTGCGATCGAACCGAAAGGATAGATCACCCAGGCATTGGGCAGGCCGGGTGAGCGGTGGGGCAGGGGGGTGCCGCTGAGGTTATGTTCCGTCAGGAAGGCATTGATCTCCCGGAAGCCTTCGTTGTTACGGGCCAGGCAGGTGTAGAGCAGCCGGTCGCCGTCACGGAATTCGACCCCGGCGATGGGCTTAATCCCCGCTTCCCTGCACAGCTTCACAAAATCCAGCACCCCGGTGGAGTTGTTGATATCGGTCAGCCCCAATGCCTCCAGTCCCAGCGCTTTCGCCTGGTCGATCAAGACCTCGGGCGACATGGTGCCGTAACGCAAACTATAATATGAATGACAATTCCAGAACATTTTTATATCTGACAGCACGCGAATTCTCTTCCTACATTCCTACAGTCTTACCGTCCTACAGTCTTACACTCCTACACTCCTGCAACGGTTAAGGCCATGACATCCCGACAGCACGCCTGATGGCCTTCTTCCCGAACCTCTTTCGGATATTATCCATGGCATTGTACAGATTGATCATCTCGGGCGTATCCTCGAACATGTCGAGCTGTTGCACGCCGCCGACGAGATGGCTGAACTTGACGCCCACCAGCCGGATGAGCATGCGGCGCTGGTACAGCCGACCAAACAACTCCATGGTGGCGGGGATCAGGATGTGGTCGAAAGCCGTGTACGGGATATGCTGCTGCAGGGTGTGCGTATCGAAATTCGAATAGCGGATCTTGACCGTCACGCAAGAGGTGAGCATCTGCTGCCTGCGCAGGTCGAAAGCCAGCCGTTCCACCTTGGCCGAAAGCACCTGGCGGATGCGCCCGATGTCGATCGTGTCGCTGTCGAATGTCGTCTCCGATCCGATCGACTTGCGCTCCGAGTAGGGCTTCACCGGCGTCGGATCGATGCCGTTGGCTTTCTTCCAGATCACGATGCCGTTCTTTCCCAGCACCTTCTCCACCATCTCGGGCGGGATGTGGCTGAGCGTTGCAATCGTATCCACGCCCATCGACCGCAACAGGTGGTAAACCTTGTCGCCGATCATCGGTATCTTTTTGATGGATAACGGGTTGAGAAAACTGTGGACCCGTTCCGGCGGCACCTCCAGCTCGCCATTAGGCTTGGCCTCGCCCGTGGCAATTTTCGAAACGGTCTTGTTCACCGATAACCCTACCGAGATAGGGAGCCCACTCTCTTTCATGATCGTCTGCCTCAGCTCCCGGGTCCATTTCAGGCAGCCGAAAAAACGGTCCATCCCCGTGATGTCAAGGTAGTGCTCGTCAATCGAAGCCTTCTCGTACACGGGGGCCCGCTCGGCAATGATATCCGTCACCACCCTGGAATAACGGGTGTAAAGATCCATGTCGCCCCGCACAATGATGGCGTCGCCACACAGCATCCGGGCCGTACGCATCGGCATGGCCGAGTGTACCCCGTACTGCCGCGCCTCATAACTGCAACTGGCCACCACGCCGCGGTCCGACGTGCCGCCGATGATCACGGGCCGGCCAACCAGCCGGGCGTTCATCAGCCGCTCTACCGACACGAAAAAAGTGTCGAGATCGAGATGGACGATATATCGGTTTGTGTTAATCGGTTGTATCCGTGTCATCCGTGTGCTAATTTTTTTTTATTTTCTTCTTGACATCGATCATTTTTTATTATAATTTTGATTAAAAATTAATCAAATTTGTGATTACAATTTAATCAAATTATCAATACAAGTCAAGAGAAAAAAATATTTTTAACCGACCGGGTATTTTTTACCAAAAAACCGGATTAATAGATATAAAACATGTATTTCAGTTCAAATATCAAATTGTTGCGGAAGCGCCTGGGCCGTACCCAGGACGATATCGCGTTCTCGCTGAATATGAAAAGACCGACATTAAGCGGGTATGAAAACGGCATCGCGGAGCCGGGGATGGAGGCATTGATCGCCTTCAGCCGGTATTTTAAAATCTCCATCGATACCCTGGTCAAAGAAGACCTGTCGAAACTGGCCGAAAGCGAATTGTCGCAACTGGAACGCGGCTACGATGTCTTCATCACCGGGGGTAAACTCCGTGTGCTGGCAACTACCGTGAACACCGACAACGAAGAAAACGTTGAAATGGTGGCCGAGACAGCCAAAGCCGGCTACCGCAGCGGCTTCGCCGACCCGGAATTCATCCGGGTACTGCCCGTGTTCCAGCTCCCGTTCCTGTCACGCGACCGGAAATACCGCGCTTTCCAGATCAACGGCGACTCGATGCTGCCCATCCCCGATAAGTCCTGGGTAATCGCCGAGTTCGTCCAGAACTGGTTTACCATCCGGAACGGCTATCCGTATATCATTCTTACAATGGAAGACGGAATAGTGTTCAAAGTGGCGGAAAATAAACTGAAAGCAGAACAGAAACTCACGCTCGTCTCGCTCAACCCGCTCTACGAACCGTATGATGTCCATGTGAAAGATATCCGCGAAGTCTGGAAATTCGTTCACTATGTTTCATCCCAGATACCCGAACCTAACCAACTGAAAGAAAACCTGGCCTCAACCGTCATGACCATGCAAAAAGAACTGAAAGAGATTCAAATGAAATTGAAGCTTTGATGAATAACCCGGAATTTGGTCCGCCAGCCGGCGGATGGAATTTGGAATTTGGAATTTGGAATTTGAACCCTAAGGTATGTACGCAATAATCGACATCGAAACCACAGGCCTGAACGCCCGCAAGGACCGTATCACCGAGATCGCCATCTTTATCCACAACGGGGAAAAAATAGTCGATCAGTTTGAAACACTGATCAATCCCGAATGCCGGATACCTTATCATATTACGGCCATGACCGGGATCAGTAATAAAATGGTCGCAGAAGCGCCTCATTTCTATGAGGTTGCAAAGAGAATCGTCGAAATGACCGACGGGAACACCTTTGTAGCCCATAATGCCATGTTCGACTATAACTTCATACGATGTGAATTCAAGCGGCTGCTTTACGATTATTCCCGAAAAACGCTGTGCACTAAAAAACTCAGCAGGAAACTGATGCCAGGCCTGAAGTCGTACGGCCTGGGGAGCCTTGCCAAATTTCTGGATATCAAGAATAAAGCACGCCACCGGGCCGCCGGCGATGCGCTGGCAACGGTCGAACTGCTCGAACACCTGATGCGGATCGAAAGAAATATTGAGAATATCCCGCTGAAAGGACTGAACTCAAACCTCTCCCCGGAGATCATCAAAGATCTGCCCGAAGTACCCGGCGTCTACTATTTTCACGATGAGTCGGGCAATATACTCTACATCGGAAAAAGCGTCAATATTAAAAGCCGGGTGATGTCGCATTTCAGTAATAATGACCATAAAAGAGAACTCGAGCTGAGAGAGAAAACAGCTTCGATCACTTATGAACCGACAGGCAGCGACCTCGTGGCTTCGCTGCTGGAATCGGCTGAGATTAAAAAATATAAACCGGTGTTCAACAGGTCGCTGAGAAGATCTTTGTTTCAGTATGGACTTTATTCTCATACCGGTTCCGATGGCTATATACATTTGGCCATTGAATCCATCAAGGGCGACAAACTGCCGCTGACTTCCTATGGAAGCCGAAAAGAAGGCGTCAGTCACCTGCAACGGTTACTCGATGAATTCAACCTTTGTCAGAAACTTTGTGGTCTGTATTCGTCAAAAGGGAGCTGCTTCGACCACCATATGGGCATCTGCCGCGGCGCCTGTGTAGGCGCCGAACCCCCGTCAAGCTATAACGACCGGGTGATTGATGCCATCAGCCGGTATGCCTACCGGAACAAGAATTTCTTTATTGTCGACGATGGCCGCTTTGCCCACGAATGCAGCGTCGTTAAAGTTGAAAACGGACGATTTATCGGTTTTGGCTATGTGGAACTCAATGAAATCGGCAACCAATCCCGCATCCTTCACGACATCATCAAACCGTTCGAGGATAATCGCGATGCTCACGTCATTATCCGGGGGTACCTGCGTAAAAACCAGTTTGAAAAGATGATTGTGTATTAAAACGTCAAACTAAAAACGGGATCACCGCCTTCCGCTTGGCCGGGTATTCCGTCTTGAAATGTCCTTTGTACCATTTGTGGTGATCAATAGCACGGGGGATCAGGTTGGCTGCCGTCCATACGGCGAAGGAAAGTGCCGGCAGGTTCCATGCCATAATGGCAAACCCGGCCCACTCAACAATCTCTCCGAAAAAGTTAGGGCAACTGATATAGTTGAATAACCCTCCGCGGGGAATGAAATACCCTTTTTGTCCGCCTTTTCTTAACCCGATTAACTTGTTGTCTGCCATCTGGTTGATAACAAAACCGGTGATGAAGATGATCCCGCCGGTAATAAACCGGGGATCAGTCATCCAACTATCGGGGTAGGGCGGAGCGACGAATCCGAGCCAGTATCCGTTCAGCGAAGCATTGATAAGGTTGAAGAAAATTGCAGAAAACATGATGATCACCGGCATCTTTTTTCCTTGCGTATTTGTCCTTAATGGAAAAACAAAAGACCGGTTAAAATAATGTATGCCCCACATTGCCAATAGGATCCACACGATTTTATCCGGTGTATTCGGTCCGAATAATACCAGGGAAACGAAAATGATAAAGGAGGGTGCCTCCATAAGAATCCATCCCAGCTTGTTGTGGATCACCGGTCCCCAGGTTTTTTTACTGTGCCTTCCATAGGGTGCCGTAATCTTTAACAGAACCGGAAAGATGATAACAGCGCAAAGAATCCAGATTAACGCAATATATTGAACAGTAGATGAATTCATAATTTAGTTAAATTAAAAGTTTAAATGATTGAATTAATTACCGGATGTAATCATGAGCCTTGAACCAATCAAGTGTATCCCTGACAGTCTCTTCAAAATCTCTTGAATGATATCCAAGCTCAACCTTTGCCTTAGCGCAGGAAATCATGGTATTGACCTCCCTCAAAGCCCTGAGCGATTCAAAAGTATACAATGGTTCCTGCTTTGCCAGCCCGGCATATACTTTTATGAAAGGAACCCCAATCTTTGCAATAACCGTAGGAAGCATCATCCTGACTGTCTTTCGCCCGGTTACTTTTTCAACGATAAGAGCCAGATCCTTGACACTTACCCATCTGCCACCCAGAATGTAACGTTCGCCGGTTCGCCCTTTTGCCATGGCAGCAACGGCACCTGATACTACATCCCTGACATCCACCCAGTTATACCCTCCCGGCACCAGTGCGGGCAAGGAATTATTGTACAAACGGATCAGCACTGTACCTACCAGAGATGGCTTGAAATCATTCGGGCCAACGATCGCCGTCGGGTTGATAATCACCGCATCCAGACCTTTTGCCGATTCATCGATAATAAATTGTTCTGCCCTGGATTTGGTTATCTCGTACCACATGGGCCCACCGTTGATCAGCGGGCGTGTCTCATCCATGGGTTCATCGAAGGGCCTGTGATCAAGAGAATGGATGGAACTGAAATGAATAAGCCGCTTCACACCATTCTCCTTGATAACCTTTACGAGGTTATGCGTACCTTCTACATTTACCCTCAGCAACTTATCCTTTTGCCCATCGATCGAAATCAGCGCTGCGAGGTGAAAAACAATTTCTGTGTCTTTGCACAGTTTGCGCAGGGAATCCAGGTCGCTGACCGACCCTTGAATAAGCCCGACATCCAGCCCTTTAAGCGCTTCAGAACGGGTGTGTACCAGGGCTTTAACCTGGTGTCCTTCAGAGATAAGTCTACGGCAAAGGTTTGCGCCAACATGCCCGTTGGCTCCTGTAACTGCAATTTTCATGCAGCGAATTTAGTCAATTTCTTTTGTGAAAGAAGGGAATGAAAGATAAATTGACTGCACATGTATGCAGGCTCAGCCGCCGGTTAATGCGATCATAATCAATCCTATTCGTGATAATTAATGAGTAGAAAAATTTACAAAGTATGGTTTTGAGGTGCTTGATTTTGTGTGACAAATGGGTAGCCCTGAACAGGAACCGGGTAAATAATTCAGGTAATGCCATTGTCGTCCGACCTGCTGATTTATTGAAAAAGACAATTTTTGGCTCTGGTTCGCCGGAAGGAAGAAAGGTTTCATTTACCTGGTTCTCCCCATTATCCAAAACATCAAATTCAAGGCTTATAAGGATTCTTTTTCTAATAGTACTTAAAGTGTTAATGAATTTATGTGATAATAACTTACTAAAGAAGAATGATATATCATTAATCATGATGTCTTCAATTCCCTGGTGAAGATCCCACTCCATGTAGATTAAGTTTGCATTTGCATCGTTGGATTTTATGTCATTATTGGTTCCCGGGATTTCAGTTTTCCCCTGAAAGAATTGGTTTAAGGATTCATAAATACGATCGGAAGCAGACCTAATTAAACCACGTATAATTAAACAGACTTTCATTTTTAATTTTTTTACTTAAATGAATATCCAGTATTAAAGCAAAAATAATATTGGTAATTGGTTAATATCAAGTAATTTAAGTGAAATCATCGTACTTAATATTTTATAAAGAATATTTAAGGAAAGAATTAAACAGATTAAGAATAATTTTAAATATACTTAAGAATACTTAATTTTTGTATTAACTTTGTTGAAACTCAACCAACCATGCCGGCTTTGTTTTCGTTCATAGGAAATGAATTTGAAAGCCTGTTCCAGCATTCCGACCTGTTTTTGCCTGGAATCGAGAAGTTGGCTGGAATTTATTATCATCCTGAATCCCGTGAATTGAAAATAATTTCCAGGTGGCGGAACGGAGCTGACCCCTATTCCAATGATTTTGTTCAGAAAAGGGAAAATTTGGTAATCCTTCAAAAATATCGTTCAGACGAAAAGCCTTATTCCTGGATCAATAAATCTGATCTTCCGTTTGAAATTCCTGACAAAGAGCATCGGTTATCACCCGACCTTTTTTCCGAACTGGATAATGTAATCCTTTTACTTAGGATGCCTAACGCCTTTGATCATCTTAGCGATTTGCTCCTGATTTACTTTAACCGTAATCTCGGAACTTTTGGCCTGAGCAAGTCCGATAAGGTATTAACCACTGAAAATAAAACAATTATAGGCTATCTGTTATACCATCAGTTTAAATCAATTATGCAAATTAATTCCGGGAATAAGGAAGTCCTGAGTACCCTGAACACCGTAGTCAATTCTGTGGTAACAGAGAATATCGGCCTCAGGGAATATTTGAAACAACTTCAAGCCACCCATACCGACAATATAATCGGTATGGCCAATCAGCATCTTGCCTCCCTTTCCCGCTCGACCGGAAGAAACTACATACTGAACGAAGAATCCATCCAAAAACTGAAGGAATATAAAGGTAATCTGAGGCATATCGGATCCATCCTTAAAACAGCCGTGATCTTTACCGAGAATCTATCCCCGGCAAATTTGGACGATCCTGTCATAATACGCCCGTTCAGCATCAGCTTTGATAGCTACCAGGTAGATGACAAACCGGAATATGCCGCAAGGAAAATTGACAGCAGAATGTCGAAAGCTATGCTTCTGCTGGATAAGCTGGAAAATGCAGCAAGAGTGCTGAGAAGCAATAATCTTCCCCTGATCGGGACGAGAATGGGACAGGCTTTGGATCCGCCGGTAACCGCTCCGGCCATTACGGATGCCCTTGGCAAGAATGCAAACCTTATCCGCCAGCTCCTGATGAAATATCCTGAAAAATGGGAAATCATCCGGAAAGATTTCAAACCGCTGCTAAACCAGCTCAGGAAAATTGAACCTGGCCTCTCTGAAACCGGAACCGATTGAAAGTATTACCCTTATCTTTGTTAAAATTGTCATATGAAAAAGTTAAACTATTTCATTTTTCTTATAATATGTCCATTAGTAATTCATTCACAGGAGTATACATTAACTCATGATGGAATTACACGAACTTATCGACTTCATTTACCGGTAAACTTTTCACCGGATAGCCTTTATCCATTGGTTATTAATATGCACGGCCTGGGTTCTAACGCATGGGAGCAGGAGATCTACTCGGCCTTTAATACTGTTTCGGATACCGGCCGGTTTATTGTCGCCTGTCCCAATGGCCTGAACTCTACCTGGAACGTTTCGTCATCGGGTGGAACCGATGATGTTGGATTTATTTCTGCATTGATAGACACACTTAGCGTTCTGTATAATGTTGATTTGCAAAGAGTTTATGCAACCGGAATGTCGATGGGAGGTTTCATGAGTTACCGCCTGGCGTGTGAACTCTCCGACAGGATCGCCGCTATTGCTTCGGTTACCGGTTTGCTGGCTTTTTCGCCTTGTATGCCTTCACGGCCCGTTCCTGTGGCCCAATTTCATGGTACTGACGATCCGGTGGTGCCATATGCCGGAGTGGCATCAACCATCAATTATTGGATTTCAACCAATCAATGCCCTGATTCAGCTATAGTTACAGACCTGCCCAATATTGACACCACCGATAATTCAACGGTAATCCTTTACGATTATTCACCTTGCACCGATTCTGCCAGCGTACTGCTTTACAGCATAATGAACGGAGAACACACCTGGCCGGGAGCAGATATACTAATAGGTGTAACTAACCAGGACATAGAAGCCAGCAATGAGATATGGAACTTTTTCACCCGGTTTACCCTTCAAGGACCAGTGAGTATCGATGAAAATGAACCCTTTGCGGTAATCAGCCTGGATATTTTTCCTAATCCTGTGGAAGGCCTGGCTACGGTTGATATTTCCGGTTTGGAGTCTGATGGGTTCATTTTCAGGCTGATGGATATAAATGGGAGAGTCTGCAAGGAGCAGAACAATTTCCGTGAAAAAAGATTCTTGCTGGATGCTTCCTTACTTCCTGCCGGATTATATCTGGCTCAAATTGTGCAAGATAGAAATATTGTTGTCAGCACCAAGCTGATGATCAGGTAATCAATCTATACTGCTGAAAACCTCCAGGCTTCGGGCGAGCAATTGATCATCGAAGTCGAAGTGTGTTACCAGCCGTATCTTGTCATGGCCGAAACCCACAGCCCATAGCGACCGGTCTTCAAACAAACGCAGCAACTGGGGCTGTGTGTATTTGCTGTTTAGCTTGAAAATGATGATGTTCGTTTCGGCAGGATAAACTTCTTCAACATAACTCATACGGGCCAGATGCCCCGAAAGTACCTTTGCACGCCTGTGATCCTCTTTTAAACTGCTGATATTATGATCAAGGGCAAATATTGCCGCGGCGGCCAGGTAGCCCGATTGCCTCATCCCGCCACCGAATACTTTTCTGATTCTCCTCGCTTTTGTGATGAATTCCCTGCTTCCGATTAAAGCCGATCCGACCGGTGCCCCCAATCCCTTTGAAAAACAAACAGAAACAGAATCAAATAATCTTCCGTAATCTTCCGGCTTCTGACCCGTCTCCACCAAAGCATTGAATATCCGGGCTCCGTCGAGGTGAAACCTGAGGTTCTTTTCTTTGCAAGTTGCGCTAAGTTCAACCAGGTCAGCGTAATCGTAAATGCTCCCGCCGCCCATGTTGGATGTGTTTTCAGCAACTACCAGCCGGGTTTGAGGATAATGGACATTATCAGGGTTCAGGTTTTCCAATACCTGATGGGGTTTGAGCCGACCGCGGTCACCCTGGATCAGTCGTACGGAACAACCTGAATTAAAGGCCATTCCTCCAGCCTCAAACCGGTATACATGTGAAGTTGATTCGCAGATCACTTCATCGCCCGGTTGTGTGTGGACTTTAACTGCAATTTGATTGGTCATGGTGCCGGAGGGACAAAAAAGCGCATCTTCTTTGCCAAACATACCGGCAATCCGTGATTCCAGCTTAATAACCGTCGGATCATCGCCCAGGACATCATCTCCGACTTCCGCATTGAACATGTATTCAAGCATGGCAGGTGAGGGGCGCGTTACAGTATCGCTTCGTAAATCTATTACGCCAGACATATTATCTTTGTTTAAAATCAGGTTATAAAATTATAAATGTATGATGAGGTAATACCAAATTAATCGAAATGAAATCAGGAAAAAGCCATTTATATGTATTAGCGGTAATCGTTTTAGTAATAACAGCCTGTTACGAAGAATGGAAGACCATTGTTGTCGCTAAAGGAAACCACTCTTCCAATGAAATCAGCCCGATGCTATTTCAAACCGACAGAATTGACTTTTATTTTATAGCCGATTCCAGTTGGTATTATCCGCCACCTGTTTCTCCAGGATGGAATAAAATACGTGGTTTGAGCCATGGTCATCATCAGAATAACTCTTCGGCAAGGCTTGTATACCAATGTATCGGCAACACGCTGCTGGTTGTCGGCGCATATTGTTATGCTGATGGAATCAGCCCGCAGCAGAATCCTGCACTTAAAGGAATAATCGACACAATTCAGCCTGGAATTAAGTACTTTTGCAGTATACACAGAAAGGACGATCAATACATATTTAAGTTTGAAGATAAAACCTGGATTGGCCCGGCTGGAAAGTATTTATCATGGGGCTACCTGCTGAATCCATATATCGGCGGGGAATTTACGCTGGAAAAAGACTGGGTTGTGAAAATCAAAGATGAAAAAATCAGTGAATAACGAAAATCTGAAGCCATGAACCTATATCCCATACTGATACATTTGCACAGCATTTTTCGCTGGGTAGTGCTTATATTGATTGTTATGGCCATAATTGATGCGGTCATAAAGCTGAGAGCGAAATACAAACCCGTTGTTAAAGACAGCAAGTGGAAATTATTCGCCATGATCGTCCTGCACGTTCAGTTTATCATCGGGCTGATACTCTATTTTATTAGTCCTAAAGTCATTTTTGATGCTGCCTCCATGAAAAACAGCATGCAGCGTTTTTTCCTGGTCGAACACATTGCCCTGATGATAATCGCAATTGTGTTGATAACAGTAGGGCATGTAAAATCCAAACGCGCGGTCGACAATATCAGAAAGCAAAAGTTGGTCATAGTCTATTACGGAATCGGTTTGCTATTGATCCTGCTTTCCATTCCATGGCCTTTCCGGAACTTTGGCGCCGGCTGGCTATAGAAATCTTTTTTTTGCATTCTTTCCCCGGAACCGAATAACCTTTACCGGTCTTTGGTGATTAATCATGTCGTGTTGCAACCATCTGCAGGGTGCACCGTAAAAGTTTAAATCACTTATGCAATAACCTTAAACCAAAAATCAATTATGAAAAAGCTTGTAATTTTATTAATTATCAGCGTTTTGACAGGCACAGGTTATCTTGGGGCACAAGACCAACCCATCCAGCCATCCATCGTGAAAACCGGTGTTTACCATGGGATTTCGCCTGCTTTGCGGGATCTTCCGGCTATAACAGATGCAGAGTTTCAGCAGCTTGTAATTAAGAGCGAGCAGAAAATGTTGAACAAAAAACTTCGCGAGCGGCATTACCCATATGCGAGCACCGCTCAGCCACAGGGGCCTGATCCGGTCTGGCAGGACCAGATGGGCAAAACGCCTGGAATGAAAGCCCCGATCATGAATTTCAGTGGTCAGACGTCGCCCTATTATCCGCCTGATGCCAATGGCTCAGCCGGACCGAACCATTACATGCAGACGATCAATACTGTGTATACCATATATAATAAATCTACCGGAGCCCTGGTTGCCGGGCCCACCAATCTGAACCTGCTTTTCAGCGGCGTGACCGGTGCGGAATATAATGACGGGGATCCGATCTGTTTGTATGACGAACAAGCCGACCGCTGGCTGGTTGCCGAGTTCTCCATCAGCGGATCCAACGACTATATGCTGATCGCCGTTTCTACCACCAACGACCCGACAGGGACCTGGCACAAATACTCTTTCGATGTCGCCGATATGCCAGACTACGAGAAATTCGGCATCTGGCAGGACGGTTATTACATGGGAACCAATAACAGTACCGGTAACGATATTTATGTTTTTGAAAGGTCGAAAATGCTGGATGGACTCACCGCACAAATGGTCGGTTTTAACAACCCCTGGAGGCCCACCACGATTGACGGTTTTATGTGCGTTCCTCCGGTAGATAACGACGGCACATTTGCTCCGGCCGGCTCACCCGGATTGTTCATCACCATTAATGACGATGCTATCGGCGGTGGTACCGACCAGCTCTGGATTTACGAACTGGCAGTCAACTGGACCACACCATCAAATTCCACATTCACCCGGAGCCAGCAAATCAATGTGCCTGCATTCGATAGCAATTTCGGCAGCAACTGGGATAATATCAAACAACCTAACACAACCCGTGAACTCGACGCCATACCCATGGTGATCATGAATGTTCCGCAATACCGGAACTTTGGATCCTACCAGACGATCGTTTGCTGCCATACGGTCGATGTCGACAATACCGATCATGCCGGTATTCGCTGGTATGAACTCCGCCGGACAACTGGCACCTGGACTGTCAGACAATCAGGTACCTATGCGCCGGATGCAAATTCCCGGTGGATGGGAAGCATCGCCCTGAACGGCAATAACCAGATCGGTCTCGGATACTCCATCTCCAGTTCAACCGTCTATCCGGGAATCCGTTATTGCGGTCAGTCGGCCAGCGCTTACACCTCCGGAAACGGGGTGCTCGATATTGCCGAGGAGGTCATTCAAAATGCAACCTCTTCACAAACATCCTACAACCGTTGGGGCGACTATGCCGGTATCTGCGTTGATCCCTCCGATAATAACACATTCTGGTTTACCACACAGTATGGCGGAAGCCGTCAAACGCGCATCGCATCGTTTGCATTCTCCAACCCGCCTTTGACAGCCGACTTTAGCGGCACACCGACAATAGCTTGCACCGGAAGCCAGGTTACCTTCACCGATCAGTCGCTGGGCTCTCCGACCTCCTGGACCTGGAGTTTCCCCGGAGGAACACCTTCTTCATCCACACTGCAGAATCCTGTTATCGCTTATAACATCCCGGGAACGTATGATGTGACCCTGACGGTTGGAAATGGTTCCACAACCGACGTTCTTACCAAAACCGCTTACATCAATGTGGCCGATATTACGGCTAATTTCTCCGGCAGCCCAACTACCGTAACGGTTGGAAACTCAGTGGTCTTTACCGATAATACCAGTTGTAATCCGACCTCCTGGAACTGGTCGTTCCCCGGCGGAACGCCTTCCTCCTCAACCAGCCAGAATCCGACCGTTTTTTATAATACCATCGGGACTTATTCCGTCACGCTGACGGCAACCAATGCGAACGGAAGCGATTCGGAAACCAAAAGCAATTATATTACTGTCAATGAAGTATCTATCAGCTATTGTGCTTCGCAGGGTAATGATCCTTCGGATGAATGGATTGCCCGTATTCAGTTCAACACCTTCGTTAATCCTTCCGGAGCAACCGGCTACAGCGACTTTACCAGTCTGGTAATCCCGATGACACCCGGCACCAGCACTTCAGTGACCTTAACGCCGGGATTCTCATTATCATCTTACCGCGAATACTGGCGGGTATGGATTGACTATAATAAGGACGGAGACTTCCTGGATGCCGGCGAAACCGTGTTTGCACCGGCCGGCAGCAAAACCGCCGTCACCGGTAGTTTTACTGTCCCATCCGGACTTACCGGTACAACCCGGATGAGGGTCTCCATGAAATATAACGCCGCCCCTGCATCCTGTGAAATATTTCCATATGGAGAAGTAGAGGATTATACTGTTTCATTCGGGACGCCCCAGCCTCCGGTGGCCAACTTTTCTGCGAACCCGACCACAGCTATTACAGGACAAAGCATACAGTTTACCGATTTATCGACCAATGCACCTACGTCGTGGGCCTGGACGTTTACCGGTGGAACCCCTTCCACAAGTACAGCCCAGAACCCGGTGGTGTCATATGCCAATCCCGGTGTATATGACGTTACCCTGACAGCCACAAATGGCGCAGGCTCAGATTCCGAAACCAAAGCCGGTTACATCACCGTGGTTGAGGTACCCTCCTGTACGAGCCCTGTATCACCGTTAAATGGCGCATCAGGAGTTGGTATTGCCGCAATCCTTCAATGGAACAGTGTTACGGATGCTACTGGATACACATTGTATTTTGGGACCAATAATCCGCCTACTAACATTTTAAATGGAACAAATGTCGGCAATACAATATCTTATGATCCGGCAGGCGATTTGCTTTATAGCACAACCTACTACTGGAAAGTGGTTCCTTACAACGCAAACGGCTCGCCATCCGGTTGTTCCGTCTGGTCGTTCACAACCGAGGCATCACCCTATTCAACGGTCGAATTAAGCTATTCCGATTTTGAATCGGGATGGGGTATCTGGACCGACGGGGGCGGTGATTGCGCAATGTACACGGGCGGAACCTATGCTTCCGGTGGAATAGCCTCTATTGACATCCAGGATAATTCTGCCACCGCTTCGTCATTCTATCATACCAATGGCGTTGATGTCCATACTCCGGGCTATGTACAGATTGATGTTCAATTTGATTTTATCACCGTAAGCATGGAAGCCAACGAAGATTTCTGGGTGCAGTATTTCAATGGTACTACCTGGTATACAGTAGCTTCATTTAAAAGCGGGACAAATTTCAGCAATAACATTTTTTACCAGGCCAATGTTAGTATTCTCGAATCCAACTATACTTTCCCGACAGCGATGAAGATCAGGTTCATGTGCGATGCCAGCGATAATAATGATGATGTATATGTTGATAATGTTAAAATTACCGCTTCAACGCTGGCCAGTCCGAATAATTACCTTATTCCGCTTGCCGGCCCGCAAAAAGAGCTTGATCAGCAGGAATCGGAAACGGCTTCTGTAAATATTTATCCCAATCCCGCCGGAGATAATATTAATATTGACCTGAGCGACCCCAGGCAGGCAGAGATATTTATCTATGACATTCAGGGAAAAGTGGTTTATCATGGTCTGACGCAAAACCAAAACAACAATATCAGCCTGATGGATTTCAGGAATGGATTGTATATGGTACTGGTCATCACCCGGGAAG
>ENA-UOWO01001749-UOWO01001749.1-activated-sludge-metagenome-genome-assembly--contig:-NODE-1749-length-28251-cov-10.280217_pt1 | contig 28251 bp, 21 predicted proteins | sample MGYA00238148_ERZ761564 | MGnify/ENA primary metagenome ERZ761564 (study PRJEB28885, sample SAMN05720194) | activated sludge metagenome | isolation source: Anaerobic digester | place: USA...
TCCTGATTAAATCCGAGGATTTCTTCAACCCATTTGAAATATTTCTGCCATGGAACTGCCGATACATTTGCTGTCAGAGGTTTTGTCTGAGGAATATTGCAGACGACAAAAGAATCACCGGTTTTTTCTTTAAAAAGTGTTATGAATTTCTCAATTGATTCAGCATGTTTTGCAGTCGGAGTCTGGGTTTTCTTGATTTCTACTGCATGATATTTTCCTGCGAATTCAATGATAAGGTCAATTTCCATTCCGTCATTTGACCGCCAGAAATATAGCTCTGCATTTGCTGAACTGTTTTTAATGATCTTCAATGTTTCAACGACTATAAATCCTTCAAAAAAAGCACCCCCCATTGCTCCGTTGAACAGTGATTCGGAACTTCCCTGTTTTGTTAAATAAGCCGGAATTGCAGAATCAATAAAATAAAGTTTCGGGGTTTTCACTAGCCGTTTTCCAATATTCACATGAAACGGTCTGAGAAGATATATGATGAATGATGCCTCAAGTATTGATATCCATCTTTTTATTGTCGGTTGGGCAGCACCACAGTCTCTTGAAATTCCTGCGACATTAAGTTCCTGAGAGTGATTTGCCGCAACCAGTCCGATAAAAGTCTGAAAAAGTGAAAGGTCTGCAACATTTATCAACTGTCTCACATCCCTTTCGATATAAGTTCTGATGTAAGAAGCGAGCCAAATCTCTCTTATTTCGGGCTTCAAAACAACTTCCGGATATGCTCCATTCCAGAGAATTTTGTCAATTTCTAAATTTTTTCCGGCAGAAGACAACTCATTCTGGCTGAATGGAAACAGGCTGAGTATGGCAATCCTTCCGGCAAGAGAATCACTTATTTCTTTCATCATGTTAAACTGCTGAGAACCGGTTAACAGCCATTTTCCACAAACTTCCCTGTTTTGATCAATATCCATCTTTAAATATGAAAAAAGTTCCGGAACATATTGAATTTCATCAAGAATTATCTGCCGTGACGAAAATTTTGCAATGAACCCGTTTGGATCATTTTTCGCAAAATCCTGCATTACAGGATCATCAAAAGTGACATATTCCGCTTCAGGGAAAGTGTATTTAAGAAAAGTCGTTTTACCTGACTGCCTCGGACCGGTCACAATAACCGCAGGAAACAGCCCCGACACCTTTTTTAAAAATGCTCCCAAATCTCTCTTTACGATCATGATCAACCCCTCAAAAAAAATCTCTGACAAATCTAACATCCAATGTTATAATTGTCAAGTATTTAGATTCATTGCTTTATATTCATGTTTTTTGAAGTTTTATGACCTGAAACATAGGTCATTTGATATCTTTTATGGTCCATGCGGTTTTTGTCAAATTAATCTGTTTGTAAATTGTTTCTTTCTAATACCAATATATTTGACAAAGCAACATCTAAATAGTAGATAGAGGTGTGTTTTTTGCAGGCGAAAAAGATGACAGTTTCCAAAGTTACTCATAACGGTATAGTGATAAGTGTGGACGGCGTTAAAGCATCTGTGAAGATCGAAGTGCAGAGTGCATGCTCGGGATGTCACGCAAAAGGGTTCTGTTCTGCGGCCGATATGGCTGAAAAGATTATAGAAACTGTTTCTGAAGAATCTGTTGAACCTGGCGAGAGTGTGATCGTTGAAATGGATCAGCGGCTCGGTTTCAAAGCGGTAATGTTCGCATTTTTAATTCCTTTCATCCTTCTTGTTGCAACTCTTTTTGCCGCATGGAACATTTCAGGGTCTGAATCTGTTGCGGCATTTTCATCGATCGGGATTCTGGTCCCCTATTATCTCGGATTAGTGGTATTTAAGACATATTTTAAAAAGAATTTTGTTTTTACCTGTAGAAAGATTAGTAATATCAGCCAGTGAGGTGAATTGTGGACGGAATTATTCTCTATTCTGTGATCTCGCTCGGAACAGTAGCGGCGGTTTCAGCCATCGTCCTTTTTGTTATCGCAAAAAAGTTCAAGGTTGAAGAAGATCCGAGGATCGATATGATCGCTGAACTTCTTCCCGGTGCAAACTGTGGCGGATGCGGATATCCGGGATGTCGCGGTCTTGCGGAAGCACTCGTGAAAGCGGCGGACGCAGGAAGTATTGCAGGCATGAACTGTGCTCCTGCCGGAGGCGAACAAATGGCAAAAATAGGAAAAGCACTCGGACTTGAAGTGACTGCTCTGGAACCGACAGTTGCCGTTCTTCTTTGTGGCGGAACACATGAAAAAGCCCCGAAAAAGACCGATTATGACGGACCTTCAAAATGTTCCATAGCACACACAGTTTCATGCGGGGACAAAGGATGTCCCTACGGATGTCTGGGTCTTGGTGACTGCGTTACAGTATGCGCATTCGGAGCAATGTATATGGATGAAAAAACAGGTCTGCCTGTTATCATTGAAGAAAAATGTGTTTCGTGCGGTGCCTGTGTAAAAGCATGTCCTAGAAAGCTCATCGAAATAAGACCACAGGGCAGAAAATCACGCAGGGTCTGGGTCAACTGCCGTAATACCGAAAAAGGGGCGACTGCTATGAAAGTGTGCAAAGCTGCCTGCATCGGTTGCGGAAAATGTGTAAAGGAATGTCCTGAAAAAGTTCAAGCTATCACTCTTGACAATTTTCTTGCATATATCGACCCGAAAAAATGCATCGCCTGTGGAAAGTGCATAGTTGTATGTCCCACAAAAGCGATATCGGCAACTTTTGAACCGCCGGCTCCCAAACCTAAACCGGTTGAAGAGCCCGTGAAAAGCGAAAAGAAAGAAGAAGTCAAAGAACAGCAACAGATATAGGGAGAGTGTTGTGAAACTCAAAACTTTTAAGATCGGCGGAGTTCATCCGCCCGAAAATAAAATGGCGGCTTCAACACCGATAGAAGCCCTTGCCATTCCGAAAAGAGTATCTATTCCGTTAAGCCAGCATATCGGCGCACCGGCAGTTCCGGTCGTTAAAAAAGGGGACGATGTAAAAGTCGGAACTTTAATTGCGAAAGGGGAATCTTTCATTTCGGCAAACATCCATTCTTCGGTAAGCGGAAGGGTTTTTGCCATCGATACTGTTACTGACACAACCGGATATAAAGTCAAAGCGGTCATAATTGATGTCGAAGGTGATGTGTGGGATGAGAGCATTATCAGAACTCCGGAGCTTGCTAAAGAAATAAAGCTTGAGCCGGCTGACATCGTTGCAAAGATCAAATCAAGCGGTATAGTCGGTCTTGGCGGTGCCTGTTTTCCGACCCATGTAAAATTCATGGTTCCGGAAGGGAAAAAAGTTGATACTCTTGTCATAAATGCTGTTGAATGCGAGCCATATCTTACTGCCGACCACAGAATAATGCTTGAACGGACTGAAGAGATCCTTGTCGGCATCGAGATAATGAAAAAAGCTCTTAAAGTAAGCAGAGCGATCGTCGGAATAGAAGCAAACAAACCCGATGCCATAGCAAAAATGGAAAAGGTTGCATCTGATTTTCCGGGAACTGAAATACAGCCGCTCAAAGTCCAGTATCCTCAAGGTGCTGAAAAACAACTTATAAAAGCGGCTCTGAACCGTGAAGTTCCGTCAGGCAAACTTCCTCTTGATGTCGGATGTGTCGTTAATAATGTCGGAACGGCACTTGCGATTTATGAGGCAGTGCAGAAGAACAAGCCGCTTTTTGAAAGAGTTGTAACTGTTACCGGCAAAAAAATAAAAAGAACTGCCAATTTTCTTGTTCGTATCGGCACACCGGTAGAAGCACTCGTTGAAGCAGTGGGCGGAATTCCGGAAGGAACTGAAAAGATCGTAAATGGCGGACCCATGATGGGAAAAGCTGTTGTAAGTCCTGAAATTTCAGTTACAAAAGGGACAAGCGGCATAATTTTCTTTGACAAGTCGGAAGCAAAAAGAAAAAAGGTCAGCAACTGTATCAGATGTGCAAAATGTGTAACTGTATGTGCGATGGGGCTTCAACCATATCTGCTTGAAAAACTTGCAGAAAAGAACAACTGGGAAGAACTTGAAAAACTCAGCGTCACAGACTGCATCGAATGCGGAAGCTGCAGTTATACCTGTCCAAGTGCAAGACCGATACTCGATCTTATACGGCTCGGCAAGGCAAATGTTAACAGAATCAGATGGGAAAGGAGTAAAAAATGAGCAGATATGTAATTTCGCTTTCCCCGCATGAAAAAGGGACATATACCGTTAATACAGTTATGTGGGGCGTTGTTATCGCACTTATGCCGTCATTTCTTGCATCAGTATATTTTTTCGGTGTAAGAGCTGTCGCTGTTACAGCGGTTGCTGTTGCAACATGCATAGGAGTTGAATATTTAATACAGAAATTCATGCTCAAATGCGAAATAACTGCGTTAGACGGATCAGCGGCAATCACAGGAATTCTTCTTGCGTTCAATCTTCCAAGCAGCATTCCATTATGGGAAGTAGTTGTAGGTGCCATATTCTCAATCGGTATAGCCAAAATGGTTTTCGGCGGTCTGGGTAAAAATCCGTTCAATCCGGCTCTTGCAGGCAGAGCATTCATGCTTGCGAGTTTTCCAGTTGACATGACGACATGGCCAATCCCTGTAAAGACGGCCATGATGTGGACAATGGGAAAGGCAGTTGACGGAACTACATCGGCCACTCCTCTTGGTATGTTGAAAGAGGGAATAAAATCAAACAGCAATATTACTGATATAATTGCCGGTTCTCCTCAGAGTTTTGACTATTTCAACCTTTTTATAGGTAATATTGGAGGATGTATCGGTGAAGTAAGTGCCTTAGCGATCATTCTCGGTGGAATATATATGCTTTATAAAAAAATAATAACATGGCATATTCCAGTATTCTATCTTGGTGCTCTTTTTGTTTTTACAGGAATATTCTGGATGACAGACCCGAACCATTATGCTGATCCGCTCTTTCACATGCTTTCGGGCGGAGTTATGCTTGGAGCATGGTTCATGGCGACTGATATGGTCACAAGCCCGATGTCTGTTAAAGGTCAGATACTATTTGCAGTCCTTGCAGGTGTTCTTTGCGGCTCTATAAGACTTTTCGGAGGTTATCCGGAAGGTTGCAGTTATTCAATACTTATAATGAACGCATTTGTTCCGCTTATAGATAAATACATAAAACCGGTAAGATTCGGAAAGGAGGTTAACTATGGCTAAAAAGCTCGAATCGACTTTCCCAAACATGGTTCTTGTACTTACAGTGATCTCCATAGTTGCCGCGGCCGCTCTCGGTTTCACTTACACAAAGACCAAAACCCAGATAGCTGAGATGCAGAAACAAAAGAAAATTTCCGCAATAGAAAAAGTCGTACCTAAATTCAACAACAATCCTGATTCTGAGAAATATACAGTTAAAGAGCTTGCCGGGCTGGAGTTCTATCCTGCAAAGATGGACGGAGTCCTTGTAGGAACAGCGGTCCAGACATTCACAGAAAAGGGATATGCAGGCAGAATAGATATCATGGTCGGTTTTAACGATAAAATGGATTTTGTGGATTATGTAATACTGAACGCAAAAGAGACTCCTGGTCTTGGAACCAAGCTTTCCGACAACAAGTTCAAGAGCCAATTTCCTGGAAAGAATCCTGCTACATTCAATCTTAAAGTTAAAAAAGATGGTGGAGATGTAGATGCAATAACAGCTGCTACAATAAGTTCCAGGGCATTCCTGGATGCTGTTAATAAAGCCGTTGAAGGTCTTAAAAAGGGAGGCGAATAATGAGTCTTTTTAAAGAGTTCAGCAAGGGAATAATAAAAGAGAACCCGACACTGGTATTGCTTATTGGAATGTGTCCTCCTCTTGCAGTAACATCAAGTGCCATAAACGGAATGGGTATGGGCATTGCTACGACATTTGTTCTAGTATGCTCCAATCTTGTAATAGCAGCTCTGAAAAATATTATTCCTGACAAAGTCAGGCTACCAGCATTCATTGTCGTAATTGCATCTTTTGTTACGATAGTGGATCTCTCAATGCAGGCTTATACACCGGCATTATCGGCTTCTCTTGGTGTTTTTATTCCACTTATCGTTGTCAACTGTATAATTCTTGGAAGAGCTGAAGCATTTGCTCAGAAGAATGGTATTATTCCATCAATATTTGACGGTTTGGGAATGGGGTTGGGATTTACACTTGCGCTCACTATTCTCGGAGGGATAAGAGAAGTTCTTGGCAACGGTTCGATCTTTGATATCAAGTTTGTTTCTGAAGATGCAACAACCATTCTTTTATTTGTTCTGGCACCGGGAGCTTTTATAATGCTTGGACTGATGATAGCTGCCATGAACAAACTTATGAAGAAAGTATAGGAGGGGTGTAATGGATTTTTATATGAAAATAATGATCGGGTCTATCCTGGTCAACAACATAATTCTTGCACAATTTCTCGGAATATGTCCTTTTCTGGGTGTTTCGAATAAAGTTTCTACTTCTGTGGGAATGAGTGCGGCTGTTATTTTTGTAATGACGCTGGCAACAACGGTGACATATCTTTTATATTCACGTGTGCTTGTTCCGCTTCATATTGAGTTTATGCAGACTGTAGGATACATTCTTGTCATAGCGGCTCTTGTGCAAATGGTAGAAATAATAATGAAGAAGGTTTCTCCGCCGCTATATCAGGCTCTCGGGGTTTTTCTTCCGTTGATAACAACGAACTGCGCAGTTCTAGGTGTTGCGATCATCGTAATTCAAAAGCAATTCAATCTTGTTACAAGTGTTGTTTTTACAATTGCAACAGCACTTGGATTTTTCCTTGCGCTCGTTGTTTTTGCAGGAATAAGAGAGCAGCTTGAAATGTTTGAACCGCCAAAAGCAATGAAAGGAGCTCCGCTTTCTCTTATTACAGCCGGCCTTCTTTCACTCGCATTCATGGGATTTGCAGGGCTGGTTTAAGTCACCGAAATTCACTCCGCAAATCATTTCATTTTTTCTGAACTTTCCTATTCCATCTCTTCCGGAAAGTTTTGTGCAAAGAATCTATTGCTTTTTGGATTTTATATAGTATAATATATATATTATACTGTATGGTAATGATGGCAAAATGGTTGATTTGAAAGATTTAGGGACAATGGAAAATGAGATGATCGCTCTTGTTTCCAGCGGTGTTGTTTACACATTTGCAGATATTCAGAAACTGTATAATGAGAACAGAAATAAATTCCCTGCTTATAACAGATCTTTCAAAAAGTTTCTCCGCAAACTTCTTGAACTCGGACTTGCTGAACGGCATATCCTTGATGAAGAGGGATATCAGAAAAAGACTGTTTTCACTTTCGGAGATTTTGACAGTTACGAATGTATCAGCAAAATAAACAAAAATGCTTATTTCAGCCACCACACTGCCCTTTTCATGAACAGCATGACTGAACAGATACCGAAGACGGCTTATGTGTCTTATGAACTCTCTCAAACAAAAATAACTGTGACAAGGCCGGAACTTAAGCAGGAAAATATTGATAAAGTCTTTTCCGCTCCACCCCGTGAGGCACGGTATTATTTATTTAACCGCAGACAGGTCATTCTGCATGCTTCAAAGTTTAACGGATATACCGGAGTGATTAAAAACAGTAACGGCACATTTTTTCAGACAGATCCGGAACGGAGTCTGATCGACAGTGTTGTCCGTCCTTATTTTTCGGGCGGAATATTTAATGTTTTAAATGTTTTTATTGAAAACAGAGAACGGTACTCTATTTCTAAAATTGTGAATTATCTGAAGGCATTGAACTACATTTATCCTTATCATCAGGCAATCGGATTTCTTCTTGAAAAAGCGGGATTTCCTGAAAAGGATCTTGCACTTTTTGAAAATATGGGAATAAAGCATAAATTCTACATTGATTATGAGATATCTGATCGATCATTATCAAAAAGGTGGAATCTTATATATCCTTCAGCGTTTGATGAATAGATAGCATTTTCTCAACAACATAGTCAAAAATTTCATTGTATGACACATTCTTTTCCCTTTCAGGCAGAGTATCGAGCAATTCACGGAAGCCGTTCCTATGATATTCACGGTATTCTTTAATTATCAGCAGCAGATCGGCAGGAACTCTTTTCTTTTCAAAGATTTTTTTGAGCATTAGTGCATTCTCAGCGGATCTGATATTTATTTTCATCTTATTTATAAGCATATAGATATCATAAAAATCTTTCGGTCTCGGCCTGCCGCCTGAGTTTTCCTGACTGCGGTATTCTTTTGTCTGCTGACAGATTGCCCGCATTTTCTCAAGAATGATCATTTCAGGAGAATAGACATAGACGGTATATCCGTCAACATTCACCTTCACTTTGCTTTCACAGTATTCATATTTTGAGATATCCGCATGGAAAGTCTTTTTTAATCCTGCGATGTCAAGGGCTCTTTTGCGTTTAATATCTTCGCTTTCTCCAATGAAAGCTTCTTTTACTTCAATCAATTTAAAAGTTATTTTATATCCGTTGCCTCTTGGAGTATTCCTTTTTTCAGGTGCCGGTTTTTCTTCAAATTTCAACTCGACCACTTCCAAATTATCATCTTTAAAAAAATCATTCAGTGATTTGAATATTTTCTTTTCTATCCTTCTCAGATCGCTTTCAACGAAATCATCTTCCATGGACAGGTCAATATCAAGTGAGGGTCTTTTTGTAACTTTATAAATAAGTTCCAGAGCGTTACCCCCTTTCAGCACGAAAATATCCATAAGTTCATCATCGGAAAAAAAGGAAAGCATGATTTTCTTTCTCATATCAAGAAGCCATGCTTCACTTAATTTTGCATTTGGCATATGTTTATCCGCCGACAGTTAATAAACCGTCACCCATTTTAACAGAAAAACAGAGTGAGTAAAGTTAGTTGTGTTAAATCTTTTATGACACAAAAAAACGCTTAATTTAATCAGTTTAGCTTTAATTGTAAAACATATTAAACAACAACAACCTTGTATTTTGAAAGCGTGAGTTTCAGAACAACCTTGTATTTTGAAAATTTTAGATTTTTTAGATGCCTGCGGAAATCCCACAGCTTTTGAAATCATCAACTCTAAGTCGGAAAAACTGCCTGAAACCAAACACAATTCTCTGCTTTTAGAATTAAGAAAATATTTTTTAGTAGGCAGAATGCCCGAAAGGAATTGTCTTCTCAACGAGGGAATATGCTCAGATCCCGGAACAGAAATTAATGTTCCTTCCACTTTACTATGCCGGAAGTATTTTAAATGTTTCTAATTAATGCCTTCTTTCACTCGCATTCATGGGATTCGCAGGGCTGGTTTAGGGAATTAATCACTCTACAGTTACAGTTCCCTGTCCTGACGGTGTCTGCTGGGTAAGTATGACTGCGGTCGTAGCTCCGGCGGCTCCAAGTACTACGACACTTGTTATTGTCCAGAACCACCATGATTTATACCATTTTGTGGGTTTTTCAAGGACATTAAAAGTTTTCACATTTTTTGCTCCGGGGGCGACATACACATCTGTCTGAAGAGGCAGATAATTGTCATTTGCAGCTCTCACTTTCAGATAATATCTTCCCGGAATAAGATTGCCGGCACTGTACTGGGGTTTTTCAAAAGGAGATTCCGTTTCACCGAACTGGATAGTTCCCTTTTTCACATTGAACGAGAAATCAACTTCACCCAGAAGTGCTTTGTAGTCAACTCCGGCGATCTGATATGCGGCAAGCTTTATCGCATTCTGCAGTTCACCTTCGTCCCCTGTGTAAGATTCAAGAACACGGTTTACAACATCAGCATTTCTGACATCTATGAGCTGAACACTGATTACGAAAGTGTCCTTTACTTTTCCTACAGCTCCCGTAACAAGCTTTGAAAGACCAAGAGAAGCACCTATTTCAACGACACATTCAAGACTGTCAGTGCATGAAACTGAACTGTCAAGAGCCGCTTTTGAAAGCATCGCCTTGATATCATCCTGAGAAATGACGCTTATTCCTTTGATCTGGTTAAGCTGTGCTGAAAGAATGGATGTTAGAGAATCAGCAGTAGTCTGTTCCATTCCGCGGGCTGCAAGAGGCATGACTGCAAGCCGGAGCTCTTCACCGTCAGCAAGTTTGAACATCTGTTTCGGAGCAGAAATACCAAGAAGAATGTCTACAGATTCCTTGATCTTTCCTTTGACATCGTTCAGATCTTTGCCCTGAACACTTATTCTTTCACCTACAGTTTTATTTGCAACATTGACTGTATTTATAGAAAGAATGTATTCATCACCAAGCTTGGTAACTTTTCCGGCAATAAGTGTCTCAACATCAAGTTTTTTCTGGACCTCAATAAGACATTCATCGCTTCCTTCACAGCCGGTTTCCGATTTTAACTGGGCGGTCTTGACAACATTCTGCATTTCGGCACTCGTAACAACCGAGATACCTTCTCTTCCCCCTATATCAAGAACGAGTGCCTCTTCAAGTGATTTGGCAAATGCCTCTTCCACACCGGCGGCCTCGACTTTCTGGACAAGAAGCTTTTTCTGTTCAACTGACTCCTTCTTCTGTTCAGTGACTTCCGTTTTTTTCTGCTCAACCGGTTCTTTTTTTGTTTCCTGTGCAGAAAGTACAAGCACAAAAGAAAAAAGAATGGTAATTGCCAAAAATCTTTTCATTTTATCCTCCGATGGCTTTCTTTATAACATCTTCGATCTTTTTGAGATCATGAGACTGTTCACCCTGAAATTTTTCAATAATATTTCCTTCAGAATCGATGATTATAAGACAGGGGAGGACTGCTTTTGAACCCATGTAGATAAGCTGGTTTCTATTGGTGAACCTGTCAAACAGAACAGGATATTTAACCCCGTTTTTCTTAATGATCTTAATGCTTTCATCAAATGTCTCTTCAAATTTTTCTGACTCAGTCCTGAAGTTGACGCTAAGTACCATCAGACCTTTTTCAGAATATTTTTCATACAATCCCTGAAGAACCGGCATTTCCTTGATGCATGGGGCACACCAATTCGCAAAAAAATTAAGAACCAGGATTTTCTTCTTTTCCTTCGAATCCTTTTTTCCCACATAATCACCAAGCCAGACAAGAGATGAAAGCTTTCCTTTCTCAACATCAACTTTGCGCATGCCGAAATCAACCATTTTGTCACCTTTTTTCAAACCTTCGCTTTTCGGTTCATCGGCAAAAAGAATGGAAAAAGCAATAACAGAAATGATCAAAACAAAAGGAATCCTCAAGATCTTCATAAACTACTCCTTATTTTCATTAATTTTCTCTTTTTCATAATTTACAGGTGATATCTGCCACACAGCTACTTCGCCTTCATATCCTTTAAGTTCGACACTTCTTTTATAACCCTCCGGTCTCAATCCCGCAGATTCAACAGTTTCTTCAGAAACAAGAATTCCTCCAATTTCAGATTTACTTTCAAGCCGTGCGGCAAAATTCACACCTCTTCCTATTGCTGAGTATTCGATGTGACCGGCACCGCCGAGGTTTCCGACAAACACAGTATCAGTAGCGATGCCTATTCTTATTTTAAGCTCTCTTCCTGTTATCTCCATCCACTCTTTCTGCATATCATGAACCTTCTTCTGCATTGCAACGGCACAGTCAAGTGCTTTTTTTGCATGATCACCGAATGGTTTCGGTGCTCCGAAAAGGATCATCAACCCGTCGCCGTTTATTTTGTCAACATATCCATTGTGTTCAGCAGTTATCGTCATCATTTCGTCAAGATAAAGCCGGAGAGACTTCATGATGCTCTCTGCGTTGAGCGAGTTTGACAATGATGTATAACCTGCGATGTCGCTGAAAAGTATTGTTATCTGCCTTCTTTCTGCAGAGTTGCTCTGAAGCACTTTACCGCCTGTTTCTTTAAGCCAGCTCAGTATTTCAGGAGATACATAGTTGTCAAATGCATTTGAAAGCACTTGATTGAAAAGGAAATATTTCCATCCGAGGTATCCGGCACATGCAATATTTGCAAAAAAGAACGGGATGAACATCTCCATCGGTGGAATAAAAATAAAACTTTTTCTGAAAAGAACATAGCTTGCAGAATATATTACTGCAACCCAAACAGTTCCTGATATCAGAAAAGCCCTGGCGTGCTCAAAAAGAACTGCTGATGCCAGAAGAATGAGAAAAGGAATGAGAATTATTATCCAAAGAGATGTTCTTGTGATCCGGATGTCGTTTAAAAGCGCTTCTGCTCTGTTAAGATGAAGAAAGACAAGTGGCTCAACAAGTCCTGAAGGAGTTGGACCTATATCTTTCAATGTTTCATCAGTTGCACCTACAAAGACATATTTTCCGTTCACCTTTTCTCTTAGGATTTTCATTTTCTCATCACTTCCTGAAGACTCTATGACATCCACCATCGGAATGACCGTGAATTCAGAAGATGTTCTGAAATACGGAATGATCTCTTCTTTGCAGCACCCTTCATAAGGTCCTTTCTGCACCATTGCGAGGGCAAGATCGGGAACACATCCGTCAAAGACCTTTTTGCAGCCGATGATGGTTCTGTTCACTCTGTCGACATCTGAAGGAATGACATGAACATGAGCAACAAGAGGATTGAATTTCAAAACACCGGGAACCATTTTTTCAAGGAATTTGAATTTTGACTCTTCGATCTCTTCTTCAGAAAGATCGCTGCATGGACAGTTTATTCCGCTGTTTTCAGGAGTCGGCGGATATTCAACGACCTTTGAAGGGTCTTTTCTGTAATCTGTGTTTACAAAGCTTCCGAGAATTGCCCCGGCTTTGGAGCTTTCTTCTCCGAGAACCTCTTCAGATTCGACCATCCGTTTTAATGCTTCTGTATCCGTTTCTTCCTTTCTGTCAGTGAAAAAAAGATCAAAACCGATTTTTTTTGCACCTGCTTCGGTAAGAACAGATATCATTGCTCCGTAAAGTCCCCTGTCGACCGGCCAACCGAAAACAGAAAGCGAATACTGGTCAACAGCGATCAGAACGCTCTCCGCCGGTGCTTCTGGCTCAACTGATATCATCATCAGGTCAAGAAATGAAAAATCGAGTTTTTTAACCGCAGGAGTATGAACGACTGCTGTTCCGACAAGAAATGCCGCAACAACTACAAGAAGTTTTAAATACGGAGAACTTTTCATGAATTATTTCTTTATCTTATCCCAGAAAAACATTTCAGCGGTAGCAGAAGCTTCTGTTGTTGCGTCGCTTGCTTTTCTTCCTCCGACATGGGATGTTTTTATCTCTTTTGAGGTGTTTGACGCCTTTCCTTTGTTCCCGGCTTTTTCCCTTGCCTGCTTAAGGATGTCAGCGATCTTTTTCTTTGTCTCGGATTCTTTGGATGCTTCATCTCCCATTCCAAGTCCGCCGTTATCTGAAAGCATGTTTATTACATTCGGAGGAAGCATGGCAACGGCTTCTCCGTAATTATTCTTGGTCATGTTGGCATCAATTGTCTGAAGATCACTTCTTTCAAGAGCATCATACATTGACATTACAGTCATGTTGTAACACCCTTCAACAGTACCTCCGCTACACAGATTTGCCGCTTCGGTTATTGCTTCATCTCTTTTACCGGTAAGCCAGAGAGCAACACTTTTTGCAAGTGGCTCTTTTGACAGCGTTTCGAGCTTAATATCCGGATTTTTATGCTCGATCTTGCTTTTGTGAATACTTTCAGCCCAGACAGGAGCTTTGTCCTTGTGTGCTTTTCTTATGTCGGCCAGAACATTTTTTACAACGCCATCTTTCGGCTCAACAAAGTTCAAACTGACCTTGTCTGAGTTGACAGATGTTACAGGATAACTTTTCCACGCCTCTCTTGTTCTGAAAGCACTGATTGAATTTGCAGATTTCTTAACAATATCAGCTGCTTTGAGCCATGCCTCTGCAAATGATGAGCCAATCGCAGTCGCTTCAACCGGAATAAAAAGAGCACCGTCAACTTCTACAAAAAGAGATTGAGGAAGATTGAAAATTACATTTCCGCCTGCGAGTGAGCCACTTTCAACACCGAGGAACACATGTCCGGGAGAAGTTATGATGACTGTTGCAAGACCAACAGATTCAAAAAGAGAGGCAAGAAGAACTGTAAGGTCATCACAGTCACCTGCACCCCTTGAAAGAGTCTCGGCAGGGAACTGGACTGTATCAATATTTGAATCAAAACTGGTACTTACCGGGTCGCTGATATATTTTAAGGGTGTGTGCCAGAGTGATGAGAAAATAAGAGCCGCATTTCCGAGCTGTTTTGTGGCAAGCTCTTTAGGAGCACCTTTCTTGATCGTCTGTGTTGCAAGGTCTCTTACCGCTTTGTTTGACGGATCGACAAAAGAAGCAATGGTCATCGGGTTTGACCAGTCGATAGTGTTTCTTGAATGAATTACCAGAGGAGCGTATGCATCTTTTCTGCCGTAACTTTCACCAGTTGTAAAAGTAATATTTGCGGCAAGCTGAGCATATTCAGATTTCCCTTCAGGTATCGTATCAAGTTTCACATCTGCGGCAACAACCGCATTCGGAGCGATATCGCTGATCTTTGCTGTTCCGACAACTTTGTCGCTGATCTTGAAAGCGATCTCGACATTTTTAAGAGTTCCGTTTGAGATATTCTTCAATGTTATTGAACCGATACCCTTTGCTCTGTAATATGGAACAAGTGAAGGGAATATCTGCCCGACTTCGAATTTATCTACTGTGAGCTTGATGGAATCTGTTATCGTTGCCGCATCATTTGCAAAATTAAGTGATTTTCTGAAAGCAGGTTTGGTCATGGATATGCGGTATGTGGCATCCATTGTTCTTACCGCTTTGTCCATCGCTTCAAAAGGATCTCCGGCAGTTCCTTTCGCAACTGCGATCTTTTTGCCGTCTTTTGAAGTTATGAGATCTATGACAGAAAGCCATTCATCGTCTTTTTCGACAACTTCTGCAAAAACGACAAGGGGCACATCATTCTTTTTTGCTTCAGATACAGCGGAATCCTTTGAACCTTTAAGCGTTTCCGATTCCTTGATCTCAAAATATTCAAGATTCATCAAATAACTTGTAAGAAGGTCCGGACCTTTTGAAGCAATGAGATCAGCCATCGTTTTCTTGCCACCGCTTTTCGGAGGAGTGATGTAAGCCGCAACACCTCTTGAATATGCCTGACCGAAATCAAATTCTGCGTGAATGACCCTTCCTGCCTCATAATTCACACGAAGACTCAACTTGTCTGAAGTGTCAATGGCTTCTCTGAGCTTGCTGTAATTTGCAGCACCTTCTCCGGAAACCGAAATTTTTGAAAGATCTTTTTTAAACATTACGACAGCAGCATCTTTTACGCCGTCAACCTTTTTAAGTTCTCCGTTTATCTGATCGATCTTTGTTTTCTGGGCTACACCGGTGATGATGATGTCCATGTTCCATTTTCCTTCATTTGACCAGTTCTTTGACCACTGATCAACAGCCGCATCAGCGTTTTTCCTCATATTCTTTTTTACAACAGTATTGATCGCCTGAAGTGCGTTAAGTCCTGTTGCTGTGTAATTCTTTGAATCAGCAAAGATGACATCTCCTGAATCAACTCTGATCACTTTTGAATTCAAAACACAGAACCAGCTCTTTATGTTGCTTCCCATGATCGAATCTGAGTTTTTATCACAGGCAAGCTGGGCTGAAACCAGCGCATCAGCGTTAAGTACCGAAAGTTCGGTCGGAACCTTTCCTTCCGCAACGAGATCTGAAAGAGCCGCTTTCTGGGCTTTAAGTGCAGTTGAAAGTTCAACTATTCTCATGTTCTTACCGGTGAGAATGCTTGCCATCTCTGTTTCTATGGATGCGGAATCATACTCTTTTCCGTCAACTGTCATTTTCGGCAGAAGAACTATTCTCAAGTCAACGGCCTGTATTGAAAAATAACAGAACATCATTAAAACTACAGTTACCATGCTAAAAAAATTTCTCATTTTTCCCTCCATGAAATACCATTAAAAAGCATTAGTGCATAATCTTATATTTTAGAGGTATAAATAGCAAGTTTTTGAAATGGTCTAATTCAGTTTCTATCAGAATTCACAGATTCCGCTCCAGTTTGAGTAGTAGCAGGAATAGTCATACCATTTATCCATAGTGTATAAGTATGCCACACAGTCAGTACTTGTACTATCAGGCTGGCTTGTGCCCCAGTTGGTGTAACCATATGCCGTTCCTGTTGTACCGCTGTTCCCGTCCCAACACACATCACCGTCATTCCATGAATAAATATTATCACTTGATGACATATTTGTCAGTCCGATATACTGATAATTAGTTGCCTGAACAACATGCGGCCATATTGCATCTTCCTCAAGCTCGCTGTTAACGCTGACAAGATCACCACCCATATTATTGCATGCTGTCTGGTTCGTAAATTTACTGCCTGATGCTCCTGAATATGAGTAATCTCTTTTTTCGCATATATAGCGGGTAGTGCTTCCGCATGTCCAGTCCCAGAATATCCGGCTCAGATAATTGTAAAAAATCGCACAATTTAAATTAGCTGTGTCATTTGGTTTATACATCCCATTGTTGCTGTCAACCGCCCATTTTGTCCAGGTTTTACCTGTGCCGTCTGTACCTCCGCTCCATGCTTTCAATCCGTTTACCCATTCCCATTCACCTTCAACGGAAGGCTCATAAAGACCTATCCAGTAACGAGTCGTTGTTATAATGCTTTCAATCAGATCGGCTTCTTTCTGTGATGATATTACTGCAAGGTCCATCCCTCTTGAAATGCAATCAGCACGGGCTTCTGCCCAAGTTGCAGAACTTGTGGAGACATAATATCTCTCTTTTATGGAGTCTTCTTTTATGTCAACGGATATTTCAGCATAGTCAACTGCAAGAAGCGGCTCATCGTTGTTTCCGCAACCTGCTTTCCCTTTCGTTTCGATCTTGAAATAAAGCTCTGAAGATTCCCCGTTTAACATCTTGCTTATCATTTCCGGCTTATTGATAGAGAAATTCATTTCAGTAACCAAAGTTCTCGATGCCGGACTCTGATCAAGTATCAGCCACCTGTCATTCGCCCATCCGTAAAGCACTACACCGTTCACTGCCGCACAGTTAGTTCCGCTGTAAACTGTCGCTCCTGCATAGACCTTAAGATTTATAGACGAAATATCTCTCCACGCCATTTGTTCCGTAAGTCCTGCGGCATCAAGCGATACTGTAAACATATGGGAAGGGAGTTCTGACGCTCCGGTCCTTAAGATATTGGTGTTGTAATACGCAAGTTGAGAATCCTCCATGTATCTGACTCCGCCCCAGCTTGCCACTTCATTCTTGTTTGAATCATAAAAACCTTTGTGCATATATATGTTTGTTCTGTCAGCAAAAGCATTTTTATTTATGACATCAAGCTCCTGCCAGGAGGTAGAAGCACTGTCATATATCCATGTATCACCAGCGGTAAAGTGAATACCCTCGCTCCAATCCTGGAAAACCATACCGCCTGACACTACCGTCTTTCTCATCTGAGGATCATAAACCATCATCTGGCCCCATCTCGGCATTGGACTTTCAGTTGCGCTGTTATTCTTCCAGCACCATGATTCACCTGATGGACATCCTGGGCCGGGATAATAACTTCCCCAGCTCCATGGATTTGCAATAACATTATTCCATCCATTTGTCGCATTGTTGTATTCCCATGTATCACCATAACTTTCAGGGCTTAAGCTGTAATTTCTTCCTCCGAAAACAATAGTTCTCTGCTTAACTGGGTCATAAACCATTCCGGCATTTATTCTTGCAGCAGGACTCGAAACACCTCTATATACCCACGCTTGTGTAGCATTATCCCATTCATAAAGCTGTCTGAGCATTGTTCCTGAACTATTTCTGCCTCCTAATATTACCATTTTATTCCGTACACTGTCATAAGCGGCACTATGATAAACTCTGCCTGAAGGTGCCGTACCAACCAAAACAGGGCGGAGCACCCAGTTCGTTCCGCTCCATTCATACACTTCATTTCTGTGAACTGTGGGAGCACCGTTATCAATACCGCCGAACATAAGGAGTTTCTGAGAATTTGTATCGTAAACCAGAGTATGTCCAGCTCTGTAAACTGTTGTCGCAGTAGAGAGTTTTTTCCAGCCGTAACCGTTCCACTCCCAGGTTTCACCCAGAACATTGGCATTTAAGTCTCCTCCATGAAGAATAGTAACTCCGCGTGACTCATCATAACCTACCGCATAATCAGTTTTTGCTGCTGGATATGCCCAGGTTTCATCTGCATTGGAAAGCCTTGTCCACTTTGTTCCGTTCCATTCCCATGTATCATTGTACTTTGTTGACATTCCGTTTCTTCCACCGTAAAGGATAACAGTTTGACGCCCTTCGTGATAAACCATTGATCCTTCTTCTCTTGCATCCGGCTTGTCACCTGCCGGATTTTTTGTCACCCACGATGTTCCATTCCATTCATTAAGCGTATTTGTTGCAGTTCCACCTTGAACACCTCCGAAATAGACTGTGACTTTTCTTTTTGCATCATAAGCCATCATTACATCTTCGCGTTCCGTTAGACCTGTACAGCTTGTTCCTGTTCCGCAAACCTGAATAAATTTCTGTCCGGCATATTCAAGAGTTTCATCATCCTGATTTCCGCCGCCGGCAAAAACCATAACCCTTCTGCTTCTGTCGTAAACCATTTTGCCGCCTGAGCTTGAAGGGGAAACGCCGCTTACTCTCGGCATCTGTTTCCAACTGTCACCATCATATTCATAAACCTGCCAGTTTGCCGCTCCATATACACCACCCGCAAGAACCATCACTCCGCGATGATTGTCATAGGCAAATCCGCCTCCATATATTCCCATTGGACTCACAGTCGGAAACACTCTTTTCCAGCTCCTTCCATTCCACTCCCAAGTCTTATCAAGAACATTTCCGTTTTTATCCGCTCCTCCATAATAGACACACACACCTCTTTTGTTGTCATAAGCCATGTGTCCGTAAACCGCTTCAACTGGCTCGCCGTCCCCTTCCGGGTCATCAACCAGAGCGCGAGTCCATTTTCCGTCATACCATTCCCATGTCTCATTACTGTAAAAATCATAAGCTCCGCCAAAAAGAACTATTTTTCCCCTTTTTGAATCATAACACATTGTTGTTCTGTATGATGCTTCAGGATGTTCGTTCCTGCCGGCAAGAATCCATTTAGAAGCGGTCCCGCTTTCAAGCGGATTTGCATCAAGCCGGCTTAACAAGCCACCGTCAGCTTCCGTTGAAGTGTTTGTTCCCACATATTCAACAGAATACTTGTCAGTTTTTGTCACATACCAGTCATTTGGATTGTTAAGATCACTGCCTGCTGTTTTGTATCCCATTGAAGAGATATATCTTGTTTTCCTAACCTGTATAAAATCATTAACCGGATCATAAACCCCTTCCGGCATCATTGAAGCACCGCTTTTCCTGATGGGATTTACAAATATCTCGGCCACATTTCCACTTGACATATTCGGCATTGAGAAACTTCCGTCAGGCATAACAGCTGCGTGTCCTGCAATGCTTCCCGAAAGAGTATAGGCAGCTATTGAAGCAATTGATGCTTCAGTAACGGCACCAGCAGAACCGGTAAGTATATATCTTGGCAGTCCTTCTGTATCTTCAGAACCGTATGGAACTCTTGTAAAAAGAATTCTGTCGATATCTATATCGCTTCCTGAAGTTGGATCATTGTTGGCGTTAATGCTCCAGTCAAGAGGTATTGTTCCGCTAGTATTTCCAAGCTTGTCACGCCAGGTAATGCTGAAAGTATAAATGCCTGAATTAGCCAGTAGAACTGTTTTATTAAATTCGGCTATGTTATTATTAACAGAACTTAGCAAAGGACTGAATCCTGCCGGAGATGAAACAAGCGAAACTGTTCCGGCATCAATGTGCTCATCCGCAAAAAGCTGAAAAGTTACAACTGTACTCTGCTGTGAGATTGGATGGTATGCACTGACATGTATCATCTGTCCTTCTGTAGAACCTTCAATATCAGGTGTTCTGAAAATATTGTAATAAACAAGCTGAGGCGGAGTAAAGTCGAAAGAAACCTGCTGACCTGTTGAAGAAGCAGTAATGTTGCCTGCAAGATCCTCGACCTCTGATGTTATCACCTTATTTCCGTCACCTTCAGTTCCGGCAACAGTATAAATATAGCAGTTATTGTATCCACCGGGACAGGAGCCCTGTCTTGTTGCGGCATATCCGCCGACTTTCAAAACAGGATTGCCTTTGATGGTTTCATTTGCGGTAATATTACAGTTAGCAGTAACTGTCTGACCTGCTTTAACAGCTTTGATTCCAGCGGGATTTGTGTATCCGCTTGAAACAGTCACATCACAGGTGTTTGAAGAAAAAGAAGGTGTCGTTCTGTCAACTGTCACAGATCTCGACCTGTTTTCCGTTAGCACCGAAATAAGGTCCTACATTGAGAATGAGCAGTTTGAACTTTGTTTTCTTGAGAGCCTTGTCAAATACATCAAGTTCCGTTGAAAGGTCCCATACCGCATTCTGGTTGGCTCCGGGAATTATGTTCATGTCGCTGCAGCAGTCGCATTCGGTGGAATATGTGAACCATGATGAAGATATCAGGTCGTTGTCCTTGATCATTGTGACTGGCGGCAGAAGTTCGTCCTTCACTATCATTACGAGATATTCCGGAAGGCTGAGGTCTTTTTCCTCCTGTGAGAAAAGAGTATGCACTTTTCCATCTGGAGATAGCGCCTGATTGAGAAGGATGTTCCTTTCACCTTTCTCGTTCTTTGATACAGCTGTATTCTCGCCTGATATTACAGAGATCTTGCCGGACTCTCTTGCGGAAGCGCTTTCAATAGGTCCGAAGAAGTTCTTTCCGAAAGATACCAGTGATTTTTTCCTTCCCTGCACGGTTGTGAGCATGAGAATTCCGGAATCTCCGCTTATGGAGATCTCTTCGTTCTTTGTTTTGAGTTCATTTGCATGGATATTAAGTCCGAAATATGACCTGTCATGACAGTTGTTTGAAACGGTCAGGAATGTCGTTTCCGTCTTCTTTCCGCCTTTGATGATACCGATGGTCTTAGCGACACCGTTAACAGGAAGAGCTTCGACATTGTTCACACCGGTGTTCCATGAAAGGACTTTGACAGCCTTTCTGATCTCGCCGAAATTCTTTGCACCGAGAAGGAATGCCGTATTTGATTCAATGTCATATATCATCATGATCCTTGGAGGTTCATCTGATGACTCTTCGGTCTCTCTTGATTTCCAGTAAAGCCATTCCTCGTTCACCCAGTCAGGATAGCATACGATCCGTATTGCAGGAGCATTCATTTTTTTTGTCTTGGCATATATTTTTGAGCTTTTTTCATCAACGGGGTAGTAGTGTATTGCAGTGTCAAGAACGAGTTTTGCAAACTGAACAGGGGCACAGATGTCTATTTTGCAGTTAAAATCAGTATTTTCAGTAAGATACATACTGTGAACAAGCATCTCTCTCTGGATGAGTTCATAGGCGGCCTGTCTGACTATGCCGATAAGTTCACCTCTTTCATCGGCAAGCCCGGGATTTGTCACAGCTTCGGCTACGGTCGGGACAATCCTTACTGCCCAGCTGGCGGTCTGAACATCTTCACCTGTGAGATTGACCAGTACTTTCGCATCGTTAAGTCCCATTTCGGCCCCTTTGGGAAGTGTCTGGTCCGTAACAACTACGGTCGGCTGTTCCAGTGCCGCATTGTAAAGTGCCTGTGCGTCAGCCTCTACAGATGCAGGTGCGTTCATGACCGTGACTGCAAGTGCCTGAAACTCTGAAATGTTCTTTTTTGTCTCAACACCGATGAAATCAATAGTGCTCATTCTGTTACCCCTTAATATTGCTGGATAAAATTTAAAAAGCCTCAGAATTATACAAAAAAGTCTTTTAATATCAAAATAATTAGTAAAAAAATTCACTATTTGTTTAATATTTTGTGTCAAACCTTGCCATTTCTATCAATAGACTTATAATCAATCTCGTTTATTTAATGCCTTAAGGAGGTCATTATGAAGAGAATATTTGCAGCTTTTTTTGTATTATTGTTTTTTCAGTTTGTTTTTGCTGACAAAGTTTCGGTTCTGCTTAAAAACGGGAAGAGTGTTTCAGGAACGGTGACAAAGATAGAGGCCGGCAGCATAGATGGAAAAAATGTTGTTGAAGTTTCATCAATAAATGCTGCTCAGGGTGTGAATGAGATCCTTGTCCAGATAAAGGATATCAAAGAGATAGTTTTCAAGTCAAGTGATGATGTTTCATGTTTCGAAGACGGAAGGTTTGTCCCTGTTAGAAAATACTGCTCAATGAAATCTCTCTATCATGTTATTCTGAAAACACCGTCAAAAGATAAAACACCCATTGAAATTTCTGATGAAAGGATGTTCATTTTTTCTATTGAAGGAGCAAAAGAGCCGGTAAAAGTAGGCTTTTACAAAGTTCTTGTAAGCAATGAGAACCGTGAAGATAAAGTGGATTATCCTGATCTTGAAAGAGAAGTGATGGAATTCAGCAGAAACAACATAAAGAAATTATCATTCAATTAACCGGAGGAACCGATGCTTTCAGTCAGTTTGTCTAATTTTGCATCTGAAGTCGAAGAATTCAAAGGACTTGTCATAATTGATTTCTGGGCACCGTGGTGCGGACCATGCAGAATGCTGGGACCGATATTTGAAGAACTTGCCGGAGATTACGCAGACAACAGCTCAATAAAGTTTGTAAAGATCAATACTGATGAAGATCCTGATCTGGCAAGAAAGTTCCAGATAAGGGGAATTCCTACAATAAAATTCATTAAGAACGGAAAAGAAGTCGATCAGCAGGTCGGTGCAGTGCCGAAAGAAGTTATAAAGGAATTCATTTCTAAACATATTTAAGCTACTTGAAAAACTATCTTTTCTGATCTTGACAAACAGAAATATTTTGCAACAATGGAAACTCAAATCGTTTTTTGAAGTTTCCGGAGGTTTCCAATGGAAAGTAAAGACCTGTTTTTCAGAACCGGAATTGATGCCGGTTCTACAACTTTGAAAATTGCTGTTCTCGATGAGTCGGGGAAAGTGGTTTTTTCCAGTTATTTACGGCATAACACTGACATCAAAGGAACTCTGCTTACTGTTCTTGACAACATGAAGAAGAAAATAGGCGATGTCGTTACGAAAGTATGCGTGACAGGTTCTGCTGGGATAGGTATTTCAGAAAGAGTCGGCCTGAAATTTATTCAGGAGGTTGTTGCAAGCGCCGAAGCTGTGTCAGGATTGTTCGGCAAAATCGGGACCTTACTCGATATCGGCGGAGAAGATAGCAAAATGATAATTTTCGATGAAAGCGGAAATGCCGATATAAGAATGAACGGCAACTGCGCAGGCGGCACAGGAGCTTTTATCGATCAGATGGCTTCTCTGATGAGTGTTCAGGTTGAGGAACTCAGCAATCTTGCCGCGGATCATACAAAAATTTATCCGGTTGCAAGCAGATGCGGGGTTTTTGCAAAAACCGATGTGCAGAATCTGCTGAGCCGCGAAATTCCGAAAGGCGATATAGCTGCTTCAATTTTTAATGCTGTTGTAACTCAGGTTATGAATACTCTTGCGAGAGGAAGCAGTATCAAGCCGCCACTGCTTTTTTCAGGTGGTCCGCTCGCTTTTATTCCGTTTCTTCGTGATCTTTTTCTTAAAAGAATCGGGTTGACTGAATCAGATGCGGTTATTCCGGAAAAGCCGGAGCTTTTTCCTGCCATGGGAAGCGCTTACTACGCAAAGGATAATGAACTTTCCATGACAGTTTCTGAACTTATTTCACTTATCACTTCGAGTAAGGAAAGCAAAACTGCCGGCGGTGGGAGGCTGGATCCGCTTTTTAAATCTGAGGAATATTTCAGAAAATGGTATGAAAACCGTTATATGAAAGTCACTCGTGCTGTTCCTGAACTATCTGAAAACAGTGATTGTTTTTTGGGAATAGATGCAGGATCGACGACAACTAAAATCGTTGTGATAAACAAAGACGGCGAAATCATGGCCGAGTATTACAGGGGTAATGGCGGGGATCATATTGTTTCAGTCAGGTCAGGACTTACTGAAATCCAGAAAAAGCTTGCTTCGGAAGGAATCAGATATCATGTAAAGGCTGTTGCCGTCACTGGTTACGGTGAAGATCTCGTAAAGTCCGTTTTTTCAGCTGATTTCGGGATTGTCGAAACGCTTGCTCATCTTAAGTCCGCACAGAAAATATCAAATGGTAATGTGGATTTCATTCTTGATATCGGCGGACAGGATATGAAAGCGATGTTTGTTGAAAACGGAAATGTCACGAATATAGAAATAAATGAGGCATGTTCATCAGGTTGCGGTTCTTTTATTCAGACATTTGCGGTAAGTCTGGGACTTAGTGTCGAAGAATTTGCCAATAAAGGGTGTTCATCCAAAGCTCCATGCGATCTTGGATCAAGATGTACGGTTTTTATGAATTCCAAGGTTAAACAGGCACTTAAAGAAGGTGCCGGAATTGAAGATATAAGTGCGGGTCTTGCTTTTTCGGTTGTAAGGAACTCTCTTTACAAGGTTCTGAAACTCAAAGATATGGATGAAATCGGACAGAATGTCATTCTTCAGGGAGGAACATTTAAAAATCCGTGTGTTCAGAGGGCATTTGAAATTATCACTGGAAAAAAAGTTGTTGTGCCTGATATCGCAGGAGTCATGGGAGCTTACGGAGCGGCATTGAATGCGCTTGAAAAGTGGAATGAAAACAGGGATATGGTGTCTGAATTTACCGGATTTTTCTCTTGTACCGGAGAATTAGCTCTGAAAATGAAAAAAACTCTGATTGAGTGTAAAGGCTGTGAAAACATCTGTTCCGTGACGAAAATGGATATGGGAAACGGAAAAGTTTTCTATGCCGGAAACAACTGCGAAAAAATCTTTTTTTCCGGTGGTGGAAATGTGCAGACACAGTGTTTCGATGGAGTTTCGTGGAAAAGGAATCTTCTTTTTGACAGAGATTCGTGTCCGGAAAGTGAAGCTTTAATAACTGTGGGGATTCCGAGGGCATTGAATATTTATGAAAATTATCCTTTCTGGCACACTCTTTTTACCAGATGCGGCATCAGAATTATTCTTTCTGATCCTTCGACGGTTCAGCTTTACGAATCAGGATCGGGAAGTGTCATGAGTGACAGTATCTGTTTCCCGGCCAAACTGATGCATGGTCATATTTTTAATCTCATAAACAGGAAAGTTGACAGGATTTTTTATCCCATGGTTGTTTATGAAGACAAAAGCGGATGCTGGCAGAACAGTTTTAACTGTCCTATCGTTTCAGGTTACTCTGATGTTGTAAAGAGTTCGATAAATCCTGAAAATAATTACGGAATACCACTTGATACCCTGGCTGTTTCATTTAAGGATAATAATCTTCTTGAAAAGAAGCTGAAATCCTATTTTACAAAAACTTTTGGTGTTTCACATTACCGTTTCAGAAAAGCATTTGCCGAGGCAATGAAAGAAAAGGATAATTTCAAGGTGATTCTCAGACAAAAATCGGATGAAATAATAACAAAGGCAAAACAGGAAGGAAGAAAAGTTGTCATGCTCATCGGCCGGCCATATCACATCGATCCGCTGATAAACCATAAAATTCCTGAAATGATTACAGTTTTCGGTTTTGATGTGATAACAGAAGACAGTGTTTCGCAAACTTGTGGAACGGCTGTAAAAGTTCTTGATCAGTGGGAATATTCCAACAGGCTTTACAGTGCGGCATGGTATGTGGCTGAAAACGATGCTGTAATTCCTGTTCAATTGAATTCTTTCGGCTGCGGACCTGATGCAATTGCGACTGATGAAATGAAAGAAATTCTAAAGTCGTACGGAAAAAATCTGACTACAATCAGGATTGACGAAATTGTTTCACCCGGTTCAACTAAACTGAGATTGAGAACTTTATTTGAGTCAATGGAAAGAGGCGGAAACAGAACGAAATTTCTTAGAAAAGAGCTGGCTGTTCTGAAGGAAGAAGATCTGAAAAAGCAGATTCTTATTCCTTTTTTTGCTGATTTTTACTCGCCTTTTGTCGAGCACGGATTGAGAGCTGCCGGAATAAATGTCGTTTCTCTTCCGAAACCGGATGCCGAATCGCTGAAAGAAGGTTTGCGGTATGCCAATAATGAAATCTGTTATCCGGCAATAATTATTGTTGGAGACATTATCAAAGCATTAAAAAGCGGAAAATATGATCTTGAAAATACTGTCATAGGAATTACACAGACAGGCGGTCAATGCAGGGCGAGTAACTATTTTTCAATGATAAGAAAAGCTATGGCAGCCGCCGGATTCGACAGAGTGCCTGTTGTTTCTTTTTCTACAACAAATAAAGCCGTGACAAAGCAGCCTGAATTTAAAATCAGAAAAATTCCATTTATAAACTGGGGTTTGAAAGCGATACTTCTTGCTGATGCTGTTTCGAGAATGTATAATGCCGTGGCGGCAAGAGAAAAGACAAAAGGATCTGCGCTGAAACTGGCTAATTCTCTTATTGCGGAATGGAATCTGACTTCGTTTGATGTCAACAGAAAGGAGATGTTCAGATTTTTGAAAAAAGCTATTAACAGTTTTAACAGTATCGAAATCGATCATGATCCGAGACCGAAAATAGGTGTCGTCGGGGAAATTTATGTAAAATACAGTGCGTTTGCCAACCATGATGTGCTTGAATGGCTTATGAATCACGGTATTGAACCAGTGATGCCCGATCTTGTGGATTTTTTTGTACAGGAAATAATCAATGTGAAAATAAACAGCCGTGAAAATCTGAGCCGGAATGACATGTTTTCATTGTTTTTACCACTGCTTGAAAAGCATTTTACCAAATTTCATGAAGAAGTCGGAAATGAAATGAAACGGTTTAAATTCAGTTACCCTTATTACGGAGTGAGGGATCTTGCCGGAAAAGCTTCAAAAATTCTTTCTCTTGTAAATCAATTCGGTGAAGGATGGCTGATAGCTGCCGAAATAGCTTCGTTTGCCGAAAACGGAATAAACGATGTGTTGTGTCTTCAGCCTTTCGGATGTATAGCCAATCAGGTTGTGGCGAAAGGTGTCGAAAAAAAGATGAAGGATATTTATCCCGGTCTTGACATTCTTTTCATAGATCTGGATAGTGACACATCTCCGGCAAATATGATGAACAGGGTTCACTTTCTTGTCAGAAATGCGAAAAATCATAAAATCAGGAGGTCTCATGAATGATTTAAGAGAGAAAATAATTTCCGAAGCAGGAAAGCTTTTTTATACTTACGGATTCAAAAGGGTTTCCATGGATGAAATCGCTTCCAAATCTAAAATAAGCAAAAAAACTCTTTATACGGCATTCGGTTCCAAGAACGAAATCATGAAAATATTTCTTGAACGCAAAGTTGATCAGTTTGCTGATGATGTAGATGCTCTTTTTGACACATCGCTGCCTGTGGAAGATACTTTCAGGGAATATATCGGACTGTTCAAAAGACTCTCTTTTTCGATTTCAACCCCGATGGTCAGTGACATGAAATATATGCCTGAAATGTTTGATATTGTTGATAAAAAAAGAAGAAAAATGCTGCTTAAATATAAAGTTATTCTCGATAAAGCCAAAGAAGAAGGAATAATCAGCCCTGATCTGAATACTGATGTTTTTATGGAAATATTAATGAATACAATGAGTTCCACCATTATTCCTGCGAAACTTGTGGAACTTAACATTTCTCCGGGAGACCTTATCGGACAGATAATAACGATCTTTTTTTTCGGTGTTTTCCGGAAAGAACGGGGCATAATTGATTAAGTCTGCGAAACTTAATTGTTCTGCTTTTTTCTGTTTTTCTTCATTTTGGATACAAGAATTTCCAGATTTTTTCCTAGGACGGATTCTGCTTCTTTAAATAATTCTTTTGATGCAAAATACTTATCTGCCGCAAGTACGACAAGCGCTTCTTTTGTTGAAGGAAAAGTTTTTGTATACGGCCACATGTGATTAATAATAATGTCTTCTTCAATTTTGTTGAGTGAAAAATGTTTTTTAGCATTTCTCAATGCTGTTTTGGGATGTTCTTTCCCGTGATTATCTCCTTTTTCCGGATGATCTGTATGCCAATCATAAAGGAAAAAGTCATGCATCAGTGCGCCTCTCGCCGTCGATCTGAAGTCAAGTTTAAATTTTTTTGCAAGCTTATATGACCAAAATCGTTCGATTCTGACTTAAACTCCCGAAAAATGGTCTGAGCTCAGCA
>ENA-UOWO01001751-UOWO01001751.1-activated-sludge-metagenome-genome-assembly--contig:-NODE-1751-length-28234-cov-13.487562_pt1 | contig 28234 bp, 24 predicted proteins | sample MGYA00238148_ERZ761564 | MGnify/ENA primary metagenome ERZ761564 (study PRJEB28885, sample SAMN05720194) | activated sludge metagenome | isolation source: Anaerobic digester | place: USA...
CGTGTCTACCAGTTCCACCACCCGAGTATGGACTATCGAAAAAAAATCCCGAACAAATGTCGGGATTAATCTGGAGCGGAAGACCGGGCTCGAACCGGCCACCCCGACCTTGGCAAGGTCGTGCTCTACCAAATGAGCTACTTCCGCATTTAAAGTTTAAAAGTCTAAAGTTTAATGTTGAAAGTCAGAGAAACCAACTTTAAACTTTAAACCTGCAACCACAAACCAATCTTTAAAGAACTTTTCTTTTTTGGGAGTGCAAAAATAAGGGTCTTGCACTTACAATACAAAAAATATTATAACTTATATTTTGGACTGTATTGGCTGCTTTCGGGCACCGCTACATCAGGTTTACCTTTATAGCTATGGGTGGATAAAGCATAACAACCACCTAAAATGAAGGCCAGCAATAAAAATATCTGGCAGAAAAATAAGAAACGGGAAGAAGACACCCAGTTGTGGGCAAAATCCTTGTGCGTTTCATCTATAAATTGCTTTTCCATTGTACCTGTTTTATTCGGCAGCAAAAATAAGGTTTGGCATTGAAAAAAATATTATTTACCGGGAACTATTTCCGAAAACTTCGTTTTCTTTTTTACAAAATGCTGCCAAATTACCGATCCCTTATATAATCCGCTCACCGTTCCTTTTTTTGAAACGGGGAAAACCGACTTCTTTTTATCAAACAAACACCATTTTACAAACTGCAAATGCGCCTTTACTACTGCAAAAAAATAACCAGGGCTTCCTGTAAATAAACCCTTCCATGCTGCGATAGCATCCAACCCTGCCCTTACCGGCAAACGCCACAAAGCTTCTGACAGCGACAGATTTTTAGCCAGCATGATAAGATTGTTTCTGAAATTTAAAAACACTTTCAGGTTATCGCTTTTGGGCAGCGTGCCACCACCTACATGATACACAACAGAAGAAGGCTCCACGTACACTTTATAACCAGCGAGCTGCATGCGCCAGCAAAGATCTATCTCTTCCTGGTGTGCAAAAAAATAAGCATCCAACCCACCTAACCGGTGGTATAGTTCAGACCGTACAAATAATGCCGCACCACTGGCCCAAAAACAAGCCACCGCTTTATCATACTGCCCTGTATCTTCTTCCGTAATATCAAATACCCTTCCTCTTGAAAAAGGGTAACCAAATTCGTCTATCCAGCCACCACAGGCACCAGCATATTCAAAATGTGTCCGCTGATGCCAGGCTTTTATCTTCGGCTGACATGCTCCAATCAACTGGTCAGTCTCCATTAATTTTATCACCGGTTCTATCCACCCTGCCGTTATTTCCACATCGCTGTTCAACAATACATAATAATCTGCCTTAACTTTTTTTAAGGCAGTGTTGTATCCCTGGGCGAATCCTTCATTGCTGGTATTGCAAATTATTTCTACCATTGGAAAATTGGCGCAAACAAAATTGACGGAGTCGTCTGTACTGGCATTATCCGCAACGATTATTTTTTTATTGGCATATGTCGACGCCTGTAATGCCGGCAAAAACTGCTGCAGGTATTTTTTCCCGTTCCAGTTAAGGATGACCACGGCCACCAGCGGCATAGTTGTATCCTGGTTTCCATTAGTTGAATGATGAGGTTGATTCATTCTTATCGCGGCGCTTGGTTTTTACAAACATAAATCATTTCCCATTTAACATACGGTTTGGATTTTTGCTTTTTATATTACTGCATGTTTAAATGCTTATTTTTAATTCATGTTTAGTCAATTTGTAAACCCCATTACGCTAGGATGGCGCTCTGTGCTGGCCATTATTGCTATTGCCATTGTAACAGGCACTATTTTTTACTCTAACTATCTTGCAAAAAAAATTGCCAGGGATGAAAGAGAAAAAGTAGATGTGTGGGTTCAATCGTTATTAACCAGGGCAGTGGTAAACGAACAGGCGGCGATTGATCTTACAAACACCATTGCTTCTCATAACACCGATATACCAATTATTGAAACAGATGAGAAAGGCAATCCTTCGGGCCAGGGATTAAATCTTGACAGTAATGAAATAAAAAAAGATACCGGATACCTGCGAAGACTGGTAAACGAGTTTAAACAATTGCATGATCCAATTACCCTCGAAATAAGTAAAGAACCCCTGTTGGTAAACAAATATTATTATGGCGATTCCAAACTGTTACAGGAAGTAAGGTATTATCCATTGATACAATTGCTGATCGTTGCCATGTTTATCATCATCATGCTTATAACGATCAACGTAAGAAATAAATCGACACAGAACCAGGTATGGGCAGGCATGGCCAAAGAAACGGCCCATCAATTGGGCACACCGCTTTCTTCACTGCAGGGCTGGGTGGAATTGCTGAAAGAAAAGGAAGGCAATGAAAAAATCGTGACCGAAATGAGCAAGGATGTGGAAAGGTTGAAACTGGTAAGTGACCGTTTTGGAAAAATAGGCAGCACGCCCCAGTTAGAAGAAAAAAATATTGTGGACCAGGTAACGGAAATGGTTAACTACATAAAAAGAAGAGCGCCGGAAAAAGTACATTTCAGTATCAATACAGATGGGCAAAATGATATTACAGCCCTGATCAACGGGCCACTGTTTGATTGGGTGATAGAGAATCTCCTGAAAAATGCCCTGGACGCCATGGAAGGAAAGGGCAGCATCCGTATCACGATAAAAAATGAAACCACCCAGGTAGTTACTGATATAACAGATACAGGCAAAGGCATTAGTAAACAGCATGTTTCTAATGTGTTTAAACCTGGTTTTACCACAAAAAAAAGAGGCTGGGGTCTTGGTCTTAGTTTAGCCAAACGTATTATGGAACAGTACCACAAAGGGGAATTGTTTGTGAAAAATTCCGAGCCGGGCAAAGGAACCACATTCAGGATCGTACTGAAGAAGTAGCTGAATGACGTACAACCATAAAACGTTTTTAGTGCTGCATTCTTAAAAAAATGATTTGGTCATTTTTATCTAATCAGCCTATATTTGCAACCCTCTATCCCATCTGCCGGGAGAAGATGCCCAGGTGGCGAAATTGGTAGACGCACCACCTTGAGGTGGTGGCGCCCGAAAGGGTGTGCTGGTTCGAATCCAGTCTTGGGCACAAATCCTGATGTTATCGTCAGGATTTTTTTATTTCTGCTATGACCCCCAATTTAATAACAGGCGCATTGGCCCGATAGAACAGCTTGATTTTCCTACTCATACTTCAAAAAAATCCCTGTATCAAAGGCTGTCCATAAGCAGGCTTTTTGGCCACAACTTTTAAGCGCTGCATTGGCCCAACTGTTACAGGTTTTAAAAAGGCCGTAGCGCCCTGTTGCTTCATAAAATGCATCAGCATCATTGTAATTAGCGTTCGTGCTGATATAAATCGTGTAACCATCACTGTCATGTTCAAAACTGTCAGAAACAAACTGAACCAGTCTTTTGTATTGCCATTGACTGATCGTGATCTTTTTGCAGGAACTGCTTTCCGTCATGCTGCGGTAAAAGGTGGTATGCATGGCCGTGGTGCCCAATCCAAATGCAGCTTTAAAAGCAGTAGTGATCGTCAGGTCATCCCAGGTGGGTGTTTCAAGGTAAAAACCTTTATCGCCCCATCCCATCGCCAGCCATTGCATTCCTGCTGTGTCCTGCAGCCGGGTATTTGCAAATTTTACCGCTTTACTCCAGTCAAACACATCATTTTTTACAGGCACCACGATATCTGTATGTACTCCGTTGGTAAGAATATATATAGCAACGTCACTATTGGTATCGTGTTCTTTGTTAACTGTAATTCTTGACAAACAAAAAGCCGACAGGAGGTATATCAATACGAATGAGATAAAAAAAAGGATAAAACATCCTGTATACTTTAATAGTTTTTTAAAACCTTTCAGCATCATATAGATTGATCGTTTTACATTTTTCCCGGGTATTATTTTCTATAATACTCAGCAGCTATAAAATGTAACCTGCCGGCCCTATTATTTTTTTTGTTTTAACGTTTGCTTTAAAAACAAAAAACCTTTCATTGCTGAAAGGCTTTTCTTAGGTATTGCCGGTGGTTTACAGGTTGAAATCTCTTTTGATGGCTGTTACAGCGTTTGCTACATCCGCTTCCACTTTTTTTATCAATGTGCTCATGGTGCCGTTATCTTCATTGGCCTTGCCCATTTTTTCCAGTTCACGAATAATGGTTTTGGAAGAAACGATGCCCATATTATCTATCGTAGGTTTTATGCGGTGTGCAATCTCACCCACTGTTGTCAGTTCGCCTTCTTCCAGTTTCTGCAGCATCTCTGCCACAAATACCGGTATCTGCTCAACAAACATCTTCAGCATTTTTCCAATGAAGGCTTCATTGCCGCGGCTGATCGTTTTTATTTCTGTGATATCATAATACACAGGCTCAGGCTCTTCCGTTACCAACTCCACTTTTTTCTGCATGTTTACTGACCCATTGATCCTGAGCATGCCCGCAATCATCTTCATCAGCGCTTCTTCTTTAAAAGGCTTTGCGAGGTAACTATCCATACCGGCCTCAATACATTTTTCATTATCGCCTTTAATGGCGTTAGCAGTAAGTGCAATCATCGGCAGATCCATGCTGATGTTTTTACGGATGTACTTTGCTGCATCAAAACCGTTCATAACGGGCATCTGTATGTCCATCAGTACTAAGTCAACTTCATTGTCAAGCAGGTATTCCACTGACTCCTGTCCATTGCCTGCTTCCACGGTTTCGGCTGCATAGTTGGCCAAAATAGTTGTTGCCAGCAGCCGGTTCATTTCATTATCATCCACTACCAGTATTTTTTTGCCTGCCAGCATATTCTCCGCTGCCACAAACACTTCCTGCGATGGCAGGTCTGCCTCACTTCCTTTAGGAAAGGTCACTACAAATGAAATAGTACTGCCAAATCCCTTTTCACTTTCCACATTTATTTCACCATCCATTAATTCTATTAATTGCCGGCAGATACTCATTCCCAGCCCGGTACCACCATACTGTCTTGTAACAGACGCATCTTCCTGCGAAAATTTCTCAAAAAGCGTCTGCCTGAATTTTTCATCCATGCCGATACCTGTGTCTTTAACAGATATCTGCACCGTCTGGCTATGCCTGGCATCATTGATCACTTCCAGTTTTACATCAACGCCTCCTTTTTCTGTAAACTTTACGGCGTTGCTGATGATGTTCAGTAATATCTGGTTGAGCCTGTATGGATCACCCATCAATACATCACTTACTTTTTCATCTATAATTGAATTGGTGAGTGCCAATCCTTTTTCTTCTGCCTTGTGATTAAGCGCCTGCATGGCCCTTTTAATAATGGCCCCAGGTTCAAAAGCGATCTTTTCAAGACTTAATTTGCCGGCTTCTATCTTGGAGAGATCGAGAATATCGTTGATGATCACCAATAAATTTTCAGAAGCACCATTGATGGCATCCAGGTAGAACATTTGCTTTTTGCTGAGCCCGGTTTTTGCCAACTGTCCACTCATTCCCAATATTGCGTTCATGGGCGTACGAATTTCATGACTCATGTTTGCCAGGAAAACTTCCTTGCTTCTTGTTGACTGTTCCGCTTGCTCTCTTGCAACAGTCAACTCAAGTTCCAGTTGCTTCTGGTCTGTAATATCCAGGTGTATACCAACAGACCCAACCAATTCACCCATATCGTTATAACGTGGAGCACCACTCACCAGCCACCATCTTACCTGTCCTCTTTTATCTTTTACCACAATTTCGTAGGCATCCGTTGTACCTCTTTTTCTTTCTTCATTCTTCTGCTCCATTAATTCAATATTCTCCCCTTTTGCAAAGATCTGTGCAGCCCTTTGCCCCAGCAATTCATCCAGCGTATAGCCGCTCATTTCACAAAAACCATGGTTGGCAAATAAGATGGTTTCTTCAGTATCCACTTCAAGCAAACCAAGGTTCATATTATCGATGATGCTCCTGTATTTTTCTTCCCTTATTTTTAAAGTGGTTTCAGCAGTTTTTTCCAATGTAACATCTGTGTATTTCCACAAGTGTCCTTTATAGATATTATTATCGCATACCGGTATGTAATGACGTTTCAATAACCTGCCGTCAACCATCTCAAAAATCTCGTCCATAACAGGCTTTTGAAACTCCAGTAAAGTCAGAATCCTCTCTTCAAAGAAATCCGGATCTTTAAACATTTCCTTTGTGGCATCCACGTATTCGGCACTGTTTTTTCCTTTTAAATTTTCGTGATTGATGTCAATATCAAATATCTCACAATACTTTTTATTGGCTAATACTACCCGCCTGTTTTCATCTTCCACCAGTACACCATTCTGCAGGTTGGAAATCAGCGATACCAGTCTTTGTTCAGACTCATTTAATTTTTCTTCTGCCTTTTTCTTGTCAGAAATATCCATCATGAGACCGGAAAATACTTTGCCCCCTTCTTTTGTAAAATGGCTGAATGAACAGCTCATAGAACGCCACACCAGCCCACGGCCGGGCAATATCATTCTTGATTCTATGTAAAACTGCTCCAGCGTTTCTGAAGCTTTATCCAACGCATTGATCAGTTCATGAAAATCATCGGGGTGTACAAACTGAGAGATCTTCCTGATATGACTGGACCGTACACCAAAAATTCTTTCAAATGAGGGACCGAGGAAAGTAAATTCATGTGAGCCATCCGTAGCGGAAACGTACTCAACCAGTATGCCGGGCATATTTTCGGCTATACGTTGCAGTTGGGAAATGTCATCACCATCCGCTTCCGTCTCTGCTGGTTGTGGCATTATAGCCACCACCGCCTTATTATTACGGATAGCCGTAAGTGTCTGCCTGCTGGCGGCCGGTTCTTTTTGCTGTTGTTTTTTTGTTGACGGAGCCTGTTTATGAGCCTGCCATTTAGCACCTGCATTTTTACGCATTGGAGGGATTGAATTTTAAACTTGCCGGTTTTATAATAAAGTTTTCCTGCTTCGCCTGTTCATTCCAGCACAATTTCTTTTTGCTGCAGCATCTTATAGATGGTTGATTTACCGATGTCGAGTTTGTCAGCCACCAGCATTACATCATCTTCATATTTCTTGAGGTAATACTTAATGATATCGCAGGTATATTGTCTTAGTGTTTTTTGTTCCATGGTAAACAACTCACCCGACTTGGTAGAATTGAATGTGATGTCATCCGGTTTTATTTCACCATCGCTGCACATCACCGAAGCCAGTTCCATGATCGCTTTCAGTTCCCTGATATTACCCGGGAAATGATAGCCCATTAATTTTTGTTTGGCTTCTGAAGAAATGATAACCGTGCCCAGTTTATTATCTTTTGCAAACTCATCAGTAAAGTGTTTTGCAAGCAGCAGCACATCATTTCCCCTGTCTCTCAGTGGCGGCAGTTCTACCGGCAAACCAATTACACGGTAGTACAGATCTTCCCTGAAATTGCCCCGCTTTACTTCTTCGGCCAGGTTTTTATGTGTAGCCACGATCAGCCTGATATCCAGTTTTACACTTTCGTTTCCCCCAACCCTTATCACTTCCCTTTCCTGCAGTACCCTTAAAATTTTACTTTGCAGGTTCAGGTCGAGTTCGGCTATTTCATCTAAAAAGATCGTACCGCCATTGGCTTCTTCAAACTTGCCGGCCTTTCTTGCCACCGCGCCTGTAAATGCACCTTTCTCATGCCCAAACAATTCACTTTCTACCAGTTCTTTTGGGATAGCCGCCATGTTTACTGCCACAAATGGTTTCTTCTTTCTTTCACTGTTATAGTGAATGGCTTTACTCACTACTTCTTTACCGGTACCGGTTTCGCCGGTGATAGAAACATTGATATTTGTTTTGGTGGCTTTTTCCATCAGTGCAAATATTTTTTGCAATGCAGGACTGTTGCCTTTGATGCTTTTTTCAAAAGAGAATTTTTGTCCCAGTTCTTCTTTTAACTGTTCTACTTCCTTTTTAAGATTGCCCATCTTGCGGATACGTATAACCGCATTCCAGAGCATATCCTTGGTGTTCTCATCTTTCACCAGATAATCAGTAACGCCCGATTTCAGGAGGTTTACTGCCACAGCCACTTCTTCCTGCCCGCTGATAGCGATCACCGGGATGGAATCATCCGTTTGCCGGATCTTCTCATACAATTTATCACCTGTAAAATCAGGCAACGAAAAGTCGATGGTAATGAGGTCGGGTTTTTTGTGCAGGTTGGCTAAGCACTCTTTGCCCGTAGTAAAACGGGTGATCAGGTAATCTTCATTCAGTGAAAGATGGTACTCTAATATTTCTCCGTACCAGGGGTCGTCTTCCACTATAAAAATCTTGTATGGCTCCATATATCAATTGGTGTTAAAATCGGGGTGGTTGTTACAACACCAATAGATAACGCCAATTCTATGGAATAATTGTCCGCATTTTGGAAAAATCCAGAATTGGAAACCAATTACGATATGTAGAATTTATACTACAAAGAGAATCACGAGAACCTTATTAATAGAAAAATCCCATCCGAATAACTCGAATGGGATCTACTAAAAAGTTTTTATTGTTTACGCTACTGCCTTATTCACCAGCGCCGCTGCTTCACTCAGCAATATGGCGCTCTGCACTTTCAATCCGCTGTCGTCAATCAGTTTCTTGGCCACATCTGCATTGGTGCCCTGCAGGCGAACGATGATCGGTATTTGTATATTACCAATTGAAGTATAAGCATCAATCACACCCTGCGCCACCCTGTCGCAACGAACGATACCGCCAAAGATGTTGATGAGTATCGCTTTTACTTTTGGATCCTTTAAGATGATACGGAAACCGGCTTCTACGGTTTGTGCATTGGCCGTACCACCCACGTCCAAAAAGTTGGCTGGTTCGCCGCCGCTTAATTTGATCATATCCATAGTGGCCATTGCCAAACCAGCACCATTTACCATACAGCCCACATTGCCATCCAGCTTTACAAAGTTCAGGTTGAATTTGCCTGCTTCCACTTCTGTAGGATCTTCTTCTGTAATATCCCTTAAAGCCGCCACATCCGGGTGACGCATCAAGGCATTGTCGTCAATATTCATTTTGCAATCAACCGCAATGATCTTTTCATCGCTGGTTTTAAACAGGGGATTGATCTCCAGCATACCGCAATCCAATCCAACATAAGCACTGTATAAATTCGTTACAAATTTTACGCAGTTCTTAAATGCCTCACCACTCAATCCTAAGTTAAAAGCAATCTTTCTTGCCTGGAAACCCTGCAGGCCGCCACCTGGGTGAACCCATTCTTTAAAAATTTTCTCCGGTGTGTCATGTGCCACATCTTCAATATTCATCCCGCCTTCGGTGCTGTACATAACCACATTCTGGCCTTTGCTGCGGTCTAATAAAATGGAGAGATAAAACTCTTTTACCGGGTTAGGACCTTCATAATATACATCCTGCGCCACCAATACTTTATTTACGAGTTTACCTGCCGGGCCAGTTTGAATGGTCACCAGCGTACCACCCAATATATTTTGTGCAATGTTCCTGATGTCTTCCGCATTTTTTCCAACTGCCACACCCCGCTGTTCTGTACCCTCAATTTTTCCCTTACCACGGCCACCGGCGTGTATCTGGGCTTTTACCACCGCAAATTTGCTGCTGTATTGTGTGTGTATCTGGCGGTAGGCTTCTTCGGCCTCGTTTGCCGTATTACAGGCAATGCCTTCCTGCACGGGAACATTGTATTTTTTTAATAATTCCTTGGCCTGGTATTCGTGAAGATTCATGGTATAAAAATTTTGTGTGGCGAAGATAGGGAACTGTATTTAGTAAATAAAGTGGGTGCCGTTTTTTAAGGGGGCTATTCACGGAAACGTTGTCAGCAAAAAAGGATCATTCCTCAGGCGATCGGCGAAAACGGGCCATCCTCCTTTTAAATACAGCTTAACAGTATCTTCACTTACCTTTGGCGCTCTTTTTTGCAGCATATCTTTCAAAGCAGATGTCTGCTTAAACGGCAAACAAAGATGAATAAACTGCTTCTCGTTTTTTTACTGGCAATGATATCTCAATGGGCCTTTTCGCAGGAAGGGGAACGGAGGCTTGGGGCAGATGTATTGAGCAGGCAGCAACAGCAGGGTAATCCCAACAGCTCCAATTTCTCCAGGAACGACAGTATTGGTTTTGAACACCGGGATGATGCCAAGGATTCTATCACTGTTACGTACCGTTTTTTAGACTCCCTCAGGAGCCTGCGCCTGGAAAGCAACATTGATGATTTTTATAAATACTATATGGTACCTTATACCTGGCAGCATTTGGGCAATAGCGGTGCTGCTGGCTATTCTTTAATTTTTTCACCCAACACAAAAACTGGTATCGATCCCGGATTTCATGCTTTTGATGCTTATAAATTTACGGTGGAAACAACCAGGTTTTTCAGAACCACAAAGCCTTTTACGCAGATCAACTATCAACTGGCTTCAGGAAAGGAGCAGATGATCAATATTGTACATGCCCAGAGTCCAAAACCCAATCTGAATTTTGGATTTGAATACCGCCTGCTGAATGCACCGGGCTTTTTTGTAAACCAAAATACCAACCACAACAATTACCGCCTGTATAGTACTTACCAGGGAAAAAGGAAAAGATATGCTGCCCAGTTTTTTATAATGAATAACTCTATCAAAAATTCCGAAAATGGCGGCATGGTGAGCAACAGTTATCTTGATACACCTGTTTACAACAGGCGTTTCTCCATTCCCGTTAATTTATCGTTTAGCAAAAATTACAATCCAAATCCCTTCAACAGTTTTGTAAGTACCGGAAACCAAAACAAAGATTTTACTTTCTTTTTAAGACAGAGTTATGATCTTGGCAAAACGGATTCTGTCGAAATAAATGATTCCACTACCGAGTATCTATTCTATTCTAAACTCAGGTTTCAGCACACATTTAATTATACCAGTACTTATAACCGTTATATAGATACCGTTCTTTCAAACAGCGGCAGAACTATCGATGACGAATTGTACCAACGCTGGTACGATACCGCCGTAAGCGCCGCAGACAGGAAGTTTCAATTGCAGGATTCCTGGAAGATCATCAGCAATGATTTTTCGGTATTGCAGTTTCCCGATACAAAAAACCCAGGTCAGTATTTACTGGCTGGTGCCCGGCTGGAAAATATAAAGGGTACATTCTCTTTGGGCAGTAAAACTTTTTACAACATAATACTCCACGGCGAATACCGCAATAAAACAAGAAACAAATTATGGGACATTGTAGCCCGGGGTGAATTATACAGCACCGGCAATAACAGCGGAGATTACAGTGTGTATGCCTATCTTACCCGTTACTTTGGCAAACGGTGGGGCAATGTGGGTATTACTTTTCAAAACATCAACCGCAGTCCTTCGTATATTTTCAATACTAATTCATCTTTTAACCTGAACAATAACCTTTCTCTTTCAAAAGAGAATATTACCATTTTTAAAGCCACGGCTGACAATCCTTTTATAAGCCTTTTTGCTGCCAATTATTTTATAACCAACTATTCTTATTTTACCGGATATTATAAAACTGCGCAATTCAGCCGGATCATCAATATACTGCAGGCGGGCGCTTCTAAAAAGATCACCCTGACAAAAAGATGGAATCTTTACAGCGAAGCAACACTGCAGCTCACGGATGTTTCATCACCCATTAGACTACCGTTGCTGTTTACACGCAACCGGCTGGCGTACGAAGGACTGTTCTTCAAAAACCTGTATATATGCACCGGGCTTGAAATCAGATATTACACTCCTTTTAAAATGTATGATTATTCACCGGTAATGGGACAGTTCTTTCCGCAGGATAATGTAAGCATCAGCAACCGCCCCGACGTCAATGCTTTTTTTCATTTCAGGATAAGAAAATTTGCTGGCTATGTAAGGGCAGAGAATCTGAACAGTGTTGATTTCAGTAATGGCTTTGGTTTTACAAAAAGTAATTTTGCTGCCCCCAATTACATATCACCTGGATACCTGTTCAGGTTTGGCATACAGTGGAACTTTGTAAATTAAAAAAGGGCCTCTAAAAGCCCTTTTTAAAATTGATATTATCATTTAGTATTCAGCAACGGAACTAATTTGGCTTTCACATAATCATGACTCTTCTTTATGTTAGCATCACCAGGAACAGGCAGATTTTCCTGCTCTACAAAAAAGTACTCCATACCTGATAATTCTGCATTATTAAATATGGTTGTAAAATCAATACTGCCAGAGCCTACTTCTGTTTGAGTGGCAGGATCGCTCTTGCTCATATCTTTTACATGCCACATCTTAAACCTGCCCGGAGCCTTACTAAAAATCTTTACCGGGTTTTCTTTCGCATATTGTACCCAATACAGGTCCAGTTCCAGGTCCACCAGGTCCTTATCGCATTGCTCGATAAGAATATCATATCCTGAAACCCCGTTCTCGTATTTTATAAATTCAAATTCATGATTGTGATAGGCCATCTTGAGATTGTTCTCCTTGCACAACTTCGCAGCCTTATTTATCCGGTCCGCTATTTTCTTATAGTCGTCTAATTTACTTCTTTGTTCCGGGGGAAACCAGGGTATTGTTACATATTGATGTCCTAATGCAAGCGCTGCATCAACAGTTTGCTGGCCATCTTTGTTAAACAAGTCCAGCATGTAGTGACCGCTTGGAGAGACCAGGCCATTTTTTTTGAGCAACTCTGATGTTGCTGCGGGCTTAGTATTAAAAAAATGCCCTTCTTCGCTAAACCCAAACATCTCTACGCTGCCATAACCAGCCGCAGCAATTTTCTCAAAAACTTTATCCAGACCAATTTTCAATTCATCCCTCACAGAATATAATTGAAGGCCTATCAAATGCTGTTTATTGGCTGTTGTAGCCGCTTTCATATCACAACCTAGCGCAAGTCCGGCAGCTGTAATTCCTGTATTGAATAAAAACTTTCTCCTGTTCATAGTGAATGTTTTAATGTTGAAATTATTCGGCCCAGGCCTTATCGCCCTTTTTATAAGGAAAAGCACCATCGTACCTGCCCGGAACCGGTACATGACGGAGTGTTTCTGTCATACCGGTTTTTGAAGTAAAGAATCCAAGCAAGGTGATCTGTTTCATCATGGTATAATAATGCACGGATTTCCTTTCTTCGTCCTTTTTGCCCTCATTTTCTTTACCTATGCCATCATTAAAAGTCTTGGCTTCTTTTTCAAGACTTACCAGCAGGTCGTGGCGTTGCTTGGCATCACATTCCATAAATGATTTGCTGTGCATTTTATTACAGGCTTCATCCAGCTGCACGATACCTTTTGTAAAAGCTTCCTGGTCATTTTTAGTATAGCAGTCTGTAACAAAAACTTTCATAAACTCACCCACTTTTGCCGCCTTGGCTCCGGGTGTTTTAGTAGCTGGAATGATGGTCTCTGCTACCTCATCTAAAAATGCAATGGTAGTTGGTGTAAAACCTGCTTCTAAGGATGCACCGCTTTTACATCCTGTTAAAAACAATTCTCCCCCGATAAAAGCACCACCCGTGAGGATCGCAATTTGTTTTAATAGTTCTCTTCTTTCCATGATAAATTAGTTATTAGTTATTGGTTATGTGTGAACAGTTACCGGTAACAAAAAACTTATCACTGATAACTAATCACTGCTTTACAGATTCCCCTTCTTCACCTCCTTCACTGCAAAATCAACTGCTCTTGCTGTTAAGGCCATATAGGTTAGCGATGGGTTTACACAGCTTGCACTTGTCATACAGGCACCGTCAGTAACAAATACATTCAGCGCATCCCAAACCTGGTTATTACCATTGAGCACACTTGTTTTAGGATCACGTCCCATACGGGCAGTACCCATTTCATGAATACCCATTCCAAAGGCGTAACCATAATCGTATGTCCGGATATTTTTTGCACCCATTGCTTCCAGCATCGCCTGTGCCTCGGCGGGTATATCCTTACGCATTTTGGCTTCATTTTCTTTCATCTCCACATCAAAAGCCAATACAGGCAAACCCCATTTATCTTTTTTGGTTTTGTCGAGGGATATCCTGTTCTCGTGATAAGGCAGTATTTCACCAAAGCCCATTATACCCATTTTCCATGGACCTGGTTCACTCAAGGCATCTTTCAGGTCGGCACCTAAAGTAAACTCTGCAATTTCGAGGCCCCTGCCACGATAAGCACCACCCTGGTAGCCAAAGCCCCGGAGGTAATCTCTTTTATCGTCATATACATTCTGAAATCTTGGGATATAGATGCCCGTTGGTCTTCTGCCATATTCATATTTATCGTCAAAACCCTCAATCACGCCTTCTGCACCACTTTTTAAATGATGGTCCATTACATTATGACCCAATTCGCCGCTGCTGCTTCCGAGACCGTCAGGCCATACATCCGTGGCGCTGTTCATTAAGATCCAGGTGCTGTTAAAGGTGGAAGCACATACAAAAATTATTTTTGCATTATAAGTATACGTCTTGCTTGTTTCTGCATCCACCACTTCTACGCCGGTAGCCTTCTTTGTATCCTTGTTATACAATATCCTGGTTACAATTTTATTTGTTTCCAGGGTAAGGTTGCCTGTCTTTCTTGCAACTGGCAGGGTAGCGCTCTGTGTGCTAAAATAAGCTCCAAAAGGACAACCACGCCAGCAACGGTCGCGGTACTGACAGTTTACACGGTCCTGCTCAGGTTTGGGCTCAGTAATGTTGGCACTGCGTCCTATAAACATGTGACGTTTGCCTTTATAATGCTCTTTTAATTTGGGTGCCACATGTTTTTCCACTGCATTCATTTCCATTGCGGGTAAAAACTCTCCATCAGGTAATATATCAAGCCCCTCTTTACTGCCCTGTATGCCTGCAAATTTTTCAACATAACTATACCAGGGAGCAAGATCTTCGTACCGGATTGGCCAGTCAACAGCAATACCTTCTTTTGCATTGCCTTCAAAATCGAGTTTGCTCCAGCGATAGCTCTGCCTGCCCCACATGAGTGAACGGCCTCCTAAATGATAGCCACGGTACCAGTCAAAACGCTTTACCTCTGTATATGGATTTTCTTTTTCATTAGCCCACATACCAAAAGTCGACTCATTCAAAGGATAATCTCTTTTAAGTACTGGATAGTCTGCCTTCATCTGCTGCGTGGCATTATCACGATGCGGAAAATCCCACACATCTTTCATGGCGTTTACATAACCGGATTTGTGTTCTATGGGTCGCCCTCTTTCGAGCATTAAAGTTTTCATTCCTTTTTCAGTTAATTCCTTAGCGGCCCAACCGCCACTGATACCAGAGCCAATTACGATGGCATCATATACATTGTTTTCAGGCATGTGATAAGTATGATTTAGTGAATGTTTATTTTTCTTTTAATGATGATTAATAACTGATTGGTATGATTGGTATGATTAGTTGTTCATTTTAAGTTAATACCATTTCAAATTTGCAGAATGATTTTGACTACTTATAATCATATCAATCATCTAATCATAGCAATCGCCATTATACTTTACTCTTTAATCCCTATTATATATCGCACCGCATGATGGCATCTTTTAATGCCGCCACTTTCTCTTCATTCGTTTTTCCTGTGGCAATAAATTCCTGTGCCACATATCCTTTGTATCCTGTTGCTGCTATTGCTTTCATGATTGCAGGATAATACAGTTCCTGGGTTTCATTGATCTCATTTCGACCGGGTACACCGGCAGTATGATAATGCCCAAAGTATTGATGGTTGTCCTTTATCGTTTGTATCACATCGCCTTCGTTTACCTGCATGTGATAAATATCGTACAACAGTTTAAAATTTTCTGAACCAAGCCGCTTGCACAATTCCACTCCCCAGGCACTTTTGTCGGCCATATAATCCGGATGATCTTTTTTACTATTGAACAATTCCATCTGTATAATGATCCCATTCTTTTCTGCCATGGGCATGATCTTTTTCAACCCTGTGATGCAGTTCTTCATTCCTGTTTCATCATCCATCCCGTTACGGTTACCACTGAAGCAGATCAGGTTTTTATAACCTGCTTTCACCATCAGCGGCATCACTTCCAAATAATCTTTTACCAGGTGGTTATGAAATTTGGGGTCGTTGAATCCTTCTGTGAGGCTTACCGTACCATTGATATAACACATGCTGCTATGAATACCATATGCCTGTGCCACAGGCCATTCCTTTGGTGCCAACAGGTCGATGGCAGAAAAACCAATTTGTTTTACTGCCTTGCACAAATCTTCCAGCGGCATAAAATTGTATGTCCACCAGCATACGGAGTGATTGATCCTTCCTTTCATGTTGTTTTCATCAGCGCCAATATTACAGGCTGCCATTGCATTTCCGGAAGCAACTGCTGCTGCAGATACAGCCAATGATTTTATGAGGTTTCTTCTTTGCATTTATTGCGTTGCCGCTGTTTTATTATTTTATAATTCAATATCAAACCTGCACACCTGCCCCTTTCTTTTCATCTTTAAATGCAGCAGCAAAAATTAAAAATACGGCCAGCGCAATTCCTGATGGTATCAGCCATATCATTTTGTAATCAAATACACCGTCTGCAGATTTATAATGGTCGGTGATCAAACCAGCCACCCAAAAACCAATCAGCATACCCACGCCATAGGTAGCAAGGGTGATCAAACCCTGTGCAGCGCTCTTGTATTTTTCACCTGCTCTTGCATTGGTATATATCTGACCGGACACAAAGAAAAAGTCATAACAAATGCCATGCAATGCAATCCCAATGATCAGCATGAAACTAAGTGAACCGGCGTTTCCATAAGCAAACAAAGCATACCGCAGTGCCCAGGCAAGCATACCCACCAGGATTGTTTTTTTAAAGCCATATTTCTTAAAAAACACCGGCAGCAACAGCAAAAATAATACTTCTGAAATCTGACCAAGGGTCATTTTACCTGTTGGGTTTTCCATGCCTACGTTTGAAAGAAAAGCATTGGCATTCTGATAATAAAAAGCAAGTGGTATGCAGATCAGAACAGACGAAACAAAGAAGATGGCAAAGTTCTTATCCTTTAACAGCTTCAAAGCATTCAGTCCCAGCATCTCGTTCAGGCTCACTTTTTCTCCCGTGGATTTTTTAGGTGGTGTTTTTGGCAATGTAAAACTAAAAATACCCAGCAGCAATGATGCGATGGATGACATCAGAAAAGTATTTTTAAGCAAGCCGGCTTCTGTACTCTCTTTTGAATCCCAGTGAAAAATATAACTGATTGCCAGGCCTGCTACAATCCATCCAATTGTACCAAATACCCTGATAGAAGAAAATTCCTTTTCCGGGTCGGTCATTTGATTAAACGATACAGAATTTACCAGCGCCAGGGTAGGCATGTATGCGATCATGTATAAGAGTACATAAGGATAAAAGGAAGACATATTGTCTGCCCCATACATCTGGTACATTAACACTGCCCCGGCTAAATGCAGCACCCCTAATATTTTTTCGGCGTTAAAATACCGGTCCGCTATCAAACCAATGATAAACGGTGCAATGATGGCTCCCCATGACTGCGTTGAAAAAACGCTGGCTCCTTCCGTACCGGAAGCCTGCAGGTTCTTGTTAAGAAATGTACCCAATGTAACAAACCAGCCCCCCCAAATAAAAAAGTTAAGAAACATCATTACACTTAACTGGAAACGAACGGTGCTTTTCATACAGCGATGGTGGTTTGCGTTGATAATCGTTAGCAATAGAGATTCTAAATGTAGATTTTTATTTCATCTCAGCATAAAGTTTGCCCGTTTTTTTTACAAACCGCTTAAAAAAACTTCATCAAACGATTGCAGGTTATGATCAGATAAAAAAGTATTATCACATATTAATGAAAACAAAAAAATACAACAGTAAATGAATCTTATTCGTAAACTTGTTGAAAATTTACGCTCCTCAAAAATAATTAATCAGCTATATGAAAAGAAAACTACGCATGGGCATGATCGGCGGCGGTAAAGATGCTTTTATCGGTGCCATTCACAGGCTGGCATTTAATATGGATGGCAAAGTGGAAATGGTTTGCGGCGCCCTCAGCGTGAGACCTGAAGTGGCAAAAGAATCAGGTGAAGAGTTATTCCTGTCCCCTGAAAGGACATACCTCAGTTACGAAGAAATGCTGGAGAAAGAAAGCCAACGGCCTGCCGATGAAAGAATTGATTTTGTCACTATTGTTACTCCCAATTTTGCACATTTTGCCCCGGCAAAAATGGCACTGGAAAAAGGCTTTCATGTGGTAATAGAAAAACCTATTACGTTTAACCTGGCAGAAGCTGTTGAATTAAAAAAGCTGGTGGATCAAACAGGCCTCTTACTTTGTTTAACACACACCTATTCCGGCTATCCCATGGTAAAGCAGGCTAAGCAAATGGTAAAAGATGGGGTAATCGGTAACGTTAGAAAAGTATGGGTGGAATATCCACAAGGCTGGCTGAGTAAGCTGAGTGAGCGGGAAGGTAATGCACAGGCAGCCTGGCGCACCGATCCCAGTAAAAGTGGCAAAGCCGGCAGTATGGGTGATATTGGAACACATGCTGCTCATTTAGCAGAATACATTACGGGTTTAAAGATCACCAAATTATGTGCAGACTTAAATATAATGGTGCCGGGCCGGTTGCTGGATGACGACGGCAACGTATTATTAAAATTTGAGAATGGTGCAGCCGGTGTATTGATGGCATCCCAGGTTGCAGCCGGTGAGGAGAATGCACTAAAAATAAGGGTGTATGGAGAAAAAGGCGGTTTAGAATGGGCACAAATGGAACCCAATACTTTAATAGTAAAATGGCTGGATGCACCTACGCAAATATTAAGAGCCGGCGCTAACTATGGTGACCGGTTATCGAGCTACGCCACACACAATTGCCGTACGCCTGGCGGTCACCCGGAAGGATACTTAGAAGCATTTGCCAACATCTACCGCAATTTTGCCTTGACTTTATCTGCAAAAATTGAAGGTACAACGCCATCAAAAGAAGCGTTGGATTTTCCCGGTGTGGAAGATGGCATCAGGGGCATGACCTTTATTGATACAGTGGTGGCGAGTGGGCAGAGCAAGGAAAAGTGGACAGATTTCACCCCCTCCGCCCCCTAAAGGGGGAACTAAATGAGCTCAAGATTCAAATCTCTTTTACAAATCTTTAGAGCGTGGATGTACTTAACAATTAGAGATTTTTAGTTGATGTGGAAGAACAAATATTTATTAACGATTAAATGTACCGCCTCTTCTCTCTTCAGGAGAAGAGGATGGGTGATGAGGTAATTATGCAAACAATAAAAGGACCCGGAATTTTTTTAGCTCAGTTCCTGGATGACAAGCCCCCGTTCAACAATTTAAAAACAATTTGTGAATGGGCAAAAGGTTTGGGCTTTGTTGGTGTACAAATTCCAACATGGGACAGCCGCTGTATCGATCTGCAAAAAGCTGCAGAGAGCAAAACCTATTGTGATGAACTAAAAGGTTTGATCAATGGCTGCGGTTTAGAAATAACAGAATTGAGTACGCACCTGCAGGGGCAACTCGTGGCAGTACATCCTGCTTATGATGAACTCTTTAATACTTTTGCGCCCAAAGAGCTTCACAACAACAGGAATGCAAGAACAGAATGGGCGGTGCAGCAATTGAAGTATGCTGCAAAAGCTTCCCAGCATTTAGGATTGACTGCAGTGCCCACTTTTAGCGGTTCTTTATTGTGGCATACTTTCCATCCATGGCCACAGCGGCCCAATGGTTTGGTGGAAACAGGTTTTACCGAGCTGGCAAAAAGATGGATGCCGATCCTGAATTATTATGATGAGCATGGTGTGGATGTATGCTATGAGATTCACCCCGGCGAAGACCTCTTTGATGGCATCACATATGAAATGTTTTTAGAAAAAGTAAACAACCATGCAAGGGCCTGTTTATTGTACGATCCCTCTCATTTTGTGTTACAGCAACTGGATTATAAACAATATATTGATTTCTATCATGAACGAATCAGGGCTTTTCATGTTAAGGATGCAGAGTTTAATTCAACCGGAAAACAAGGTACATTTGGTGGTTATCAAAGCTGGATCAACCGGGCAGGCCGCTACCGTAGTCCGGGTGACGGACAGGTGGATTTTAAAACCATCTTTAGTAAACTGACTCAATACGGTTACAATGGATGGGCGGTGATGGAATGGGAATGCTGTCTCAAACATCCGGAGGATGGTGCTAAAGAAGGATGTGCATTCATTCAACAGCATATCATCCGGGTTACTGAAAGGGCATTTGATGACTTTGCCCAAACGGAAAACAATGAAGACTTTAATAAAAAAATATTAGGCATTTAATTCAAACCATAAACAACAAGTTATATGAAAAAAGTACTGGTAGTTTTTGCCACAGCAGGATTGTTAGCTGCCTGTGGTGGTGGAGAAAAAAAGGATAACGCTGCTGCGGAAGAGAAAGAAGAAGTTAAAAAAGCACCCGAAGACCCTGCTTACACAGAAGGCATGGCGCTGGTGCTGGGTTCAGATTGTACAACCTGTCATAAAATTGAAGAACCTTTTACCGGCCCGGCTTATAAAGATGTGGCGGCTAAATACGAAAACACACCAGAGAATATCGCATTGCTTTCTTCAAGGGTGATCAAGGGCAGTAAAGGCATTTGGGGAGAAGCGCAGATGACGCCGCATGCTTCCCTGTCGCCAGAAGACGCTGCCAAAATGGTGAAAGCAATTTTAATGCTTAAAAAATAAACGTACATAAAATGAGCCATAACAAAAAACCGGTATCCACCGTATTGTTTTGGCGAATTACATGTGGCTAAATTCAATAAATATAAACAGATGAAAAAACTACTAACGGTAACCGCAACACTTTTTTGTATGATGGGCTTTGCACAGGAAAGGATCAATACACTTTCTGCAAGAGAAAAAACACAAGGTTGGAAATTGTTGTTTGATGGCGAAACCACCACAGGCTGGCATAGTTACAACAAAAAGGAAGCTGGTTCAGCATGGAAAGTAAAAGAAGGTGTATTATTTCTTGATACTACTAAAAAAGATGGCTGGCAAACTTCTGGTGGCGGCGACCTGGTGACTGAAAAAACATACAAGAATTTTCACTTAAAGCTGGATTGGAAAATAACAAAAGGGGGTAATAGCGGAATTATATTTTTATTGCAGGAAGATGGCAAATATGATTACACCTGGCTCACCGGTCCGGAGATGCAGATCGTGGACAATGAAGAACATCCCGATGGCAAATTAATTAAACACCAGGCAGGAGATCTGTATGACCTGATATCCAGTTCAAAAAAGACAGTAAAGCCTGCAGGAGAATGGAATGAAGTAGAGATCATTTGCCAGGATGGCGGACTCACACTAATGCTGAATAAAGTAAAAGTGGTTTCTACAACGATGGGTGGAGAAACCTGGAAAAAACTGATTGCAGGAAGTAAATTCAATGAAATGCCTGATTTCGGTAAATTCACTTCTGGTAAAATTGCGTTGCAGGACCATGGAGACCTGGTTTCGTTTCGCAACATTAAAATAAAAGAGCTGTAACAGCGCCTGACAAAATAAAAAATCCCGGAACAAAAAAATTCCGGGATTTTTTTTATCGTTATTAAAACGCTTACAATTCCCTGATCCAGATATTCCGGAAACTGATCGGCTCGCTTTTATCACCATGATCCTGTAGCTTTATTTCGGATGCACCATGGGCTTTGTATTCTGGCTGGCCAATGTACCTGGTAGCACCTGTTAACTCCACATTATTCTGCACCAATACACCATTGTGAAAAGCAGTTACACGTGCCGGCGACTTTAAAGTGCCATCTTCGTTAAAGCGGGGTGCGGTCCAGATAACATCATAGGTTTGCCAAAGCCCCGGGCGCTTGGTGGCATTCGCCAACGGTACTTTTTGTTTGTAAATACTGGTAGCCTGGCCATTTGAATAAGTGCGATTGTTATAACTGTCCAGTATTTGCATTTCATATCCTTCATCACCGGGGCCTGTTGAGGCAAGGAATAAACCACTGTTTCCCCTTCCCTGCCCTTCGCCATGTATCACCTGTGGTATTTTCCATTCTATGTGCAGCTGGTAATCAAGAAATTTTCTTTTTGTCTGGATGTTGCCTGTTCCTTTTTTTACTGTGAAGAAACCTTTACCCAGGGTCCATCCCGCTGGCTGTGTGGTATCTTTTACCGATTCCCATTCATTCAGGTTTTTTCCGTCAAACAAAATAACAGCGTCTGATGGCGGCGTATTCACTGCGCCTGTTTTAACTACTTTGGGTTCTGGTTCCCACACTTCGGTTGCCTTGGGATCACCTTGCGCAACAACATTCAATGAAATTAAGGAAGCCGAAAATGTCAGCAATGCAATGTTCTTTTTCATATAACAAATTCTTTTCGTTAAAAATAAACACCCTATAGGATGTGTAAGTTACTGGCGATAACTAATAATTAACGGTTTTGGTTTTTAATTTTTTGCAATAATAGTCTTCGTTTAACAAATGATGGTACTATTGTTACAACAAACGTTTGTGGAATTTTATGTAGTGCAGCTGTAAATATATTCAGCATTATTTTTATTATCTTTCAAAATCATTTTTTGTTTTACAAAGTATAAAACGATTGCTCTATGGGAGATACACTCCAGGTAAAAAAACAAGCTAAAGTTTACGATGCGGTGATCGTTGGCTCAGGTGCAGGAGGTGGTATGGCTGCTTATGTTTTAGCCAATGCGGGTCTTTCTGTTTGTATTATTGAAGCCGGTCCTTTTTATGATCCAAAACTGCACTCATCTCAATTAAAAAACCCCTGGGATTCTCCGAGGCGTGGTGCCAGCAGCAAGTTTCGCCCATTTGGTGATTATGATGCAAGCTTTTGGGGATGGGAGATAGATGGTGAACCATACACCCACGCAGCGGGAGATAAATGGGAATGGTGGCGTGCCAGGATGCTGGGTGGAAGAACCAATCACTGGGGAAGGATCTCTCTTCGCTTTGGTCCTAAAGATTTTAAAAGAAAAGATATTGACGGGCTGGGAGATAATTGGCCCATTGGTTATGATGACATCAAACCCTATTATGATAAAATAGACCAGTTACTGGGTGTGTTTGGAACAAATGAAGGATTGCCCAACGATCCCGATGGCATATTTCTTCCGCCGCCCAAACCAAGACTGCATGAACTGTTTATAAAGAAAGCGGCTGTTGGGTCAGGCGTGCCCGTTATACCCTCCCGTTTATCTATTCTTACAAAACAATTACCGGGCAACAAAGACCGGGGTGCCTGTTTCTATTGCAAACAATGCGGCAGATCCTGCAAAGCGTATGCTGATTTCTCGTCTTCCTCCTGTTTGGTAAAACCAGCCCTTGCAACCGGCAAAGTTGATTTGATGACCAATGCGATGGCAAGAGAAGTTTTGGTAAATGAGGAAGGCCTCGCTACAGGTATTTCGTATGTAAGCAAGGATGACCTGCAGGAATACCAGGTAAAAGGCAGAACGGTGATACTGGCTGCCAGCGCCTGCGAAAGTGCAAGGCTGATGCTCAACTCCAGATCAAAACAACATCCAAACGGTATTGGCAATTCAAGTAATGTGATCGGCAAATACCTGCACGACAGTACAGGGGCTGCAATGGGTGGTGTGTTGCCGGCTTTGTTTGGAAGAAAAAGATTTAATGAAGATGGTGTGGGTGGTATGCATGTGTATTCACCCTGGTGGGGCGATAATAAAAAACTGGATTTTCCAAGAGGGTATCATATTGAGTATTGGGGTGGCATGGATCAGCCTGCCTATGGTTTTGGTTTTGGGATAGAAGGGCTCAATGGAAAATTTCCTGTGAATGGCAAACAAAAAGAAGCCGGTGGATATGGTGCTTCTTTAAAGGAAGACCATCGCTATTTCTATGGAGCAGAAGTAGGTATGGCCGGCCGTGGTGAGGCTATTGCTGTAGAAACAAATTACTGCGAGATCGATCCAAATGTGGTGGATAAATACGGCATTCCTGTATTGCGGTTTAATACCAAACACAGTGAGCATGAAATAAAGCAGGCAAAACACATGAAGGATACTTTCCGTGAGATCATGCATAAAATGGGTGCGGTAATTACCTGGGGAGATACGGATGATGAAAAAAACAATTATGGTATTGCCAATCCGGGCAACATCATTCATGAAGCCGGCACAGTTCGAATGGGTGATGACCCTAAAAGATCGGCGCTGAATAAATGGAGCCAGTCGCATGACTGTAAAAATTTGTTCAATGTGGATGGGGGACAGTTTGTATCACAGGCAGATAAAAATATTACCTGGACGATACTGGCACTGAGCATGAGAGCGAGTGAATACATTGTGGAGCAATTGAAGAAGCAGAATATTTAAACCCCCTCCGTTCCCAACTTGTTGGGGAGGAACCAGGGCAAGCGTATTTATATGTAAAAAGTATACACTTGGGGATAACAAAAACTATTACTAACCTAAAAACTTTAAGCCCCCTTTAGGGGTTTGGGGGAAATTATTTTTTATGGACAGACGTAAATCCATCAAAGCATTGATCATTGGCACAGCCGCCACAGGAGTAATGATCGATGCCTGCAAACCGGAAGATAAAAAAGCTGCTGCCGATACAAAACCCGCTTCATCCGAAGCGGAAGCCGACCGGATGAAAGAAGAAATTGCTTTCAATAAAAAATTGAATGCAGAGCTGTTCTTTACCAAAGAAGAAATGGCCACCATTACTGTGCTGGCAGATATTATCATTCCAAAAGACGCTGTAAGTGGCAGCGCCAGTGATGCCAAAGTGCCTGACTTTATTGAGTTTATTGTAAAAGACATGCCGCATTATCAAACGCCTATGAGAGGCGGATTGAGATGGCTTGATATGGAAAGCCTCAAGCGTTTTGAAAAATCTTTTGTGTCGGTCACACCCGAACAACGTATACAAATAGTGGACGACATCGCTTATCCCAATAAAGTAAAACCTGGAATGAAGCAGGGTGTATCCTTTTTTAACCTGATGAGAAATTTAACTTCCACCGGGTTTTATACTTCGGAGATCGGTGTAAAAGATGTTGGTTACAAAGGCAATGTTCCCAACTTGTGGAATGGTGTGCCGGATGATATTTTGAAACAGTATGGTCTCGCTTATTCAGAAAAAGAACTGAAAGAGTGTATCTCGTATGAATAACAAATACCGAATACCGAATAAGGAATGAAGAATAAAAAATAAGAAAGTGAAGCATTCGTGTCAATTAGTGTATTCCTGCCTTGGCGGCGGGCAAGCGTGGCTAAACCCTCATCTGTGTCTATCCAAGAAATCGTCCGATGCCAAAGGTTCTGGACGCAGTCTTTTGCGAAAAATATTCGTGTAGATTCGTGTTATTCCTGGCTTAATTCCTTCCCGGCAACGTATGCGTTGTTTGTGGTCTAAATACATTTCCTTGTATCACATATCCCCCCTATTTTTGCAGCCACTTAATGAAACATTATGGCAGTATTAGTCAATAAAGATTCCAAAATTATTGTACAGGGTTTTACCGGTACAGAAGGCACTTTCCACGCCACTCAGATGATCGAGTATGGTACCAATGTAGTTGGCGGTGTTACACCTAACAAAGGTGGCACTATGCACCTGGAAAAGCCAGTATTCAACACGGTAGCCGATGCAGTAAAAACTACAGGCGCTGACGTAAGTATCATATTTGTGCCACCCGCATTTGCTGCAGACGCCATCATGGAAGCTACGGATGCAGGCATTGCTTTAGTGGTTTGCATCACCGAAGGTATTCCGGTACAGGATATGGTAAAAGTGAAAAACTTTTTAGTTGGAAAAAGCACCCGTTTAATTGGGCCAAACTGTCCGGGCGTAATAACGGCAGATGAATGCAAAGTGGGCATCATGCCCGGTTTCATTTTTAAGAAAGGCAGAATAGGTATCGTATCAAAAAGCGGAACGCTAACCTACGAAGCAGCAGACCAGGTGGCAAAAGCCGGTTTGGGTATTTCTACTGCTATTGGTATTGGCGGCGACCCGATCATTGGCACTACCACCAAACAGGCAGTGGAATTATTTATGAACGATCCTGAAACAGATGCCATTGTAATGATTGGTGAAATTGGTGGAGGTATGGAAGCTGAAGCTGCTGAATACATTAAATCAACCGGCAATAAAAAACCAGTGGTTGGTTTTATCGCCGGTCAAACTGCTCCTCCCGGCCGCCGTATGGGCCATGCCGGAGCTATTGTTGGCGGTGCAGATGATACTGCAGAAGCAAAGATGAAAATCATGGCTGCCTGTGGTATACATGTGGCGGCAAGTCCTGCTGATATTGGTAAGACAATGGCAGAGGCGATCAAGAAATAATTTCTCACGGTCGGCACCGCAGGTCAGACCGGCTAAATATGATTCAAAGAATCCGGTTGTGTTGATCAGCCGGATTTTTTATTTGGGTCGGGGTGCTTTTAAAAGAGTTCCGAAGTTTTAAAAACTTCGGAACTCTGCGTAAGTTCTTTTGGCTGTGAGCAACTAAATCTTTTCTCAAATTCAGTTCCGGCTGTTCAGACCGGTTAGATAAAATTTAAAGAATCCGGTTGTGTGAACAACCGGATTCTTTGTTGGGTCGGGGCATCCCGACTTTTGTTGGGACGGCCTGAACCCTTTTTTCAGGAAACCGTTATTAATAAAAACAATAACCCCCAAAATTGCGCTCCAAAGCAATTCTTTTATACCAAACTTTTCTTTTATTTTACACCTATGCATTTAAAAAAATCCCTGATTTCAATCTGCTGCATTTGTCTTTCCTTTTCTGCTTTGGCACAAGACAGCGCCAAATCCACAACTGCCACCGTTTATTTTATGAGAACATCCGGGATGATGGGGCTTACAGCATTCAGTGCTTTTATAGATGACAGCCTTGCCTGTCATGTACACAATAACCGCTTTTCTGCACATACACTTGCGCCAGGATTACATAAGTTTTCAGCAAGGGCCGACGGTAAAAAACAGAAAAAGAATATTCAAACTGTTGATATTAATCTAAAGGCTGGCGAAAAATACTACCTCGTGATAGATGTAGTGGACCGTTACTTTGCCGGTTCCATTTCACTGATAGAAGTTACTTACAACACAGCAAAAAAAATGTTTGTGACGTTAAAAGAAGAAACTGATTGCGGATTATAAAATTACAGTATGAAAAAAGCAATTGCATTCATTATAGCAGGTATACTGATTAGCTCCACAATATTGGCGCAGGCAGATACTGCGAAACCAGCCACTGCAAAAGTCTATTTTATCAGAGAAACAGGCTTTGTTGGATCATTGATAAACTTTCGTGCCAAGATCAATGACTCTGTTGTTTGTAAAATGTCCAACAAAAGATATTCTATCCACGATATTGCACCGGGTAATTATACATTTTACCTAACGACCTGGGATATGCCAAAAAATAAAAAGAATGGTCTTGAGCTGGAAGTGGAAGCTGGAAAGACATACTACCTGCGAATGGTGATCAAACAAAAGTTTTTTGAGAATATTATCTATTACCAGGAAATAACAGAGAATTCAGCCGCTCCCTTACTGGCCAAGTGCAAACTGGAGGAAAATTGTGGTGCTGATTAACAAATGCAAGAACACAAAAGACGGTTGCCCCAGCATTTTCAATGCATGTATTGATAGAATTATCTTTAGAACTAAATCCTCTTAGTAAATGGACCAGGGCTCAATAAATATTTTTGAACGCATGCTTGCAGGTGGTATCATTCCTGGCAGTGACCCACAATTGCCAGTCATGTGGAAGATTATTGCTGAAACCATTACACTATCTGCAGCGCTCAATGCATCTAAGAGTGTGGAAGAGATACGGGAACACTTAAGTGCAATTACCGGGAAACAAATTGACAACAGCACCACGGTGTTTATTCCTTTCTACACCAATTTTGGAAGACATACCAACATTGGTAAAAATGTGTTTATCAATCATGCCTGCAGCTTTCTCGACCTGGGTGGTATTACCATTGAGGATGATGTTTTGATTGGCCCCAGGGTAAACCTGGTTACAGAAAATCATCCGTTAGACCCGTTACATAGAAAATCGCTTGACCTTAAACCGATCCTTATAAAAAGAAATGCCTGGATTGGCGCAGGGGCTACCATATTACCCGGGGTTACCATCGGTGAAAATGCGGTAGTGGCAGCAGGGGCAGTGGTGAATAAAGATGTTCCGGCTAATACTGTTGTGGGTGGCGT
>ENA-UOWO01001752-UOWO01001752.1-activated-sludge-metagenome-genome-assembly--contig:-NODE-1752-length-28220-cov-10.037138_pt1 | contig 28220 bp, 25 predicted proteins | sample MGYA00238148_ERZ761564 | MGnify/ENA primary metagenome ERZ761564 (study PRJEB28885, sample SAMN05720194) | activated sludge metagenome | isolation source: Anaerobic digester | place: USA...
ATTGAGGGAATGGCTATATTCCAGTGGATTTCCGATTTATAGGGCACCAGGTCGGAGGAAATGAACTCGCTGAAGTGGATCAATCCCACGGTAACGGAAGCTACACCTAAAAACATGAGCGGGATCGTCATGGTTTTCGGGGCTTCGTGAGGCGTATGATGGTAATGCTGCTGCTTTCCCCAGAATACGCTGAAATAGAGCCTCGACATGTAGAAAGCGGTAATGCCGGCGACGAGATACTCGACGGCGAACAGCACTTTGTTGTGTTCAAAAGCCGCAACCAGGATTTCATCCTTGCTAAAGAAACCGGCAAACGGAGGGATACCGGCAATAGCCAGCACGGCGATTGCAAAAGTGATATGCGTGATGGGCAGGTACTTGCGAAGATTGCCCATGTCGTACATGTAATTGCTGTGCACGGCATGTATAATGGCCCCGGCGCCCAGGAAGAGCAATGCTTTGAACATGGCATGGGTGAACAGGTGGAACATGGAGGCGGTAAAGCCGAGGCCATGGTGGCCACCATACCCTGAAACTCCCAGCGCCAGCATCATGTAACCTATCTGCGAGAGGGTTGAAAATGCCAGTACCCGTTTAATATCAAACTGCGTACAGGCAATGACGGCGGCAAAGAGCGATGTAAAGCCACCGACGTAAGCGATCATTTCCAGTCCCGCCGGAGCGGAAAGGGCATATACGGGGAAAAGCCGGGCCACCAGGTAAACGCCGGCAACAACCATGGTTGCCGCATGGATAAGAGCAGAAACGGGCGTCGGGCCTTCCATAGCGTCGGGTAACCAGATATGCAGCGGGAACATCGCAGATTTTCCCGCGCCCCCCATGAAAACGAAGATCACCGACCAGGTCAGGGTCGACATGCCGAAGAAAAGGGCTTTGCTCCCCGCGCTGAACGCAGCGCTGGCCGGATCGGTCAGCTGAGCGATAATCTCTTTAAAATCGAATGTACCGGTCAGGTACGACAGCATCAGGATGCCGATAAGGAATCCCAGGTCGGCGAAACGGGTGACGATGAAAGCCTTTTTGGATGCCGCCACGGCAGAAGGTTTCTGGTAATAGAAACCGATGAGAAGGTAAGAGGAAACTCCAACGAGTTCCCAGAATATATACATCTGAAAAATGTTTGTCGCCAGCACAAGTCCGAGCATGGAAAAGGAGAACAGCGAAAGGAAGGCGAAGAAACGGGTAAATCCTTTTTCCCCTTTCATGTATCCATTACTGTAAATATGCACCATCAGCGAAACAGTTGTCACAACTACCAGCATCATCACCGAAATCGGGTCGATGAGCGATCCCATGCTTACCACCAGCGTATCCGACATCCTGAGCCAGGTGCTGTTGAAGGCAATAATTTGCTGATAAACGCCATTTTGCAGGCCTTCGACGAAAAAGTACTGGTATGCTACCAGAAGTGAAAGGATAAAGGAGATGAGAAGTCCTGTCGTTCCGACTATCCCGGCAAAGGCGGGTTTGAATTTATGACCGGCCAGTCCCAGGAATATAAAAACGAAAAACGGGATGAGCGGTATCCAGATGCTTATGCTTAAATCCATAACTTTCTTGATTTCAGTTTTGATTCATTCCTTTTAATGCTTCATGTTGCTGACATCTTCAACATTGATGTTGTTGAACCGCCTGTAAACATTGATGATGATGGCGATGGCCACTGCCGCTTCCGCTGCTGCCACCGCGATGATGAACAGGGAAAAGAAATGTCCCTGCAGGTGACCGGGGTAAAGGTATTTATTGAAAACGACAAAATTGATGGCGACCGAGTTCAGCATCAGTTCCAGCGACATCAGGATGGTGATGAGGTTACGGCGCACCAGGAAGCCATAAACCCCGACAAAGAACATGATCGTGGTGACGATCAGGAAATGGACGATTGGAATGCCTTCTATCATGATGATTGGTTTTACAGGTTAATCTTTTTTCTTTTTTGCGATGACGATTGCTCCTATCATTGCGGCCAGAAGCAGGATGGAAATGACCTCAAACGGCAGGACAAATCCTTCTTCCCCGAAATCCATCAGGCTCTTTCCGATATCCCTGACAGGTAATTCGGCGGTCTGGCCGCCGTCGTACTGCTGATCGAAGTCGAACTGAAGCAAGGTGACTATGCTCAGGACCGCCCCGGCACCGGCTACCAGGGCTGAGAAAAAGGCCTTTTTAAAGGTGATTTGCGGAAACCGCTCGCTGATATGGCTCGTCAGAAGAATGGAAAAGATGATCAGAACAACGATGCCGCCCGCATACAGTGCCAGCTGAGCCGCTGCCAGGAAAGTGTACCGCAGCATGAAATAAAATGCCGAGGTGGCGATCAGCACAAACAAAAGGAAAACGGCTGAACGGAGAATCCTCCGGCTCGTAACGGTCAGGATCGAAAAAATGACGATCACGCTCGCGAAAAGATAGAACATCAATATATTCATACTATTCTTTGATTTCTTTGGTTAATACTGAGCCGGGTTTGTTCAGCACTTTCGTCAGTTGCTTCCGGTCATAAACGGCATGCTCGAATGTCTGCCCGAAGGCAAGGGCATTGGAAGGGCATGTTTTAACACATAAGGCGCACATGGTGCACATGGAGAGATGATAAATGTGCTTGTCGATCACCCGCTTCTTCTTACCGTCGATTTCCTCGGTTTTAGTGATGATCTCGATAGAGCCGTTGGGGCAGTTCATTTCGCAGATTCCGCAACCGGTGCAACGGTGCTCGTTGTTTTCGTTGTGTGGCATGATGACTTCCCCTTTGAACCGGTCGAACATTTCGAGTTCTTTCCGGTTCTCAGGGTATTTCTGCGTGACGATGGTCTTGGGGCTGGTGACAAAATATTTGCCGGTCACCGCCATGCCTTTGATCAGGGTGATCACCCCCTGGATTATCTCTCTTATATAATTGACAATGCCTTTCATATGTTCATTTTTACGTTGAAAGATCAGCTCTACCGGTTAGAAATGCCATTTCATCATGGTCAGGAAAGCGATCAGGACCGTATTCACCAGGTTGATCGGCAGCAAATATTTCCATTCGAGCGTCAGAAGCTGGTCGATCCTCAACCGGGGGAAGGTCCATTTGAACCACATCATTAAAAAGATCACGAAAGCGGTCTTTCCCATATACCATACTACCGGCGGGATATAGTCCATTACCCGGTTAAAGGCGTCAAAACCCCAGAAGTGCAGGGGCATCCAGCCTCCCAGGAAAACCGTGGCGGCGATGGAAGCGACAATGAACATGTTCATGTATTCGGCCAGGAAGAAGAAGGCGAATTTGATCCCGGAGTATTCGGTGTGGTAGCCGGCCGTCAGTTCCGATTCGGCTTCGGCCAGGTCAAAGGGTCCGCGGTTAGTTTCGGCAGTGGCTGCGATCAGGAAGATCACAAAGGAGATGACCGCCGGGATGTGCCCTTTGAAGATCCACCAGGCATCGGCCTGGCTCTCGACGATCTCTGAGAATTGCAGCGTGCCTGAAAAGATAACGACCGAAAGCAGCGCCAGGCCGACCGACAGCTCGTAGCTGACAATCTGCGCACCGCTCCGGATGGCCCCGATCAGCGAATACTTGTTGTTGCTCGACCATCCCGCAAGGAGAATACCCACAACACCCATGGATGATACCGCCATCACATAAAAAACGCCTATGTTAAAATCGATGGCATGGAGCCCTTTTGCAAATGGAATTGCAGCGATGGCCATGAAGGAGGCGATGATGACGATAAACGGAGCCAGGTTGAACAGGAACTTGTCGGCCTCCTTGATCTTTACCAGCTCTTTCATCAACAGCTTGATAAAGTCGGCGATGGTCTGCAGCAATCCCCAGGGGCCGACCCGGTTGGGTCCCAGCCGGTTTTGCATGAAGGCACAGACACGCCTCTCGGCATAGACCAGGATCAGGCCGGTAACGGCATAAAAAATCAGGAATACCAGGCCGATGATGACCATCTCCCAGGCAATGGCCCAGAATGGGGTGAACGTTTCCTGGAGCCAGGCTTCGATGCCGGCGGTCAGGGAAGTGAAATCGTATAACCAGTGATCTTTCATAAGGTAATGCGAATATTAGCGGTCAATATCTGGAATAACAAAATCAAAGGAAGCCCCGATGGCCACCAGGTCGGCAATCTTTGCGCCGCGCGAGATGTGGTCGAGGGCCGAAAGGTTGCACATATTCGGCGAGCGGAATTTCATCCGGTAAGGGGTCTTGTTTCCATCGCTGATGACGTACACGCCAAGCTCTCCACGGGCTGTTTCCACCCGCTGGAAGTACTCGCCGGCAGGCAGTTTCAGCACCGCCTTCATCTTGGCGGTATAAGGCCCTTCCGGGATATTATCGATAAGCTGCTCGATGATGTGCATCGATTCCCACATCTCCTCCATCCTCACCTTGTAGCGGCTCAGCGCATCTCCATCCACTCCGAGGATCTCTTTGAAATCAACATAAGGATAAGCACTGTAAGGGAATTTTTTACGGATATCGCATGAAAAGCCCGAACCGCGACCGGAAGGCCCTGTTACACCATAATTTACAGCTTCTTCCCGCGTCAGTCTGCCGATTCCTTTGGTCCGTTCCTGGAAAATGACATTGCCGGTCAGCAACTGGTCGTATTCAGGAAGCCTTTCTTTGAAATATTTGATGAACTCTTTGACTCTTTTCTGGAAATTCGGATGGATATCGTACATCACGCCACCCGGAGTGTTGTAGCTGAGCAGCAAACGCCCGCCGCAGGTCTCTTCGAAAATGTCCAGGATCTTTTCGCGGTCGCGTAAACCATAGAAAAAAGTGGTCAGCGCCCCGAGGTCCATCCCCATGGTGGCCCACCATAGCTGGTGCGAATTCAGACGCTGCAGCTCGGCCATGATGGTGCGGATGTATTTGACCCTTTCCGGGACTTCAATCTCAAGGGCGTCTTCAACCAGGAGGCAAACAGCCTCGTTGTTCATGTGCGCCGAGAGGTAATCCATCCGGTCGGTCAGGTGAATGATCTGGATATAGGTATCTTTTTCACACATCTTCTCAATACCACGGTGGATATAGCCCAGGTGCGGATCCAGACGCTTTACGATCTCACCCTGAAGGGAGACAAGCAACCGGAGCACACCGTGCGTCGACGGGTGCTGAGGACCCATATTGATGAAATACTCCTCTTCCGTTTCCGGCGCCGTCATTGGTTTTGTGTTCTCTTCCATATCGGTTCGGTTAAGAAAGTTCAACAATATTGACCTCGTCGGTGTAATCTTTGCGCAGCGGATAGCCCTTCCAGTCATCGGGCATGAACATGCGGCGAAGGTTCGGGTGCCCTTTAAAGATGATCCCGAACAGGTCGAAAATCTCATTTTCGTGCAATTCGGCTCCGCTGAAAAGATCAGTAATACTATCGAAAACAGGATTTTCGCGATCCGGCGTGCCGGTTTTTACGACGACCTGGTGCTTCAATGTTGTCGATTCGAGGTGATAGATCACCATCAGTTTGCCTTGCACATCCGCACCGGTAATGCAGAAGAGATAATCGAACAGGGTTTCAGGATTTTCCTTCAGCGCTTTCAGAAGGCCATGAAGTTTCGAGGGTTCCACTGTCGCTGAGAGGAATTGCTTGTTCTCTTCGAATGTGGCTTCCGGTATGTGCCTGGCCACAAATTCCTTGATATTTGTATTATCCATTTGAGGTAAGTTTAATGGATGATCAGTAAACTTTCGGAGGTTCGGGGTATTCTTCGGGGTCAACCGGTTCGATCCTGCCGGCAGCAATGTTTCCCTGCTGGATCTTTCGCTGGAGCTGCATGATTCCGTAAAGGAGAGCTTCGGGCCGGGGCGGGCAGCCGGGGATGTAAACATCCACCGGGATGACCTGGTCGGCTCCGCGGATCACCGAATAAGTATTGTAAAAGAACGGCCCGCCCGAAATGGCGCATGCGCCCATGGCGATAACATACTTGGGCTCGGCCATCTGGTCGTACAACCGCTTCAGTACCGGCGCCATCTTATGCACGATCGTGCCGGCGATGATGATCACGTCGGCCTGACGGGGGGTGGCACGGTAAACTTCTACTCCGAACCGGGCAAAATCGTGTCGCGATGCACCCGTGGCCATCATCTCTATACCGCAGCAACTGGTGGCAAATGTCAGGGGCCACACCGAATTGGAACGGCCCCAGTTCACCAGGTTCTCAACAGTAGTCAGTACAATATTTGTTTTTTGACGATCTGTGTCGGGAGAGACGTGAAAATCAGTCTCTTTCATCGATTTTATTCCCATACCAATGCTTTTTTATTCCATGCATATAAAAGACCAAGACCCAGGATGACCAGGAAAATTAAAATTTCAATAAAAGCGACCATTCCCAGTTCTTTCATGACAACTGCCCATGGAAACAGGAATACCGTTTCCACTTCGAAGATCAGGAAAAGGATGGCGAAAAGGTAGTACCCGATGTTGAACTGAAGCCAGGATAAACCCGTAGTCGGGATACCGCACTCATAGGGTTCTGCTTTCTGGGGATTGGTCGACCGGGGCGGGATGTAGGATGAAAAAAGCAATGCGATTCCCACCAGGAAGGCCCCGAGGATGAAAAACAGGATTAGAGATTCTGCGCTCATACTTTGATTGTTTTAAACAACTCAAAAATTTCCGCAAATCTAAAATCTTTTATTTTTAAATATTCATAAAACGATATATCTGATATGTTAATAAACAGCGGATGATTAATACATCATCTTATATTATTGAATTACAATCATATACAATAATATAAATTGATTCTAAATTAAGTAATGTTAAAAACTTCCCTTAGAGGAGGGCTTTTTTTAAAGTGATGAGTTTTGTGAGGAGATTGTCAAGCAGGTCGAGTCTCAGCATATTTTCCCCGTCAGATTTAGCACATCCCGGATCCGGGTGCGTTTCCAGGAACAGTCCATCCACTCCGGCGGCAATACCGGCCTTGGCGAGTGTTTCGATGAATTGGGGCTGGCCGCCGGAGGTACCGGATGCACGGTTGGGTACCTGCAGGGAGTGGGTCACATCGAGCACAACCGGGACGCCGAAAGATTTCATTACAGGAATGGCCCTGAAATCCACAACCAGGTCCTGGTAACCGAATGTGCTTCCCCGTTCGGTCAGGATAACATTCGGATTGCCCGATTGCTGCACCTTTTCGACAACGAATTTCATCATCTCCGGCGATACAAACTGTCCTTTTTTAACATTCACGAATTTCCCTGTTTTAGCTGCCGCGACAAGCAACTCCGTTTGCCGGCAAAGAAAGGCGGGGATCTGAAGCACATCGGCATAGGCCGCTGCCAGCTCTGCTTCCTGTGAGTTGTGGATATCTGTCAGGACCGGGATGCCGAACTGCTCACCGACGTTCCGGATGATCCCGAGTGCTTTCTCATCTCCGATGCCGGTGAAAGAATCGAGCCTGGAACGGTTGGCTTTTTTGTAGGACGCCTTAAAAATATAAGGTATATTCAACCGGTCACATATTTTCAAAACCGCTTCAGCAATTTCAAACGGCATTTTTTCATCTTCCACCACACAAGGTCCGGCGATCAGAAAGAAATTCCCGGAAGAAGTGTGACTGATTTTGGTTAGTTTATCGATCATTGACATTAGAACTTTGAAATTTGAAACTTGGTCCGCCAACTGGCGGAATGAACCTGGAACCTGGAACCTGGAACTAATAATTGTATTTCTCCTTCCACCTGCTCCTGAGCCAGAGGCTGATCTCTTCTTCCCGCTTGTTTTTCCCGGGTGAGTAAAACTTTTTCCCTTTGATCTTTTCGGGCAGGAACTCCATCATAACGAAATTTCCCTCGTAGGAGTGTGCATATTTGTAATCTTTTGCGTAACCGATCTCTTTCATCAGCTTTGTCGGGGCATTCCGGATATGAAGCGGAACAGGCAGGTCGCCCGATCTTCTGACCTCTTCAAGTGCCTCTTCGATCGCCATGTAGGAGGCGTTGCTTTTTTGTGATGTGGCCAGGTATACCGCACATTCCGACAGGAGGATGCGGCTTTCGGGCATGCCGATCTTGTGCACTGCATCGAAACAGGCATTTGCCAGCAACAATGCGTTCGGATTGGCAAGGCCGACGTCTTCACAGGCCAGGATCAGCATCCTACGCGCAATGAACAGCGGATCTTCGCCGCCCTCGATCATCCGGGCCAGCCAGTAGACTGCCCCGTTCGGATCGCTGCCTCTCAGCGATTTGATAAAAGCCGAAATGACATCGTAATGCATCTCACCTGATTTATCATAAATGGCCAGCTTCTCCTGGATAATGCTTAAGGCTTTTTCATTGGTAATGAGGATGGTATCGCGGTTGATTTCTGTATTGACGATCAGTTCCAGCGCATTCAGCAGTTTTCGCGCATCCCCGCCCGAAATGCGCAGCAGCGCCTCATCTTCCTCAATTTTTATCGGTTTTTTAATAGTTCCCTCCAGGTGCCTGGCGGCTGTTTCCAGCAATTTGACAAGTTCTTTCCGGTCTAGGGATTTCAGGATGTAAACCTGGCATCGGGAAAGGAGAGGGGAGATGACTTCAAAGGAAGGATTCTCGGTCGTGGCGCCGATCAGGGTAATGGTGCCCCGCTCCACCGCGCCCAGCAGCGAATCCTGCTGAGATTTGCTGAAGCGGTGGATTTCGTCGATAAAAAGAATAGCTCCGCCGCCGCCCTCCGTCGCCTGGTCGATTACGTTCCGGATATCTTTCACCCCCGAATTGATCGCGCTGAGAATAAAAAACGGTTTGCTGAGTTGCTTTGCTATGATAAAGGCCAGCGTTGTCTTCCCGACTCCCGGCGGCCCCCAGAAGATCATCGAAGGCAGGTTGCCCGATTCGATCACCTTGCGCAGTATCGCATCCGGCCCGACCAGGTGCTCCTGGCCCAGGAAATCATCCAGGGTCTTGGGGCGAAGCTGTTCTGCTAAAGGCGCTGACATTAATGTTCAAAGTTCAAAGTGCAAAGTTATCAATTTCGGAAGTGAGTGGTGAGATGTATTCTATGACCGGTTGTAAATTTTAACGACACTTTCGCGGATCATTTTGCCGGTTTCTGACAGAGAAAATGAGATGGCATCTGCGATCTTCTCCGCCGGTACCCACTTCGAAAAATCGGCCCCCGGCATCGCTTTCCGGTTAGCCTCCGTATCGATAGTAGACGGGACGATTACCGTGGCGGTCACTCCTTTTTCTTTCCCTGCTGCATTGATGTGTTCGGCCAGTTTGAATACCAAAGCCTTGCTGAGGGAATAGGCGAAAAAGTCTTTCCCGGTCGCGGCATCCAGCCCGGGACGTGACCCTACCAGGATGAACTGCCCGCCGTTGCCCCGTTCCAGGAAATGCTTCAATAAGGGCCTGACCATGTTATAGGCGGTATAAAAATTCAGGTTGATCATTTTATCAAGATCCGCTTTGCCGGTATCAGTCAGCTTTCCCATGGCAAAACCGCCGGCCAGGAGCACGGCTGCATCTATACCGGAATCATCTTTTAGAGCCGACCGGACAAGGTTTTCAGCCTTTTCCTCATCCATCAGATCCAGTTCCTTGATCACCAGGTTTTTATCGTGAGGTAATATTCCTGCTGCTGATTTTCCTGTTACAGCAATGATCCGGTTCCCGTCATCCAGCAGCCTGCTGACAACAGCCAGTCCCAGGTTTCCGTTTGCACCGGTGATTAGTATGGTTGGCATATCTCTTTGTTTTTTTTATCTGAGGAACAAATATATCAGTAATCTGTTCAGGATTCGTGAATGTTTCAAAATCCGGCATTCCTTTTTCTTTATTCCTCCGACTACTCCGGCTTTTTGGTGCTCCGACGACTGAAGCCGTCGGTTATTTGGTTAGGGGTTTTCGCCGTAGGCGATAAACTACTGAAGCTGGAGCAAAACGAAAAAGAAATATTTCCCTGTAGGGGATAAACAAAAAGCCAGAAGCAACGGCTTTAATCGTTGGAGCACGAACCTGGTATTTTCTTCCGGCGAGCAAACCCGAAAGATGCTATTTTTGCCACGCAATCCTAAAATGAGAATTATGTCAGAAATCTTCACCGATATAACCACCTGGTACATGGACCATATTAACTACTGGACCATTACCCTGCTCATGGCTATTGAAAGCTCGTTTATCCCGTTCCCGTCGGAGATCGTCGTCCCGCCGGCTGCTTATAAAGCAGCCCAGGGTGAGCTAAATCTGTTCCTTGTTATTTTCTTTTCCACCCTGGGCGCCATGATCGGGGCGCTGTTCAACTATTACCTTGCGCTTACCATCGGAAGGGCGGCGATATACTCGTTTGCCAGGACCCGCTTTGCCCGCATGATGCTGGTAGAGCCGAAATCGATACAAAAAGCCGAAGACTATTTTGTTAAAAACGGAAAAATATCCACCCTGATCGGCCGTCTGATACCAGCCATCCGGCAGCTTATCTCGATCCCGGCCGGCCTGGCTAAAATGCCTCTTAAATATTTTCTTTTATACACATTCATCGGGGCGACCGGTTGGAATATCATCCTGGCCCTTTTAGGCTATTTCGCGCCAAAAGAGCTGTTTGAACTCTATTACAAAGAGATCAGCTTTGTTATGATCGGGCTGGGAGTGCTTTTTGTGATGTACCTGGTTTATAAAGGATTCTTTCAGAAGAAAAGCGTGTAGGGATAATTTGAAAATTTGAAAATTTGAAAATGCGAAAATTTGAAAATGCGAAAATTTGAAAATGTGAAAATGTGATATTATGAGGTATTTATAGGTGTGGTCAAATATTTTCAAAAAAAATCCTTGAATTGCATTATTGAATTATCATTTCACATAATATTGTATTAATTTTGGTATAAGTTAGAAAAAACTTTGTGATTTCGACCAAACATAATGAAATTCAATCCACTAATAATTAACACTAAATTTTACAAAAATGGAAAAAACGATTAAATTGTTGGGTGCCTTATTGGCATTCCTGGCGTTTACCACATTTATCGCTTGCGATAAGGAAGAAGAAGAACCGGATGTAATTGCCAGCTTTACTTTTGCGGTTGACCAGACTGACTTTATGAAAGTCCAGTTTACCAACCAGTCGACCAACTTCTCGGCATTGTCCTGGAACTTCGGCGATAACTCAGCCGTTTCTGCTGAAACCAACCCGGTACACATATTCCCGGATCTGGGCGACTTTGTTGTTACTTTGACGGCAACATCCCTCAATGGTAAGGTAACCGATGTTTTCACCGCTACAGTTACGATCAGCGACCCCAATGCCGAACTGACCAAACTGGTCGGCACTGAGTCGAAGACATGGAAACTGATCCGCGACGTCAGCACGGGCCGTTACCCGTTGCTCGTTTTCCCCTACAATGTTGAAGATCCTTTTACACCGACCACGATCTGGTGGGCTATGGGCCTGAACAACGACGAACTGGCCAACCGCCCCTGCCTCCTGAACGATGAGTGGACCTTCTACCGCGACGGTACGCTGGAATTCAACAATGGTGGCGATACCTGGGCTGAAGGTGGCGTATTCAAAGCGCCTGATAACAAATGCATCGACGATACCGAAGCCTGGATCGGTGTCAATGATGAAGATATCTCTGCCTGGGGCAGTGGTACACACGCTTTCGAACTTATCGCCGGAACCCCGCAGAAACTGAAAGCAATCGGCAACGGCGCTCATATCGGGTTCTTCAAATCAGCTACCGAATATGAGGTGATGAAACTCAATCCTATGGTTCAGGACGAAGTGACATACGATGTCGTTAAACTGACCGATGGCACAACCGACACCCTGATCGTGCAGTGCAACTACTACTTCGAAGTAGGAGATGCCGCTTTCGGTGGCTCCTGGAGATATACCCTGGTTCATTATGACGATCCGAACGATGAGCCTCCGATCCCGACCAACAACCCTAACCCGAACTTCAGCTATGTGGTGGATGGCCTGACAGTTACCCTGACCAATAACTCATTGTACTGCGATTCGTATTTATGGGATTTCGGCGATGGCGGAACTTCCACTGAAGCCGCTCCGACCCATACCTACGCTGCGGAAGGTATTTATGTGATTACGCTGACCGGAACCAATGCCAATGGAACAGCTTCGATAACATCCGAAGTGTGGATTTCGGCAACGGTTCTCACCGAAGAAATTCTTAAAGGCGGCGGCACCCCATGGAAAGTGAAAGTCGGTGAAAAGACTGTATTTGTCGGTAGTGGCCTCGGCCAGAGCAACTGGTGGGCGGTACCGGCGGCTGACCTGCAGGAAGGCGGCGGCTGGGCTTGTATGACCGACGATGAATTTACATTCTTAGACGGTGGTGTATTCACGTATGACGGTAAAGGCGTTGTCCGTAACGACGGATACCTGGCAGAAGGTCAGGGATGTATTGAAGAAGGTACGGTTACCGGTAATGGAGCCGCTTTCCTCTCCTGCACCGACCACTCCTATGTATTTACTCCCGCTACAGGAACTACCCGGCCTATTATTGACCTCACCAATGGTACCGACAGGGCTGCTTTCATCGGATTCTACAAGGGATACTACGGCGGTGAAAATGGCGCTGCCCCGGGTGCCGAACAACCCCTGCCGAATGGTGGCCTGACGACCAATAAGTATGAAATCATGGGATATGTCAACGACGGAACGAAAGAATATATTCTGGTTTCTGTCGACATCACCGCTGATCACAACGGCACCGCTGCCTGGTCAGTGATCCTCGAACGTTAGAGAATTTATTTTTGGAATTCTTTTCAGGAGCGGGCAGTAATGTCCCGCTCCTGTTTTTTTTATATTTTTATCTTTTAACAACTCAATTTTAAACATCTTGATATTCAGAATTATAAGTAAATATCTAATAAGTTCAGTATGAAAAAAGTCTACATTTTGTTATTATTCCTGGCCCTGGCGGCACATGCATTTCCCCAGGGGAGGACTATAACCGGAAGAGTAACCGATGAATCGGGAACTCCGCTTCCAGGGGTGACAATCCAGTTGGTTGGCACCTCAACCGGTACCACAACCGATCTCAACGGCTTGTATAAAATAGCTGTGACGACCGGAACGCTGCGGTTCAGTTTTGTCGGATTTGTCGCGCAGGAAATACTCCTGACAAACCAAACTACGATCGATATCGTTTTGAAGGAAGAGACCTCCATGCTTAACGAAGTGGTTGTGGTCGGCTATGGAACGCAACGTAAAAAAGACCTGACAACGGCCGTTTCGGTGGTCGATGATAAAGAGATCAGGGAAAGGCCGATCACTTCTGCCGCCCAGGCGCTTCAGGGAAAAGCGGCCGGCGTGCAGGTCACCGTCCCGTCCGGTAAACCGGGAGTGGGCCTGTCGGTCAGGGTTCGCGGTTCAACATCCGTTATCGCCGGAAATGAGCCATTATACGTGATCGATGGTGTGCCGACAACCAATACCAATGGGCTTAACCCGTCGGATATCGCCTCGATGAGCGTGCTGAAAGACGCCTCTTCATCCGCAATATACGGAGCCCGGGCAGCCAATGGAGTCGTTCTGATCACAACCAAACGGGGCTCCGATGCCGCCGGCCCTACCGTCAATTTTGACGCCTATGCCGGGTTCTCAAAGCTTAGAAAGACGATCGAAGTGCTGAATACCAAACAATACCGCGACCTGATGGAAGAACTGAAGATTGCCATGGATCCGTCGTGGACCAATTTTGGGAACTGGAGCGATTCGGTGTTCAGTACAGGATATCACCAGTCGTACCAGCTATCGTTTGCCGGCGGCAACGACAAAACCAAATATTTCTTCGGTGGCGGCTATTTCAGCAATGCAGGGATGGTTGAACCGGCAAAATTCGACCGCTATACCGTCCGCCTGAACCTCGATAACCAGATAACCAACTGGCTAAAATTCGGCCTCAGTATGAATGTAGCCAGGCTCCGTACGGAAGATACCCCCGATAACGCCAGCAGCGGGAGGGGAGGCGTGTTCATGAGCACCCTGAATACCCCTCCGTTTATGAGTGTGTGGGCCCCCGACGGCAGCGGCCAGTACTACCCGAACCCGTTCCAGGGATCATGGGAAAACCCGGTCGCTTATATGTTCGGCGCCGACCAGGAAGCCATCGACAATACCATGATGGGCAATATGTTTCTCGAAGCCACCATCATAAAAAACCTGACATTTAAAACAAGGTACGGGATGGATTATATGGCCCACCAGTGGGATTATTTCCTCGACCCGGTGCAGACCAGCTGGGGAAGGGCTAACGACGGCCTCGGACAATCCAACAAAACCAACAGCAACACCTGGCTCTGGGAAAATTCATTCGACTACGTGAAAAAGTTCGGTGACCATAATTTTACGGCCATGCTGGGCAGCAGCACCCAAAAGTACCGCTCGAACGGCACCTGGCTGGAAGGCAAAGGCTACCGCCCCGGCTCCAGCGTGAAAACGATCAATGCGGCCAACGAAACCACCGGCTCCACCTGGCTCGATGAATGGTCGCTGGTGAGCTTCTTCGCCCGGGCTACCTACGATTACAAGAGTAAATACTATCTCACCGCAACGGTCAGGCAGGACGGCTCTTCGAAGCTGGCCCACCACTGGGGAACCATGCCCTCGTTCAGCGCCGGATGGCGGATCTCTTCCGAAAAATTCATGGAAAATGCCAATTATATTGACGACCTTAAACTGCGCGGCGGCTGGGGTAAGAACGGAAACCAGGAAGGTATCCCGAATTATGCCCGGTACGGGTTGACAAACTTCACGCCGAGCACCGAGACGCCTTATCCTTCCGAAAACCCGATCTCATACGGAAATCCTGATTTGAAATGGGAAACGACAACCCAGACCAACATTGGTGTCGATCTTTCCATGTTCAATTTCCGTGTCAATTTTACCATTGATGCCTATTATAAAAAGACGACCGATGTCCTTCTGAATGTTCAACTCACCAATACCCTGCCGGTCACCACGATCATGACCAACGCCGGGGATATCGAGAATAAAGGGATCGAGTTCAGTATCAATACCATCAACATCAATAAAAAAATCACCTGGACGACCGACCTGAACATGTCGTTCAACAGAAATAAAGTGCTGTCGCTGGTTTATACGCCGGTCTACTATTTCGGGGATATTTACAGCAGCGGCTCCAAAGTTTCTATGGTCAAACCCGGCCAGCCGCTGGGCGTTTTCTATGGCCTCGTGGCCGAAGGTGTTGATCCCGCCACCGGCGATATGCTGTATAAGGATGTGAACGGTAACGGGCTGCTGGAACTGGGCGCCGACCGGACCGTGATCGGTGATCCCAATCCCGACTTTGTTTTCGGATTTACCAATACCCTCAACTATAAAAAGTGGGATCTGAATATCTTCTTCCAGGGAAGTGTTGGCAATGACATTTATAACGCCACCCGTGTCGACCTGGAAGGGATGTTCGACAGTAAGAACCAGTCGGTGGCGGTCCTCGACCGGTGGACGCCGGAAAATACCGATACCGATGTTCCCCGCGCCGTTAAGAACAGTACCTACAACATTGCCAATTCCAGCCGTTTTATCGAAGACGGCTCCTATGTCAGGCTGAAAACGGTGACTTTATCTTATAAAATTATCGACAACGATCCGAAGATCAGAATCATAAAGAAGTTTTCGGTTTATTTGACCGGAGAAAACCTGCTGACATTCACCAATTACAGCGGATACGATCCGGAGGTGAGCGCATACGGCAGTAATGCCGTTTCGATGGGTATCGATTACGGCACCTATCCGCAGTCTATTAATGTGATCCTTGGATTAAATGTTCAATTCTAATAAATGCTGCCATGAAAAAGATCATTATCATACTGACCACGGTTTTTGCTGTCGTATCTTTCACGGCATGTAATAAATTCCTCGACCTCGAACCGAAATCTAACAATATCTGGGTCAATGACACAGGCGATTCAATTTTGTACCAGACCGCCAATGAAGTGGAAACAGCACTGGCCGGAGTATATGCCGATTTCCGGAATGAGTATTTCGAACTCGATTATTTTATTGTTGGCGATGCCCAATCGGATGACGCCTATGCCGGTGCCGATAATCCCTGGATGTTCGAGGTCGACGACTATAACCTGAATGCGCTCAATGGCCTGGTGTCCCGCGACTGGCGATATCTCTACGGAACAATCGGCCTGGCTAACCTGGTGATAAACAATGTCATGCTCTGTCCTGATCCGTCTCTGACACAGGAAAGAAGAAATGAAATCCTGGGTGAAGCCTCATTTATCAGGGCTTACATTTATTTCCGGGCAGTTCAGACCTGGGGAGAGGTGCCGCTGCAATTAAAAGAAGTTACGACGGTAAGTGCAGAGGTATTGCCTGAGATTTACCCACTCCTTTTCCCTGACCGCGCCCCGGTCGATAGCGTTTATACGCAGATCATCAGCGACCTGGAAGTGGCCCTCGCGAATGTTAAGCCTGTAGCCGAGCATAAAGGATATGCGACGACAGGCGCAGTGAATGCCGTCCTGGCCAAGGTTTATGCAACTATGGAACCGCCGGATTATAATAAGGTAGTGCAATACTGCGATGCCGTCATTAATGGTGGCTACAGCCTTTTACCCAATTTTGAGGACCTCTGGAATAATTCGGCGGAAAATACAGCCGAATCGATCTTTGAGGTCAATTATGAAGGGACAGCCACTAATGCCAACTGGGGCGTCAATATGTTCCTGCGATTATTTGGAGAATCGGACTGGAAAAAGTTCAACGTTCCTTCAAACGACCTGGTCAAAGCATTCGATGATGAGGGAGACGTGGTCCGTAAGAATTCATCAATTCTTTTCTCCGATGAAGGTTTCCCTGATAATTACTGGCCGCAGGATAACTACCCGTTCATCTGGAAATGGAGGATAACCGGGAATAACAGCCCGCAGAACTACATCTTTCTCCGTTTGGCCGATATTATCCTTTTGAAGGCGGAAGCGCTCAACGAACTGGGTGATGTGAATGGCGCGGCTGAGCTGGTCAACCAGATCCGCGGCAGGGTCGACCTGCCCAATACCACTGCTGCCGGACAGGATGAAATGCGCCTGGCGATTGAAAAAGAACGCCGGCTCGAGCTGGCTTTCGAAGGGCACCGCTGGTTCGATCTGAAACGGACAGGCCGCGCCATCGAAGTCATCAACAACGCCGTGGACCAGAACGGTCAGAAGCTTGGCTACAACCTGACGGAAAACCGGCTCCTGTGGCCCATTCCCCAGGGTGAACTCGATCTGAATACCAGCCTGGTACAGAATCCGGGTTACTGATATCAATGTTGAATTTTGAATTTTGAAGGTTGAATGAAGGATGAAATTTGTTATTTGGCCGTTCTTCTTGCGCTGCTGCTCCTGCCCGGCTGCAAGGATGAACCGGCGGAGAAGGAAGGGCCTGTGAGGATAGGAGAGGCGCAGGTCTGGCTGACCCGGGGCGATAAAAGCACGTTGTTCCAGCGTCAGACAGACCTGCTGGTGATGGATTCATTGATCACCAACCACCCGGTCGTCCGGATCGATACTTCCGCGACGATGCAGGAGATCGAAGGATTTGGCGCCGCCCTTACCGGATCATCAGCCTATCTGCTGCACCAGGAGCTCGATCCCGCCGCCCGGACTGCCACCCTGAAAGACCTGTTCGACCCGGCAGCGGGGATCGGAATCTCTTACCTGAGGCTGACCATGGGGGCATCTGACTTTTCATTATCCGACTATACCTATAACGACCTTCCGGCAGGCCAGACCGATTTTGAACTTCAGCAATTCAGCCTGGCCCAGGACCTGGACGATGTGGTCCCGGTTATTAAGGAAATCATTGAGATAGCGCCCGATATCGGACTGATGGGCTCGCCATGGAGCCCGCCGGCATGGATGAAAACCAACGGCAGCCTGAAAGGCGGTAAGCTGAAACCCGAATGTTATGAAGTGTATGCCTCATATTTTGTCCGTTACATCCAGGCTATGGCCGGGCAGGGAATCATTATCGATGCGGTGACGCCTCAGAATGAACCACTCCACTTCACCGCCGGGTACCCTTGCATGGAGATGCAGCCTGAGGAACAGGGCGATTTCATCAAAAACCACCTGGGACCTGCATTTCAGCAAGCCGGTATCAGCACAAAGATCATTATCTATGATCATAACTGGGATGATACACAGTATCCCATATCGATTCTGAACGATGCGGCAGCCGCGCAATATATTGCCGGCTCCGCTTTCCATGCATATGCCGGCGATGTTTCAGCTATGTCGACAGTCCATAATGTCCACCCGGAAAAAGGCCTCTACTTTACCGAAATTTCCGGAGGAGAATGGGCGGTTAACTTCAGTGATAACCTGATGTGGTATATGGATAATATTTTAATCGGGACGACCCGGAATTGGTCGAAAACGGCCCTGTTCTGGAACCTTGCCCTGAACCAGGCCAACGGCCCGCAAAATAACGGCTGTGCCGACTGCCGCGGTGTGATCACTATCTATTCCAATAACGGATCGGTGGTGAAGAATGAAGAGTACTATGCCCTGGCCCACTTTTCAAAATTTGTCCGGCCCGGCGCGGTGCGGGTTTCTTTAACAATTCCGCAGTTGCTCGCCAATATGGGCATCGTTTCATTTCTGAATCCCGACGGTTCAAAAGTTCTCGTGGCTTGCAATTATTCAGCTGCCGACCGTACCTTCAGCGCACAGCAGGAAACAAGACATTTTACTGCAACCGTCCCCGCGAAATCTGTTGTAACAATCATTTGGTAATCATTCAAAATTTTAAAAAGATGAAATGGAGATCGTTATTCATAGTCCTCGCTTTCGCTGCTTTAGGAGTGACAGCACAGAGTTTCAATAAAAAAGAACCCGCCAAATTGAAGACATCCATCATTATCACCGCGCAAAACACGAATTACCGTTTATCACACCAGATGCAGGAACAGTTCAAACCTACGCCCCAGCCATGGGAATCGATCCCCTGTGTTTTTGTCGATACCGCGAAACTGTTCCAGACATTCGTGGGAATCGGCGGGGCGTTGACCGATGCATCCGCTGAGACGTTCGCCAAACTGCCGGCCAAAAAGCAGGAGGAGTTCCTGAAGGCCTATTTCGACCGGGAAGAGGGGATTGGTTATTCCATCATAAGGACCAATATGAATAGCTGTGATTTTTCGAGCGGCAGTTACACTTACGTGGATGAAGGCGATATCAGCCTGAAATCGTTTAATATAGCTCATGATGAACAGTATAAGCTCCCGTTGATCAAAAAAGCTATGGAAACGGCAGGAGGAAAACTTCCCCTGTTCATCAGCCCCTGGAGCCCGCCGGCATGGATGAAAGGAAATAAAAATATGCTGCAGGGAGGAACACTTTTGAGGGAATACCACCCGGCATGGGCCGAATATTATGTGAAATTCATCAAAGCATACGAAGAGAGGGGAGTACCCGTGTGGGGGCTTAGCGTACAGAACGAACCGATGGCGAAGCAAACCTGGGAATCATGCATATATACGGCTGAAGAAGAACGTGATTTCATCAAGAATTTCCTCGGACCTGCATTGTGGAACAGCGGACTGAAGGATAAAAAACTCATCGCCTGGGACCATAACCGCGACCTGGTCTATCACCGGGCCAGTACCATCCTGAGCGATCCGGAAGCCGCCAAATATGTGTGGGGCATCGGTTTTCACTGGTATGAAAGCTGGACCGGAGCACCGACGCCTGAAAACGTGAAACGGGTGGCCGAGGCTTTCCCGAATACCAATCTCCTGCTGACAGAAGCCTGTAATTACCCTTTTAGCTGGGACACTTTCGACCAGTGGAATTGGGGTGAAAACTACGGCGCGGCTATGATCTCCGATTTTAACAACGGCGCTGTGGCCTGGACCGACTGGAATGTGCTCCTCGATGAAACGGGAGGCCCCAATCATGTAAAAAACTTCTGCTTTGCACCGGTCCATGGCGATACACGCGACGGCAGCCTCCACTATATGAATTCCTATTATTACATCGGACACTTCTCCAAATTCATCGAACCGGGAGCGAAACGGATGGCCGTTTCATCCAACCGGGCCCAACTGCAAACCACCGGCTTCAGGAATCCGGACGGGAAACATGTGGTGATCGTTATGAACCAGGCCGATACCGAAGTGAAATTCCGGCTTTATGTAGGAGAGCAGGCTGCGGAAATGCTCAGCCTGCCTCATTCTATCATGACTTTTGTTTTCTGATCAGAAAAACAAAACCTTTACCAGGATCATCAATACTACCACGCCGATTAAAAAGGCGAATACGACCCAATTGCTGGATTTTTTCTTTTCTTCCATCTTGATAAAATTAAATTGTTGAAATAATAATACAGCTCCGCAGAGGTGATGCTGTATGATAAATAGAATGTGAAGGAAAATGGAAAACCGAAAGTCGGCCCGGTTTTCCTAACCAGCGGGCGGAGGCCGCACCCGGTAATGAATTCCGCAATATTGGAAATCAATACCTAAATCAGCATGAGGATCAATATTATTGACATGATCAGGATAACCTGAAAAGATTCCGGTAAATACAGGCGCTCCGGGTTCGGGCCCCTGCGAACTGATCCCTTTTCTTTTTGACTTGTCGAGGAACTGTTCGGCAGATGGTTCAGGAAGCTTTTTTTCATGCTCTTGCGGGTTAAAAGGCTGAACCGGCCGGGCAACCCATTTGAAACCAGGCTGATAATGCCTCAGAAATAAGGCGAAATTCCCTGTACCGGGCGAATCATCAAGGGCATCTTTTTGGTAAACATTCGCTTTGGCCTGAAAAGGAATCAGGGAGAACATGAATAAACAACACAAAATCGGGATACGTGTGTACCTGCCGATGATGTGTAATATTTTCTTATCCCTGATCATTTCAAACATCGTTTCTCTTATCCGGAAAATCAGGCGTAAAAATAGGCAATAAATGCCAATCATTGCCTCCCGGTTCGTATTAATAACTGGTCTCATCCAGCTTAACTTTCCCCCAGAATGTCTTATAAACAAATACAGTGTAGGTTATGACCAATGGAAATCCAATTGCAGTCAACAGCAACATGATCCCCAGCGATTTTTCCGACGAGGCGGCGTTGTAAACGGTGATGCTGTATGCTGGATCAACGGTTGAAAGAACCATAACCGGGTAAAGCTCAACGGCAACCAGGATGAGCAGGAAACTCATGGTCAGTGCGGAAAACAGGAAGGCGCCGACATACCGGCCTTTACTGACCAGCCTGGGAATGTTGGCTATGCTCAGGAAGGCCAGAACCGGCACCACCAGCAAAATGGCATTCTCCAGGAGGTTATCGGTCAGATGGGGGAGAAAGAAAAAGGTAATGACGGTGACCAGCAAATAGGTGATAATGAAGAAGATGATGCTCTTTTTCAGCAGGTTGTTCACCCTGGCAAATAGCCGGCCTTCTGTTTTCATCGCCAGGTAAAGCGCTCCGTGCATCATGAATAGTGCCACAGTCGTTATTCCAACCAGTAACGAATAAGGGTTCAGAAAATCCAGCCAATGCCCCGTAAACTCGTGATCAGGGCCCAGCTCCACACCCCGGAGGATGTTTCCGACAACCACTCCCAGCAGCAACGCCATCAGGATACTGGAGATGCTGTAGGTGATATCCCAGAGGCTGCGCCACCATTTCATCGGTTCCTTGCTGCGGAATTCGATGGATACAGCGCGGAGGATCAGCACCAGCAAAAAGAGCATGAAAGGGATGTACATGGCCGAAAACATGGAGGCGTAGAGTACGGGGAATCCGGCAAACAGGGCCCCGCCGCCGATCACCAGCCATACTTCGTTGCCGTCCCAAACCGGCCCGACTGCATTAAGTGCAATGCGCCGGCTCTCTTCTTTCCTGAAAAACAAATGCCAGGCCCCGGCCCCCAGATCAAATCCATCCAGGATGGCATAGCCGGAAAACAGCGCCCCGACGACCAGGAACCAGAGCGTAGGATAATCGATGCCAAGTATTGTTGCCATATCAGGTTCAGCTTAATAAGTAATTTAATTGAATGTTCCGGCAATGGCCTCCTGCGACGGGCGGTTATCTGTCATGCTCTCATCATACGGCCCCGCCTGGATCTTTTTGTTCAGCAGGTAAATAAAAAGGCCGAACAACAGGATATAGAGCAGGGTGAACATGATCAGCGAAAAAAGGACTTGCTGTGCGTTCACTACTTCCGAAAGCGCATCGGAGGTACGCAACAGCCCATAGACCACCCAGGGCTGGCGACCCATCTCTGCGGCAAACCAGCCGAATTGGTTTGCCAGCTGGGGCAGGATCACCGACAATACGAAAACCCAGATCAGCCAGCGGTATTTGAACAGCTTGCCGCGCCACCAAAGGAAAAGCCCGAACAGCGTCAGGCCGATAAAGTATAGCCCGAAGGCTACCATCAGGTGGTAAAACTGGAATACGGCATTGACGGCCCCGGGGACATCTTCTTCCGGGAAATCGTTCAAAGCGGGAACCGGAGTGTCGAAATTACCGTGCAAAAGAAAGCTCAGTCCGCCGTTGATCTTAGGTCCGTAGGCCTTTTCCCTTGACTGGTCCACCCAGCCGAACAGGTAAAGATCGGCTTGTTCGTTGCTGTTGTAATGCCCTTCGAATGCGGCCAGCTTTGCCGGCTGGTGCTTTGCGACGACCTCTGCCGAGCTGTGGCCTGTGACAAGCTGCAAAACGGAAAAAAGGGCGGCCACCGGCAGTGCCAGTGAGAAGGCCTTTTTCGATATAGCCACGTACCTTCCTTTAAGCAGGTAGTAGGCATGTACGCTCAACACCAGGAAAGCCCCTGCAATCAGGGCACCGATCCAGACATGCAGTACCCGCTCCACACTCGACGGGTTGAAGACCATCGCCCAGAAATCGGTGATCTCGGCACGGGCGGCTGTCCCTTCGCCGACGATGTGGAATCCTGCCGGGGTCTGCTGCCAGCTGTTGGCTACAACGATCCAAACAGCCGAGAACATCGACCCGATCCAGACGCCCAGCGTGGCAATGAAATGCACCACCGGCTTCACCCGGTTCCAGCCAAACAGCAAAACGCCCAGGAAACCGCTTTCGAGCGCGAAGGCAAAGATCCCCTCGGCTGCCAGCGCGCTTCCGAATACATCGCCGACGAAGCGCGAATAGGTGGCCCAGTTGGTGCCGAATTCGAATTCCATGACGATGCCCGTCGCAACGCCAATACCGAAGGTGATGGCGAAGATCCGCGTCCAGAAACGGGCCAGCTGTTCAAATTGTTTGTCTTTCGTCCGCAGGTATGCCCCTTCCATCAACACCATGATCAGCCCCAGGCCAATGCTCAGCGGCGGATAAATGTAATGGAACGAAACGGTAAAAGCGAACTGTATCCGGGATAACAATTCTACATCCATAACCGAAATTTATCCTTTAAATATTATAAAGGATAAAAATAGGCAATTTTTATCTTTCGGCAGGTAAACTTAAAAAGGGATTAATACCTTCTGCGACGTGCCGGAGCCGGCTTATTGACCGTATCACCCGCAATTGCGGGAAATGGATGGTTGTCAACCACGGGGACTTTTCTTCCGATCAGTTTTTCAATCCCGCGCAAATCGTCTTTCTCCTCCGTTGTGCAGAAAGCGATGGCTGTGCCGCTGTTGCCGGCCCGTCCGGTACGGCCGATCCGGTGAACATAAGTCTCCGGGACCTCCGGCAGATCGAAATTGAAAACATGGGTCAGGTCGTCGATATCGATACCGCGGGCCGCGATATCCGTTGCAACGAGCACTCTCAGTTTGCCCTCCTTGAAGCTATTCAGGGCGGCCTGCCTGGCATTCTGGCTTTTATTCCCGTGAATGGCAGCGGATTTGACCTTCTCCCGCAGCAGAACCCTGACGACCTTGTCGGCGCCGTGTTTGGTGCGGGTAAAGACCAGCGCCGACCGGATATCCTTATCCTCCAGGAGGTGGAGCAACAGGTCGGGTTTGTTGATCTTGTTGGTATGATAAAGTTGTTGTTCGATCAGGTCGACTGTGGTGGCCGGTGGCGTCACTTCTGCTTTTGCCGGGTTGACCAGCATCGATTGGGCCAGTTTTTCTATTTCCGGCGGCATGGTAGCCGAGAAAAGCAGTGTTTGCCTCTTTTTCGGCAGATGGACAACCACTTTTTTTACATCGTTGATAAAGCCCATATCCAGCATCCGGTCGGCTTCATCGAGTACAAAAGTGCCGAGCCGCCGGAGGTCGATAAATCCCTGTCCGATCAGGTCGAGCAGCCGGCCCGGGGTGGCAATCAGCACGTCGACTCCTTTTTTAAGCGCAATAACCTGGTGATGTTGCGACACACCGCCATAGATAACGGTATGGGTAAGCCGGGTGAATTTGCCATACACCGCAAAACTCTGGTCGATCTGGATGGCCAGCTCACGGGTAGGGGTTAGGATCAGGACTTTAATACCGTTTACAGGTTGTTTTTGTAAATAAAGATTTTGGATGATGGGGATGGCGAAGGCGGCTGTTTTGCCCGTCCCGGTCTGGGCGCAACCCTGCAGGTCGCGTCCTACCATAATGTGTGGAATAGCTTGTTCCTGGATAGGTGTAGGTACAGTATATCCTTCAGCGGTCAAAGCTTTCATGACCGGTTCAATAAGATTCAGATTTTTAAATGACATTAAATTAAGGGTGAAATGGTGCCGGAAAGACGTTGCATTTTCTGCGTCGGCGAAAATAGGATTATTTTTAGATGAACGGCTTACAACCTGCCGCTTTAATTAAGAAGCGGCAAAGATAAGCATTTTATAAAGATGAATTACAACGGATAATACTGAAACTATCTTATTGACAACTAAAGTCGAATTCTTGATGCATTTAGATCGATTATTTAATTTAAACAGTTATTCTTTTTTCGTTGCCACACCGCGACTGAATATTTTACTTGCCGTCATCGCCTTCGCTCGACGGCATGTCTGCCTTCGGCAGCCACCGTAAAATATCATGTCGCTTTTGCGGCAACTGTGTTTTATTAAAGTAGGGGACAGAAGCTGAAACTTAAAACTTAAATGCTGATCGCATCAGATTGATCTCAGCCCTTGGTATCCCAATTTGTTTTGCTAACTTTTCCCAATTACCAACTGCTCTTCTTATCCTGGAAAGGATGGATTCAGCTTCTTCGTTACTTATCCTGAAGAATTCAATTACACTTAAAGCAAGCTCAAAATCCAGCATTCCGCTGTTGTCATCAATGTTTAGCGCAAGCTCTTCCAAATCTATTGAAGGATTCACATCGAATGCAGGGCTTAATCGCCATTGGCCATTTTCAATGATGAAACCGTGATTTCGCAAATGATCGTCCGTGTTGGAAATGGCGATATTAAAAACAATTCTTCGCCAGAGTTCCGTCAGATCCTCTTTGATATTTCCTCCATGATCCTGAATGAATAAAGACAGGTCAAGGTAACTTGCACGCTTATCCCGTAATATTTCTTCATTATTTCCGGTCATCGTCATAGCTGAGGCAAAATGTATTCGTTCTTCTTTTACACGGTCAAATCTTTTCGTAAAGAAAGTGTAATAATTGCCTGCCACATTCTCAATCCGGGATTCTGACATGTTGATCCCTGCTAAAATGGCAAGTCTATAAACCAGGTATTCCCATTTCGCTTTATCAATTGAATCGTTCTTCGAGGGAAACTTTGCAATCCAGAGCTGCCCGTCTTTATCGATGATGTTTGCTTTCGGCCTGGCTCCTCCTAATGATGACCCGGGAGCCATAAGCATTACCAGCCATTTGTTCAGTTCTTTGGTATTCTTATCTGATTCCACGAGATCTGCAATATGCTGCAATTCTCCAACCGATGCCCATGGCGGAACCGGGGTGTGGCGATCATCGTCAAGAAATGGTCCATCGGGATAAAGTTTAAAGCGTAATGCCCCCATCCTGCAGGTGTCTGCAACGCCTAACAAAAAGTCAATATCATATAAAACCGGAACAGGTCTTCCATCCTCCCTGGCTAACTGGGCAGCTCTCCTCTTCATCAAGGTTCTTCCCCAGGAATCTGGCATGGAATCAAGAAATACCCCGAAATTTTCTTTTACTCCCGGATACTGAGGACCGGAATATAAGACGATATCGGGATCCAGAAGAAATAAGTTACTTCCATCAAGCCACGATTCTTCATATTCAAAGCTGAGTGATTTCCGACCTTTAACCTGTTGTGCTGATAAGATACCCATAAGTACGGGCTCCTGTAATCCGATCCAATGAGCGTATACAAATATGTCAGTGCTGCCTGAAACCATGATTACTTTTTCTTAAGAAGTTTTATATCCTGAAGTTTTTTACCTAAAACGTCATCTGCGGCAAGTTTCAGGAAATCATCCTGCAGTCCCAGAACCCGTAAGACGTTAAAAACAGCGCCAATGGATACTCCCGGGTTGCCTTTTTCAATCAAATAAAGCGTATTCCGGCTTATGTCAGCACGCTCAGCCACCTGGATAGCCGTCAGGTTACGACGTTTCCTCGCCAATTTGACATTTTCCCCAAAGACCTCAAGTATCTTTTTATGCTGAGGAAATAGAATTTGTCTTTTTGAAGTCATGATGTCCTATATATTGTGCAAATATAATGTTAATGTTTTAAATATAGTACATGATATTAATTATTTAGCTTTTAGGGTTTGAATTCTTTTTTCGTTGCCGCACCGCGACTGAATATTTTACTTGCCGTCATCGCCTTCGCTCGACGGCATGTCTGCCTTCGGCAGCCACCGTAAAATATCATGTCGCTTATGCGGCAACTGTGTTTGTTTAATATTGCAATTAATTTGACTTCACCCCCTCTCCGGGTGGAGAGGGGGCAGGGGGTGAGGCCTGAACAATGCGGCAACTGTGTTTAATTATGAGAACAAATCCGGTACTGGAATTGTCAGAAATTCTTTCACCGGAATCCCTTCTCTTCCAACCAGCAGAACCTTGCCTGGATTAAATCGCTTTGTGAATTCAGGAATGCCTGAAGAAGACTTATTACGACCACTTTTCACTTCAATCCCAATGACTTTGCTTCCTTTCTGCATAACAAAATCCACTTCATGGTTGCCTTCCCTCCAGTAAAACAGGTGGATTTGTTCTGCCTGGGATTGATTGACCAGGTGAGCGCCGATGGCGGATTCAACCCAGCGGCCGTAGATCTCATGCTGTTGTTCAATTTCCTGCTTTTGATTCGGACTTAACGCCGACATCAGGGCAGTATTGAAAACCTGGAACTTCGGACTTGAAGACCGCTGTCTGATGGTTGATGAAGAATACTTCTCCAGTCCTTTAACCATGCCGGCTCCTTCAAGAAGTTTCAGGTAATGTGCCAGGGTAGTGGTGTTGCCGGCATCCTTCAATTGTCCCAGTATCTTATTATAAGATAGGATCTGACCAGACCATGAACAGGCAAGATCAAACAGGTTCCTTAGCAATGCCGGTTTATCAATCCTCGTCAGCAGCAAAATATCACGCATGATCGTCGTTTCAACGAGGGAATGACGGATGTACTCTTTCCAGCGGGATTCATCGGAGATCAGATCAGCAGGGCCCGGATACCCTCCAAACCAGATGTAATCATCCAGGGTGAAGCCGAATGCCTCTTTCATCTCTGAGTAAGACCAGTGAGGAAGCAGCGTCACTTCAAACCGTCCCGCCAACGATTCACTCAGGCCTTTCTGAAGCATGAGCTGTGATGATCCCAAAAGAATTACTTTCAACGGCAGCTTATCGAAGCTGTCTTTATCCCACTGGATCTTCACCAGGTTGCTCCAATCGGGAATTTTTTGAATTTCATCGATAACCAGTAACGCTTCTTTAGCTCCTGATGAGTTTAGTTTTAGCCTGGCTGTGTCCCATTGCTGTTGCAGCCAGAGTGGTTGAGTAGCTTCATCGGCTGATGCATAATGCCATGGGAAAGGATATTTATCTAAAAATTGCCGGACAAGGGTGGTTTTGCCCACCTGCCGGGGACCCATCAGAACCTGGATGAATTTCCTTTCCATGCCAAGACGCTGCTCGATCCGGGAGTAATATGGACGCAGGAACATAAAGAATTTTTCACAAAGATAATAAATTACTCAACGTATTGAGTAAAATTACTCAGTGTATTGAGTAAATAAAAATTTCTAATGTTCTGTCCAACTGTCCAACTGTCCAACTGTCAACTGTCCAACTGTCCAACTGTCAACTGTCCAACTGTCCAACCGTCCAATTGTCCAACTGAATCACTTTC
>ENA-UOWO01001753-UOWO01001753.1-activated-sludge-metagenome-genome-assembly--contig:-NODE-1753-length-28216-cov-21.530308_pt1 | contig 28216 bp, 27 predicted proteins | sample MGYA00238148_ERZ761564 | MGnify/ENA primary metagenome ERZ761564 (study PRJEB28885, sample SAMN05720194) | activated sludge metagenome | isolation source: Anaerobic digester | place: USA...
AAAAACTATTCGTTTCCGGGGGTACCATTCACGTTCGTATCAAAAAACTCCAGGAAGCAGGCGTGGTCAAAGGTACACGTTTGAGTGCCGATCTCAAACAACTCGGCTATGACGTGATCGCCTTTATCGGTATCTACCTCAAAGAAAGCGGGCTATACGATACCGTGGCCCGTGACCTCCAGAAAATCCCGGAAATCGTGCGTCTGAATTACACCACCGGGAACTACAGTATGTTCGCGGAGATCGCCTGTAAAGATATCACCCAGCTGCGCTCCGTGCTGCACGACCAGCTCCAGAAGATCAAAGGAATAGAACGTACCGAAACCTTTATCTCCCTGGAAGAGAGTTTCAGCCGGAATGTAAAAGTGATCTGATCTTTTTCATTGATCATCATGAAAACCACCGCCAGATTTTACTCATCCCTCGGTCTCCTCCTGGTATTGAATGTACTGGTTAAGCCACTGTGGATATTCGGCATCGACCGCCCGGTGCAGAATCTGGCTGGTACGGCTGTCTATGGGGCCTACTTCGCCCTGTTCAATCTGGCATTCATGCTGAATTTTCTGCTGGACTGGGGACTCAGCACATTTCTCAACCGGGAACTGGCCGCTGACCCGGCAGCCTACAGCCGTAAAACCGGATTTTTTCTAAGGCTTAAACTGGTAATGCTATTGCTCTATGGCACAATAGTGTTTTTCATTGCCCGGGCCAGCGGCATCGAAAACCAGCGTTGGCTTTGGTTACTCATCGGGATACAATCCCTGACCTCCCTCTTCCTTTTTGCCAGGGCCATTATCAGTGCGCATCAATGGTTCAGGACCGATGCTGTGTTTTCCGTACTGGATAAAATCCTGATGCTGCTTTTATGCGGCGGCTTTCTTCTATTCCCAGCCTGGGGTCAATTAAGCATTGACCGGTTTTTATGGATACAACTGATCTGTACCGGTATTGCGCTGATTGCCGCCCTGATCATGCTCTGGAAAAAAGGTATCCGGTTTTCCATCACAAATACACATGACAAAATCCGACCGATTTTCCGGACAGCACTGCCTTATGCATTGATTGTACTCCTGATGTCGGCCCATTACCGGCTCGATGGCTTCTTACTCGAACGACTGCATCCGCAAGGGGCCTATGAAGCAGGAATCTATGCAGGGGCCTACCGCTTACTGGATGCGGCGAATATGGCCGGTTACCTGCTGGTCTCCTTCCTGCTTCCCTTTATTGCCAGGCATCAGCCCGAAAAATCCGTAGTGAACGAAGCCGTTTTATTCATCCGCCATTTCTTATTATTAATGGCATTCGGTGTCACAGCAATGGCCCTGCTGCTGGCGCCCTGGATGCAATCCTTATTATATCATAACGACTCACCTGCGGCCATCACCGTATTGCAATACTGCCTGCCGGCCCTTATTGGCTATTCATTGGTACAGGTATATGGAACCGTGCTTACAGCCACCGGACATATATGGACCCTTAGCGGAATTGTTTTGGTTGCCTTATTGCTGAATACCGGTCTTAACCTGTACTGGATCCCAACCCATGGCGCCCTGGGTGCCTGTTATGCCGCCCTGATCAGTCAGACGGCCTGCGGGATGGCCTGTATGCTGATGGCCCGGCACAAAACCGGATTGTCCGTTCAGTGGCAATCCCTGTTTACAACGATATTAATCGGGGCCATGCTGTTTTGTTTTCTTTACTTTGGCCAGTCATTTATTTCAAATAGGACAGTACTGATTTCCGCAGGCGTCGTATTCGTGCTTGGTATGGCGGTAATAACCCGGTTAGTTGACCTGCGGAAATGGAAACAGCTTTTTATAAATCATTAAATACAGAACATGCCCGATCTTTTTACCTTAATCAGAAACTGGTGGAAACCCATCCTCCTGTTATTGCTCTTATCACTGAGCGCCGTGGGCGTCATCGTATTTACCCAACGACCGGAATACCGCTCTGTGGCAACGGCCGTACCGGCCAGTACCTACAGTTCGGATAAAGCAAGGCTCTTCAACAATAATATTGAGCAACTCTATACAGCCCTCGGTACACCAGATGACCTTGACCTCGTGGTGGGTACCGGTAAACTGGATACCGTTTATCTCGCCGTTACGGCACAGTTCAACCTGCAGGATCATTATAAAATGGATGAAAAAGGAGACGCGGCCAAAACCAAAGCAGCCATCCTGCTGAAGAAAAACAGCCATGTGGCCAAAAGCGAATACGGAGAACTGAAAGTCAGTGTATGGGATACGGATAAAAACCTGGCACCCCAACTGGCCAATGCCGTGATGAAACAACTGCAAACTATGCACCAGTATCTGCAGCAGGCGGGTAATGAAGCCAGTTTACAATCGCTGTTGGCTATGAAAGAAAAATTAATAATGGAAAGGGAACTAACTAAAACGGATGAGGCAAAAGCAACCATTTCGGCAAGACTGGCGGAGTATGATAAGCTGATCGGTCAGTATCAGTTAACCCAGAGTAATCCATCTCTCGCCCTGATTGTGGTGGAAAATGCAAGGGCCAGTGATTGGCCTGATCGCCCGAAACGGGTACAATGGATGCTGGGTACCGCTGTACTGTCCCTGCTGTTTTCTTTATTGCTGGCGGCTTTCCTGGAGAGCCGTAAAAAAAGGAATGCTTGAAAACAGCAGTGACCGATAGAACTAACCTGCTCTTCGGCTTATTTGCCGGGCTCTTCCTGCTGGCCCTGGTGGCGGCCTTTCTGCTGGACAGTTATTATGTACTAGCAATTCCATTCGGAGCGCTCCTGCTGAATGCCGGCTGGCGAAATCCTTCACTGGTCTTTTATGGATTGCTGTTCAGTCTGCCTCTTTCCTTTGAATATAGTTTCAGTGCCACACTCGGTACCGATATTCCGGATGAATTACTGATGCTGCTCACGGCCGGACTCTTTGTGATTTATGGAATTTACAACCGCCAAACAATCAGTCGGGATATAAAGATACATCTGCTCATTTTTTTACTAACGATTCTTTGCGGCTGGATGCTGGTGACAATCCTCTTCTCCACGCACCCGCTGATCTCGGTCAAATACGGACTGGCCAAAACCTGGTACCTCGGTGCTTTTGTGCTGGCCCCGTTGTTGGTCTTTACGAATAAAGCCTCCATCCGTACAGCTGCCCTGCTACTCGCTGGTTCTATGTTATTGATCTCACTGATTGCGCTGGTTCGTCATGGACTGACCGGATTCAGTTTTGCCACCGTGAATAAAGCGGTGAGCCCTTTCTTCCGCAATCATGTGAACTACTCGGCCATGCTGGTCTGCCTGCTGCCTGTCTGGTTCGCCTTTTTTCATTTAACAAAGAATAAAGTACAGCGCTGGTTTATACTTGCGGTGATCGGACTTTCACTGGCCGCCCTGTTTTTCTCCTATGCCCGTGGTGCCTGGCTGGCTTTATTGGCAGGGGGAGTGGCATTTTTATTGATCCGTAAACGGAAATTAGTATCGGCTTATATACTGTTTATCCTGCTTGCAATAGCTGCCGTATTCTGGTTGCGTCAGGAGAACAACTACCTGCGCTTTGCTCATAATTATCAACGTACCATTTTTCATAATGATTTCGGAGATCATCTGGTAGCCACCTATAAACTGAAAGATGTATCCACGGCCGAACGTTTCTATCGCTGGATTGCTGGGGTGCGGATGATCAGTGATCAGCCCCTTACCGGATTTGGACCCAATACATTTTATGAAAATTACAAACCCTACGGGGTGCCGGCTTTCAAAACATGGGTGAGTGATAATCCGGAACATTCCACCGTACATAATTATTTCCTGCTGACGGTGATTGAACAGGGGTACCCGGGACTGTTTTTCTTTTTAATCTTACTGGGTGCCATGCTCTGGTATGCCCAGCATCTCTGGCACCGGACAATGGATCCGATTTATAAAACCACTTCGATGGTAACGGGGGTGATGCTCGTGATGATCATTACCGTGAATTGCCTGAGCGATCTGATTGAGACGGATAAGGTGGGGAGTCTCTTCTTTTTGTGTTTATCGCTGCTGATTGCGGTGGATCTGCAGACAAGAAAGAATAAGACCGTGGAGCAGATTAATTAAACACGCCCTCTTACATTCAGGGCATCTCTCAGCCCGTTTCCAAACAGATTAAAAGCCAGTACGAGCAGCATGATAGCAAACCCCGGGGCCAGGGCCAGCATGGGATTCTGCGTAATGATGAAATTATAATTCTCTTTGATCATGAGTCCCCAGCTGGGCATGGGTGGTTGTACCCCTACACCGAGGAAACTCAATCCCGCTTCAATCACAATGGCCGAAGCAAAATTGGAAGCGGCGATCACCATCACGGGTCCCATGATATTGGGCCACACATGCCGCACAATAGTCCGGATATCTGAAAAGCCCAGGGCCCTGGTAGCTTCTATGTATTCTTTCTCCCGTTCGGCCAACACCTGGCCACGGACTAGGCGGGCCACATTCACCCACATGGTCAGACCAACGGCAATGAATACCTGCCAGAATCCTTTTCCCAGGGCGAGGGTAATGGCAAAGACCAGTAATAAAGTGGGAATACTCCAGATCACATTGATAAACCACATAATGACCTCATCCGTTTTGCCCCGGTAGAAGCCGGCCAGTGATCCCAGCAGTAAACCGATACTGAGGGAAATGATGACGGTGATCAGTCCAACACTTAAACTCACCCGGGTGCCAACAATGATCCGGCTCAGAATATCACGACCATACTTATCTGTGCCGGTGATGAATTTCATTTTGACTACGGGTGTTGCTGCCGTTTGAGAAAGCGGATAGGCGATGCGTTCGGTCAGTCCCTCATCAATATATTTCTGAACAATGATACTGTCTCCTTTTATTTCATGTGCAGTGATGGGAACATAATAATATTTATCTTCTTTACCACTGGCGAGCCGGGCAAAGAAACCGGTGGCTTCCACGTCTTTCTCTTTTTTCACTTTGACAAATTCACGGGAACTGCCGGGTTTTTCACCACCGATCTCCAGGATAATGCGGTTGGCATAGGGAGAGGAATCCGGGGCAATGAAATAGGCAAAAACAGCAACCAGTACGGACAATACAATCACCACCAGTCCAAGGACGGCACCTTTGTTTTTTTTCAGTCGCCGCCAGGCGGCCTGCTGGAAAGTGGGAGAGGAATCCATACCGGTGAAAGATAGTTATTTTACTTTTCTCCCCTTCCATTCATACGTCCCGAATTGACCCAGCAAACCGGAACTGATTGTATAGATAATATGAAGGGGTTGGAAAAGAAAGAACCAGTTGAGCAGGGATCGTTTACCATAGAAGCCGGCCACGCCATACACAAAGGGGAATTCCACCAGGGTCTTGCCGATCCAGGCGGCGGCAAGGAGTAACCAGTATCGGGGTTCCCAAAAACCGGCGATGAATGAAACAGCGAAGCTGAGATTAAAGAGATACACTAGCAGGAGCACCGCAAAGATTCGTTTATCCGAATAACTCCTGGCCTTGCTGGCCCAGCGGATCCGTTGATTAAAAAAGGCGGACCAGCTTTGCATGGGTGCCGTGCTGATGATGGCGTCTTTAGACTGGAGGTAATGTGTTTTCCCGGGGAAAGCAGTACTGATCTTATGCATCAGCAACATATCATCCCCGGAAGCGAGCTGGTCAATCCCTTTAAATCCATCTACTGCCAGAAATGCGTCTTTGGTATACGCCATATTTGCCCCATTGCACATACTTAAGGAACGGCTGTGTACGCCAGCTGCGGTGATTCCCTGAAGTACGAGAAAATCGAGCGCCTGAAATACCTGGAGGATAGACTGATTATGACTGAATACTACAGGTGCGGCAATAAATACCGCTTGTTTTTCTTCTTTAAAGGCCGCGATGCTGTTGAGCCAGTCCCGCCCAGGTATACAATCAGCATCGGTGGTCACGATCAGTTCACCGGTGGCGGCGGCAATCCCTTTTTCAATGGCTTTCTTTTTATAGGAATTGATGCCTTCTTCCTGTAACCGGATCAGGGTCACTGCCGGGAAGGATTGAACGATTTCTGCGGTACGGTCGGTAGAATGATCATCCACTACAATAATTTCTGTAAAAGCAGCAGGATAACTTTGTTGCTGCAAAGCAAGGAGCAAGGGACCGATATTGTGTTCTTCATTGCGGGCCGGAATAATTACACTGATCCGGGTAGATGCAGGATGACCGGGTTGAAATAATGCCAATTGTTCCCAGGATTGGCGGAAGCGGAACAGCAGGAGGCTGTACCCAATGAATAATATACAGGTGAGCAAAAGCAGGATCATGCGGCTGGGACAAAACTAATCATTGCTGAATAGCGTTCAGGATTTCTTTACTATGTTTTTCATGCAGCACCTGGTGACCGCAATTGATTTCCCGCAGGGTACAGCAGGACTCGATTCCGGCCCTGAATTTATGGCCTACTGATGTTACAATGATGCGGTCGTGTTTGCCATATAAGAGACGGACAGGCGTATGGTGCTCGCAAATCTGTTTTTTAATCAGGGATAAATCAGGTTTTAATTTTCTTAATTGTGTCCAGCGCAGATACAGGGAATGCCTGACTGAGTCATCACTGATATAATGATTTACGAATTTAAAAATACTGTGGTTAACCAGGTTGAGTTTCTTCATGAGTTTTAACAGGCCAAAGAACCAGTAAGGCTTTTTCATCGTTAAAGCGAAAAGTTGGTTCCCGGCCCATGTTTGGGTGGCAAACCAGTACCAGCCATTCACTTTTAAGCCATCGGGGGCAATCAGTACCAGTTTTTCGATTCGTTCGGGGGCTGATTGATAACAGGAAAGGGCCAGCCGGCCGCCGAGGCTGAAACCTGTAAGCATATACGGTATATGGTTGCTGCCTGAGGTAACCTGTATAATGCTTTCGATAATAGAGTTGAGATCATCGGCGTACAGGGGCTCTTTTTCCCGCCATTCTGTTTGTCCATGAAAGGGAAGATCAATCGCAATAATGGTAAAAGAGAGGTTGTCTGCATAGTGCTGCAGGAATTCAAAATTTTTCGCGGATTCTCCATACCCGTGCAGGCAAACCATTGTTTTTTCGCCTTGCCCTTCTACGGTGAAATGAATGGAAGAAGACCTGTACGTTATTACCTGTTGTTTCATTGTATCAGGTATTGAAGATACAGGTCTTCTTTCAGTCTTACGGTTATGCTGTCAGAAAATCAACGGATAAAAGCCTTTGAACAGGATTTTCCATTTTCGTCAGTCAGCGTAATAAAGTATAAACCTGAACTGGTCATTGTTAAAGGAATGTTCAGGGTCGTATAGGGAGCTGTTATAGTATACGTGAATTGGTCTGTAATCACACCGAGGGTGTTACGTATACTGATCTGTGTTTTTTGTGATTTCCGGCAATGTATTTCCATAACCAATGCGTTAAAACCGGTATTCAGGTAAAGTTTATCAATTGTAATTTCCCGTTCCTCAAAAATTACAGCCATAACCGGGGAATAACGTACCCTATTGTTTTCAGTTATTTTAATCCGGTACAGGTTTTTTCCGATAGCCGGTTGTTCATCGGTCCAGGTATAACTTACCTGGCCGCTGCCTGCCTGTGCCTGCCTGGTATGGAGAGTAGAAAAATGTTGTCCGTCCGTACTTCGTTCAACCTGGTAAATGGTAAATGCTTCTTCTGCTTCCACCTGCCAGCTGAGCCGGCTTTGTGTACCATGCTTTTGTGCCAGAAAGTTTTTAAAAATAACGGGAAGCAGTATGTTGGGGCTAAATATGTTTTTGTCCCTTGCTTCCTGGAAAATCACCTGGTGTCCCTGATTGTTGAGGTGGTAGTCGGCATCCGGAAAACCGATATGCCGGACTTCATCTTTAAGTAAATACTGGCCGTCATTGGTTACCAGGTCATCCCAGAAATTAATGGCATAATTTCCAAAATTTAAAAGAATTGAATCCTTTAGTGTCCGCAGTGAATCCCGCTGGGCAAAGGGGAGGTCATTCCGGGGTTGTGAGGTGCAGATATAACACTGGATGCCGGTTGTGCCATTGGACAAAATGTATGAATACAGGTATCGAAGGTTGTCCATGACTTCTTTTTTTGTAAATCCGGATGCCACATCATTGTTTGGTAAATTAATGATGACAATATCAGGGGCCAGACTTAATGCCTGGTCCACATTGTATCCCGGAATATGCGGTGGCCGCCCGGGGGGAGGGGTAAAGCTGCCGGGCATCTGATTATAGGTAACATAACCATAACCCCCAACCAGGAGAAAGCTGGTATCCACCCCATCGGTTGCATTGTTCTGGTAATGCGTCCGCATCCGGCCAACCCAGCTTAATGCAGAAGAAGTGGCTGCTGAACCCATGGCGGTGGATGAACCCATTACGACCACCTTTTTCTGCGCTGAGAGAGGTGATTGCAGGGACGTGCAGAATAATACCAGTAACAGGCAGAAACATGTTTTATTCATATAACAATTTTTGGGTAGTATTCAGGGACGGAGAAAGCCAGCAATCAGAGTCTGCCCAGGGCGGGACACATTAAAATTAAAAGGTATGGATTTAAGAAATTTAAGTACATATACTTAGTTGTTCACAAAAAAGAAACAGTTAAGGTTTTTCCGGAATGAGGATTTTTCATATATTTGAATAGTTGCACAAACAACTATATGCCAAACAACCAATTTAAACGAGGCGAGCTGTACAGCTTTATTACTGGTAAAGCGTCGACTGCTATCGCCCGCAGACTGCAGAAGAAATTTAATGCGGCCGGACTGAATATCACGATCGAGCAATGGAGTGTATTGTATCATTTGTGGAAACAGGAGGGGATCAGTCAGCAGGAATTGTGCAATGCCACTTTCCGGGATAAGCCGAGTATCACCCGCCTGGTGGACAACCTGGAAAAGCTGAACCTCGTAAAAAGGGTGGCTTCGGAAAGTGACCGCCGGATCAATATGATTTACCTGACCAAACAGGCCCAGAAACTTCAGGAAGATACCATGGCACTGGCTGAAGAAACACTGAATGAAGCCCTGGAGACTGTACCGGCCGATAAAGTGGATATCTGTAAGGAAGTTTTACAGATCGTGTATGACAACCTGAAATAAGCCCAACCATTTCAAAATATATAACATCTAAAATGCCTCATTATGAGTACCGCAACAGAAACCAGGAAAGCACTGAAAGGTGGCGAATGGCTGATCAAGGAATCTACTCCCGCTGACACGTTTACCGCGGAAGGATTCACCGAAGAACAACTGATGATCCGGGATATGTGTAATCAGTTCCTGGATGCAGAAGTGTATCCCAATTTAGACCGTATCGACTCATTGGAACCGGGACTCATGAAGTCACTGGTGACCAAGGCCGGTGAACAGGGATTGCTGGCGACTTCTTTTCCTGAAGAGTATGGCGGACTCGGGAAGGATTTTGTCACCTCAACGATTATCAATGAGTACCTCGGTGCGGGTCACTCTTTTTCCGTAGCCATCGCTGCACATACGGGTATTGGAACCTTACCGATCCTGTATTTTGGTACACCGGAACAAAAAGAAAAATACATTCCCAAACTCATTACCGGTGAATGGGCCGGAGCTTATGGACTGACCGAACCCAATAGTGGTAGTGATGCTCTGGGTGCCAAGACCACGGCCAAACTGAGTGAGGATGGAAAATATTATATCCTCAACGGCCAGAAATGCTGGATCACCAATGGCGGTTTTGCCCAGGTGTATACGGTGTTTGCCAAAGTGGATGGTGATAAGTTTACTGGTTTTATCGTTGATCGCGGTACGGAAGGATTTACCCAGGGACCCGAAGAAAAAAAGATGGGGATCAAAGGATCTTCTACAGTACAGTTATACTTCCAGGACTGTAAAGTTCCCGCAGAGAACCTGCTTGGTGAAGTGGGAAAAGGACACCGGATTGCTTTTAATATTCTGAATATCGGTCGTCTGAAACTTTGTGCTGCGGCGATCGGTGGTGCCCGCAAATCACTCAGCGGAACCGTTGAGTATGCAAAAACCAGGGAACAGTTTAAACAGCCTATTTCCAATTTCGGTGCCATTAAACATAAACTGGCTGAAATGGCCATTCGTATTTATGTGGCCGAGTCGGCACTGTATCGTACCGCCAAGTGGATTGATGAGAAAGAACATGAATTGCTGGCATCCGGCAAACCTTTCAGCGAAGCCCTGCTCGGTGGTGCCGAAGAATATGCCATTGAATGTGCCATGCTGAAAGTATATGGCAGCGAAGTACTCGATTATGTAGTGGATGAAGGCGTTCAGGTACATGGAGGTAATGGATTCAGCGCCGAGTATAATGCTTCCCGCGCTTATCGCGACAGTCGGATCAACCGGATCTATGAAGGTACCAATGAGATCAATCGTCTCCTTATTCTTGATATGACCCTGAAAAGAGCCATGGGTGGTCGTCTGGACCTGATGGGTCCGGCCATGGGGGTACAGAAGGAACTGATGAGTATTCCTGATTTCAGCGAGGATGATACCCCATTTGCCGCCGAGCGCAAACTGATTGCCAACCTGAAGAAGGCAATTCTGATGGCATCTGGAGCTGCTGTACAGAAACTGATGATGAAGATTGAAAATGAACAGGAAATCCTGATGAATATTTCCGATATGGCCATTGAAACCTTCAATGCGGAAAGTGTGCTGCTGCGGGTGATGAAGATGGTGGAAGAGAAAGGAGAGGCAAACAGCCAGGTCTACCTGGATATGATGCGCACTTATCTGTATGATGCGGCCGACCGCGTGAACAAATCAGGGAAAGACGCGATTAATTCATTTTCAGATGGGGATGAGCAGAAGATGATCCTGATCGGATTGAAAAGGTTTACTAAAGCAGAACCCTTTAATACAAAGGATGCCCGTCGCCGGATCGCTGATCAGATGATTGCTGCAGGGAAATACTGCTTCTAATTCCACTGTTCCCGGTCAAAATCCAACATGGCTGTTCTTAACGGGACAGCCCTTTTTGTTTCTTTATAGAGACTGGATAATTCCCTACGGGTCACCATCAGTTCCTTTAGTTTGCGGATTCTTTTTTGTTCTACTACCAGCCCGAAGCACATCAGGAAGGCAGAAAGGGAAGTAGAGATAAAGAATACCAGGAATGTATCATTCACATATTGCTCGTTGGGCACACCATTGGCATCGTTTTGTGCTTTAAATACATAGTACATCAGGTATATAAAGAAATAACAGCCATATCCAAACAGCAGGGAAGTAACGATTAACGCTTTCCCCGTGGCTTTCCGGTTTTCAATGGCCTGTTTGGTATGACGGATAAAGAAAAACAAACAAAGCCCGCATACAATCAACAGACCTGGTCCGATAATGATCGTGATCGCATCCAGGTTAAAGCCAACGATACTGATTACAATGGCTTCAAACAGGATGAAGCTGACAGCCACCAGTTTTAACCGCTGGGTAAATATTTTTGAAGGACTGAAATAGGAAAGAAACAGGATCAGCATGGGTGCATCGGCCAGGTTGTTGATAAAACCCCAGTTCTGTTCAACGGTGAAACTGACCGGAATATACTTTTCGGTAATCAGGTTATAGGCTAGTACGGAGCAGTAATATAACAGCAGTATGGGGAAGCTCCGGTAACGGGCGAGTCCCAGGGTAAGGATTAATAATATCGGGCCAGCTAATACAAAGGATGAAACAAGGCCCATGATTGAATACCAGTTCATGTCAATAGGTTTTTCCAGGATAAGGTCAACAATACCGGTTCAGGTATTGAATTATTCTGCAATATTAACGGCCAATTGATATATATAGTGCTTAAATAGAAGAGTTTACATGAAAATTCAGTAAAACTGTGTTACCCGTCCGTATTAATACGGCGCACCTGGAAAAAGGGTTTTTATCCTATCTTTCTGGTATGTTACGATTTTTCCGTTTAAGCCTGATCTTAATTACCCTTTCCACACATGCACAAACTTCTTTGCCTGGTTTTATCGTTGGCCGGACCAATGGGGTGCTTCCCTATCTCGAATACGGCTTGGGTTCCGACCGCCTGGGTGGGGCTAAAATGACTTATCTCGATACCGGTATTTTGGTAAAAGTGATCGACAGTACCATTATTAACTATAAAGTACAGTTATCGGCTAATCACCTGGCGTATTTGCCCAAAACCAGTTTTATACGATACGATAGTCTTATCACTGCTCCTTACTACCTGAGTAATAGCTGGAAAGTATGGGGTGATGACCGTTATGATTATGTGGTGTTGCCATTGGAAGAGAAACTCCCTTACCGGAGTATTCAACAAATCGGTCCTTCCCGTATTGTAGTAGAGGTATTCGGCGTTACGAATAACACCAACTGGATTACCCAGCTCAGTTCGGCAAAGGAGATAAAAAATGTATACCACGAACAACCGGAGGATGATCTGTTCCGGATCATTATTGAATTAAAGCATCCGCAGCATTGGGGGTATCATATCTACTACGAAAACAGGAAGCTCGTGATCCGGGTAAAGCGGCAGCCATCCTATTTACAATTACAACATATGCGGGTGGCGGTGGATGCAGGACATGGCGGGGATAATAACGGGGCGTCCGGCAAACAAACAAAGATCCTGGAGAAGAATTTTACGTTACTGATTTCAAAAGAATTGCAGCAGGCCCTCCTTGAAGAAAAAGCAGCGGTGTTAATGACCCGCGAGAAAGATACCTCTTACAATATGCCCGACCGCATTATGATGCTCCAGCAGGAAGATCCGGATTTTCTGATCAGCATACACCTTAACTCTTCATCCAAAGACAGCATAAGAGGAACGAGTACCTATTACCGGTATATTGGGTTCCGTCCTTTATCTCAATACATCTACAAAGAAATGGTCAAGTTTGGCTTGCCCGAGTTCGGCAATATCGGCAGTTTCAATTTCGCCCTCAGCGGCCCCACCCAGTACCCCAACTGCCTGGTAGAAGTCGCCTTCTTAAGTAATAAGGAGGATGAACAGCTGATTAAAGATCCGCTGTTCCGAAAAGACGTTGCAAAAGCGATTGTGGCGGGGATCAAAGCGTGGTTGAAGAGCTGTGAGGATGATTGAACATTATAATTGCAGAATGAAGAAAATGCTCAATATTCAATGCTCAATTTTCAACGCTCAATGTTGGCACCCTGCTATTTTCAGAATATCCTGGAAAAATAAAAATTGAGTAGTTGATGAAAGTAGTAAACATTTTGTTGTCTTTTGCCATCCTGACTGCCATATCACTGGCGGTTTTTTGGGGGATAAGAATGTATCTTAATAATGAAATCAGCTACAGGGATAGCAGAATTGAGAATGGGTTTAAATCAGCTCAATGTGAAATTGTAGACCAGGATTTTCATAAGGGTCATTCTGTTAAATATCAGTTTGAATATAATGGGAAAAAATATGGCGGCTGGATTCAGGATTATGATAAGAAGATAAAGATCGGGGATGTGTTTAAAGTGGTCTTTGATTCAACAAATCCCGTTTATAACAGAATGGTTAAATGATCTTCTTTTAAATAATTTCCTGTTGAGTTGATTCTTACCTGTGCACGCGGTTTTTGCATCTTCCTGGTAGTACCTACGTCTACAGGTATGCTGTTCCACCCCGTAGGGGTGCATTGTCGGTAGCTACAAGGTGTAAGAAGATGCCCGTCTCACCCCGTAGGTGGTGCATTGTGATTTTCTTCAAAAAATAATTTACGGCCTGCCAACCTCAATTCAGCTAGTTAAGCACTTAGCCCTGGTAGTAAAATCCCTCTTTTACAGGAGCCCACTGTATTTTAAATTCTTCATTTTTGTTTGGTTAGCGATTCTACCCCCGCCAACACCCAAAAACAAAAATCGTTTCCTTATTTGTATACTACCGGGATGGCAACTGCTGGCTGTCAGTTATAAATAAAGTGTAGGGCATAAGGTTTTTGATAAAAATATTGGAGGACTAAGAAAAGTACTTTCTAATGAATACCTGCCCAGATTGTTGGCTAAATAATAATCAGATGAAAAAATACCTGTTGGTTTTATTTATTTTGTCAGGTTTCGGCTCATTTGCCCAACCCCTGACATTTGATGTATTTACGGCCACTGTACCGGATGGATGGACGAGGGATGAAACAGCAAAGTCAAATATCAATTTCACAAAGATCAACCAGCAGCAAAAAACCTGGTGCCGGTTCTTATTATATAAAAGCACTGTGGGAAGTGGTAATCTCCGCGATGATTTCAATAAGGAATGGAGTGACCTGGTTGTGGCCGCGAATCCGGGAGCAGGGGGACCGGTGATGACTGAACCTGTAACGGAGAACGGATGGTCGGTTATTTCTGGAACCGGACAATTCATGTTTGACAACAAGAATACCACGGTCATACTGAAAACCTATTCAGAAGGGCAGCGATGCGCCAGCCTGCTGCTGATGACCAATGATCCCACCGGATTTGAATCAGTGATCAATGATTTTCTGTCTTCGGTATCAATTACTCCCGACAGCAACCCGGTGCAACCACCGTCATCTGAATCAGTCGGACAGCAGGTACAATTACCGGCACCGATGGTTACGGGCTTTCAGTTTAATACCTCCAATTTTGATGACGGCTGGACCAGTGTGGTGAAGGAAGACTGGGTGGAAGTGGTAAAAGGGGATATCCGTGTATTACTGCACTATCCCCGGGAAGAAGAAAAAAAGTATATCACGCAACACGATGAATCCACCCGTTTTTTCTGGAACCTCTTTGTGGCACCCCGGTACAGCCAGCTCCGTAATTTTGAAATGCTGAATTATAGTATATCTTTTGAACCCGCTCATTTTGCGGGAGGGCTTTTGCGTGATAATCAAACCGGTCAGGATGTTTGGGTCACACTTTTTCAAAAAGCGAAGAGCGGCTGGATTGAAATCATTACAAAAGACAAACAGCAATTTGTAAATACATTTGGAATCAATAATCCGGACTCTTATTTTATGGAGTGGGAGCCGCTGCTGAAACTGGCCGGTTATAATAAATTTGCCGTTGGGGAAAATGACCTGCCCGGTAAATGGTCCAACGACTTCTCCGGTTCTTCCAGTTACTATAGTGTATATACAGGAATATATACCGGCTCGACTACCTATGCTTCCCGTGTCACGTTTACATTCGACAAAAGTAAAAAGTACAAATGGCACCTGGTGGTAGCCAGTGGCGGCACGGGTATCCGGACGAATGTGGAACAGGTCAATGCTAACGGTGCTTATAAACATTTAAGTAACTGGCAGCTATGGTTTTCAGCTATTGAGAAAAAGCCAAAGACGTATAATGCCTATTTCTCCTGTATAAAAGGGGGACGAATCCTGTGGTTGCAGGATACAGGCTATGGGGATTATAGTTCTTTTGGCAGAATTGAATAATCCGAACTGGCCCGACCCATTGATAGTGAAGGAAATAGAAGGGGAATTTCGCCGATATTTGCTCTTTAAAGAATAAATATTTAAAAATAATAGATAAATATTTATCGAATATCAATAATTTATATATTTTTGTGTCATCAACATAAACCTACATGTTATGGCAACAAAAAAAGATTACCTGCTGATCGTACTGCACATCCTTTCCTGGATCATCTTTGTTGGTCTTTTAGTGGAGGCAGGTGGATTTCTCTTCAACACGCTTTACACTTTATTATACAATCCGGCCGGGGCCGCCAATTTCTGGATGAAATCGGATCTCAGTGGGCTGTACTCCTTTAATCAGAGTCATTTCGTTACACTGACAGTCATCATGGTTATAGCGTCTGTGCTGAAGGCCATCATGTTTTATGTGATTGTCAAATTGTTTCATGATAAAAAACTGGATCTCACCGCACCGTTCAATGAATCATTCGGACGCGGCCTATACAACCTTTCTTACCTGACAGCGGGCATCAGTTTGTTTACTTACTGGGGTACAAAACTATCTGCCAGCTTAACTGAACAAGGCGTCAGTCTACCTTCCTTGCAGGAACTGCGGCTGGCCGGTCCGGATGTATGGTTATTCATGTGTGTAGCCCTGTTGGTCTTTGCCCGGATCTTTAAAAAAGGAATCACCATTCAGCACGAGAACCAATTAACCATCTGACCTATGCCTATAATTGTAAACCTGGATGTGATGATGGCAAAGCGGAAAATGTCATTGAATGAATTATCCGATAAAGTGGGACTCACCCTGGCCAATCTCTCTATCCTGAAAACCGGCAAAGCAAAAGCCATCCGTTTCAGCACGCTCGAAACCATCTGCAAGGTATTGCATTGCCAGCCGGCCGATATACTTGAGTATGTGGCGGAGGAGGAAGGCTGATCTTTATTAATCTATAATATCAAACATGAATAAGTCTACTATTCTGATACTCCTGTTGCTGAGCAGCCTCACCCGGCTCAACGGACAAGTGATTGATTTAAGTAAAGTCTTCCTGACTCCGGTACAGGTGTCGATGCAGGAAGTGGAATTGGAAGGCCATAAAGCCATCCGGGTTACAAAGGACACGGCAGTGAAGAAAGTGGATGAAGCGACATTTGTCCGCGTGAATGATATCGTCTTTCAGGATGGTACAATAGAAGTTAAACTATTAAGCCGGTTGCTGCCAACCGCAACGCCGCAGGACCGGGGTTTTATCGGTATCGCTTTCCGGATCAGTGAAGCCAACGACCGCTTTGAATGTATTTATATTCGTCCCACGAATGGCCGGGCGGAACAACAACTTCGTCGTAATCGTTCCACCCAGTATTTTTCGTTTCCGGATTATAAGTTTGACCGCCTCCGCAAAGAAGCTGCCGGAGAATATGAAAGCTATGCGGATATGGGACTCAATGAATGGATCACCCTGCGCATCGAAGTAAAAGGAGCGGCGGCGAAACTATATATCAATAATAACGAGCAACCAGCTTTAGTAGTCAATGATCTCAAACATGGGGCAAATCTCCGGGGAGCCATCGGCTTATTTGTGGATCAGGGCACAGAGGGATTCTTCAGCGAACTGAAGGTGATCAAAACAAACTGAACAACTTTAACGAAGTGGTTCAGCCAGGTATACTTCATCTGTCACCGGATCCAGCCATACAACAGGTCCGTTTTGAATATTGGAAATGGCGATTTGTATAAATTCCTGGTCCCGGCTGGCTCCATGCCAGTGCAAAATATTTGGCAGACATTTTACCACATCCCCTTTCCGGAGCAGTCTTTTCGGGCTCCCTTTTTCCTGGTAATACCCTAAACCTCCGGTAACCATGAGGATTTGTCCGGCCTGATGATAATGCCAGTTCGTTCTGGCACCAGGGGCAAAAGTTACATTACCCACTTTTATGCTGTTGCTGCTGTCTGCCGTAATCAGTGATTGTAGCCAGGCATTCCCGGTAAAGTTGCTGCTGTTTATTTTCTGACCCGTTGCGAATACGGTTTCTTCCGGTATCTGGGCTGCTGTATAGGGTTTTTGATCTGTCAGTGATTGCAGAACAAGCCGGGCCTGCGTTCCCTGCCTGCGGCTTACACTGTTTTCAATAATGGTTATCAGTTCAGTTAATTGCGCATGGGTAAGTCCGTTATACAATCCAACCCCATAATGGGAGCGAAGCTGGGCTTCTGTTCCGGTCATGGCTGCTAGAGCGGCGATCGTCACCAATTCCCTTGTTTTCCAATCGAGATTTGTCCGGCTGAAGATAGCGCCGAATAAATGTTCTTTCAGGAACCGGTCAATCACGGGTGCGAACGAATATACTTCACCGGATATTTTTCTGCCAATCAACCGGGTTTGGTTTTCAGTTCCGGTCTGTAGCATGGATTTGCGGGTGGAAAATGACGTTGGTTCAGTTCCGCTCTCATCCTTTATTCCGTTTTTCTTTCGGTCTTCCAGTACCGCCATCAGGGTATTCAGCGCATTGAGACTACGTGGAAATCCGGCGTATGCATACAATTGCACCATTATCTCCTTTACCTCACTGATGGTCAGTCCGCTATTTAAACCTTCTGCAACCGCTAACCGGAGTGCAGGTATATTCCCGGTGGCCGTATGGGCTGAAATGTTCACGATGCAATGCTGCTTCGGACTAAGTGAACTGGAGCTGTCGGTATTGGATTGTGCCGTCAGCGCCTGATGAATGATCAGTACAAGGAAAAATAAAATATATTTTTTCAGCATAATGATAAAATTAATGACCAGATATCCGGTTGAGTGCTACAGGTGTTTTATAAAGAAGGAGTGTAGTTTGCCGGCAGCTTGGTCTACATAGGCTGGTACATAATACGTTTCTATATGAGTGGCTCCCTCGATCAGGAAAAGTTCCTTAGTGGTTGTGCCGGTTGCGGCTTTATATGCACTGTCGGTCATGTAATAGGAATCGGCTTTGCTTCCGGCGATCATCAGTAAAGGCTGATCAATAAGCCGCATATTGGTGCTGGCGTCAAACGCCACCAGGTCAATAATGCTGCTCATGGTGTAACGACTGCTGGAATTGGGATGAGCATGGGACTTGTTATAATATTCATATCCCTGCCGGTATAGCTCGAAGGGTAACTGTGCCACCTGCGCATCGGTCAATGTGGCACCTCCAATATAGAGCACTTCACCTCCCGCTGCTTCTTTGGCCCGGGCATCTGCTGCCTGCCTGAGTCGTTGCGGTAGAGTGGCCAGCTGTGAGTTCATATATCCGTCACGTCGTACGATACCCGAATTGAACATACTCAGGGTGGCGATCACTTTAAAGCGCTTATCTGTTTGTGCTGCAGCGAGTGCATATCCGCCACCGCCACATATGCCTAATAAACCAAGCCGGTCCGCATCCGCTCCTTTATAGCGGGCGATATAATCAGCCATACCCCGTATATCCTCTATCCGGTTAGCCGGTTTGTCTGTGTTACGGGGCTGGCCTTCACTGGCACCCTGATACGATGCATCGGCAGCTATGCAGATATATCCCTGTTCGGCGAGCCGTTGTGCGTATAAACCAGCCACCTGCTCTTTGACTCCACCATTTGGATGAGCCATCACCAGCACCGGGTATTTCTTTGTGGTATCAAAACCTGCGGGTGTATATACATTGGCCGCAATGGTAAGACCATTCAGTTTATAACTGACCGGGTGAATATTCACTTTCCCCGGAACATTTTCTTTAATGGCCCCTCCGTAAACCAGTCCAAATGGATTTACGGTTTTGGGTTGGGCATATATACCCGTTTGAATAGTCATAATCAGCAGACAGGTGAAGAGTTGAATAAATTGTTTTTTCATATTGATATTCCTAACTGTGTTTATTGATCCAGTTTTTTTTCATTCAGCCATTTTGAAAGCAGTCTGGCAATTTCAAGATTGTTGAGATCGGAGAAGGGGAAATGGGTATTCCCTTTAATTCCTGCTTCCGGAAGGTGAACCACGGTTACATCACCGCCATGTTTATTCACCACATCTCTCCACAACCGGGCCATGGCCAGTCGTACCCGCCAGCCATCTTCACCCGGATGGGCGGATGGTTTGTCGGGAATATTATCTCCATAATAAATGATGATAGGAATTTTGGTGAGTTGCATAAAATCCGCAAGTGGAATAGCTGAAGCGGTCAGTGTACCACCGGCACTTCCCATCGGTGCTGGTAACTCTCCTTCCGGAAAAAGAAAACCACTTCCGGGTTCGTATGAAGCAATGGCTTTTACATTTTGGTTCTTCACCGCAGTCAGCCAGCCCATCCCTCCCGAATGAGAATGGGTGATAAGAATAGCGGGACCGGTTTTGGTAAAAAGGGCAGCGGCTGCATCGGTGTTGACCCGGATATCAATTGGCCCGACATCTGGTGTCATGGACCGGAAATACTGATTGAGCGTATTGGTATCGCGGGCAAACTGAACCCCTTCGTAATAAGCGGGCCAGATACCTAAGCGAAAAGTACCAAACCACTGTTGTTCATCGGTAGTTGGATTAATGTTCGCGGCTATTGTGCTGCGGCCGGCATTGCCTCTTCGTGGCTGGTCTATCAGGTAAACCGGGAACCGTTGTCTCAGGAAAATCTGTTGAAATCCTTCCCGGCCATCCGGAGTACTTTCCCATGTTTTGGAAAACTGGCCGAATCCATGCCACATGATCATGGGATATTTCCTGGCTTTTACGGGAATCTGGTAAAACACATAAGCATGATCGCCATGTAATGTCTGACCCGCTGCAGCAGGTTTGTACGGATCGAACTTGCCAGGGGTGGCAATTACCGTTCCACCTGCTGCAAAGCTTCCCTGTTCCCGGATAACCAAAGGTTTGTTGCCGGCACTGTTTTTAGTGCCTGAACAGGCAACGAGTAAAACAGCAGCTGTAAAAAAGGCAAATGATGTTCGGACAGATTGATTCAGGTTCTTATTTTTAGCCATTTATTAAACTGATTTAATGTGTAAATGGTTGTTCTGGTATGGTTATTTCTTTTCAGGTGCTTCCACATCAGACATATTTAATACACCTTGCGGCAGGCGAAGTCCTTTAATTTCAATCTTATCTAAGTCTGTATTGAAACTTGTCCATTCGTCAACACTCAGCCGTACCTGGTCGGCGCCGTTATTCTCCAGCATATGTGCCATTTGCGTGGTACCCGGAATAGGTACGATCCAGGGTTTTTGTGCAAGCAGCCATGCAAGGGATATTTGTGCGGGGGTAGCCGATTTCTGCTCAGCCCATTTTTTAATCAATGCTACAAGGGCAAGATTGTTCGGTAAATTTTCGGGTGTGAAACGGCCTTCTCCTCCACGGATATCGCCCTGGGCAAATCTTGTATTAGCGTCAATTGCTCCCGTAAGAAAACCAACACCGAGCGGACTCCACGGTACAAAGCCAATTCCCAGTTCCTCACAAAGCGGAAGGACTGCCTTTTCAGGACCACGCCACAGCAGTGAATACTCATTCTGGATGGCGGTAACCGGGTGAGTGGCATGTGCCCTTCTGATGGTTTGCAGGCCCGGTTCAGAGAGACCATAGTGCAATACTTTTCCTTCGTCGATTAAGTTTTTTATGGCGCCAACAATATCTTCAATAGGTACTTCGCGATCTACCCGGTGCTGATATAACAGATCAATGCGATCAGTCCGTAAGCGTTTCAGCATTCCTTCTACCTTCTCCTTTAACTGTTCAGGGCGACTTCTGAAAAATTTTGTTTCGAGTACAATTTTATTTCGAAATGGGGCTACCGCTTCGCCAAGAATCCGTTCACTTTCCAAAGGACCATACACTTCAGCAGTATCAAACAGCGTAACGCCATTTTCAAATGCCTTACGGATAATATTGATCATTTCCGGCCGGGAGGGTATCGTGGTTTGATAGGTACGCGGCATATTTTGTACCCCCAGACCTATACTGGATACTTCAAGTTGCTGACCCAGCCTGCGTTTACCCTTTACGATGGTAACTGGTGTTCCTGTTTTTTGGGCACTGGCAACCGATGCCAGTAAACCGCCACCAGCTACGGCCAAACCTGCTTTAAAAAGATTGCGACGTTTCATATTAATATAATTTGAATTAATGAGATGGAGTAGCAGCGGGGGGAGTGGCCAGCTTTACCGGCCGCATCAGCTTTGAAAATGTGAGTGATCCCATCTTCCATTTATTTCCATCTTTAATATATACCTCAGTTACCATAAACGGATTCACCACTTCATTGCCTCCAACCACCGCCACCAGGTCAATTTCATTTAACAGGATGACTGTATTACCAATGGTATTCACGATCACTGAGTATACTTCCGCTTTTTTATACCAGATCGTGCCTTCTTTAATCACTTTTAACTCCTGGGTCTTGCCCCAGCTACCGCCCATATGCACGAACATGGATTTTTCATCGAATAGCAGATTCAAGGAATCCGTGTTCTTGTCTGCCATCCACTGCCATTTTTGTTTGGAGAGCCGGGTAATCTCTTGTTCCACGGCTTTGGAGTCTGTTTGTTGGGTAAAACAGATTTGCGAGGAAATCAGGAGTAAAAAGATTCCGATGATGGTTGATTTCATGTTGAATGATTATTAGCGTTAATGATATATATGTTTTGTCTGAATACTATCACAAAACTCAGTGATCCTGCCAAACTTGTTGGTATACTGGTTACTGAAATTTCTACCATTATTCCTGATTGGAAATATTCTTTCGGACAATCCGAAAACCTGAATATTCTAACATAATGCCAATTGTATGAGAATGAATAATAGCATAAAAATTAAGTTTACTGTAAGTTACCCGATGTAACAGCCTTTTCAATCAGATCAAGTCTTGCTTTTTTGGGGTCGGGTTTGCCGGTTGCTTTACCATCCGGCTGAAACTCCAGTATCCCGTTATTTTTAGGATCATATACCGGCCATAGGGGTAGGTCCTGACCATTCGGGTCACCTGTCTTTGCAAAATTTATCCAGTAATTGTTCATCATCCTGGCTACTTCAAGGTCATTGGGAAGTACAGGCGAACCATTCACCCCTCTCAGGGTATTAAATACATATGGGATTTCAGATGCATGCGCGGCACCAAACCGCATCCTTGATTGAAAAGGAGCTGAAACATAGGAGAACAGGTAGATATAGGCCTTCTGCTTTTTATCGGTAAATGCCCTGGCGGTAAACCTGGCTGGCTCTGCCCAGACTTTATCTGTGTTTACCATCGTAAGCAGTCGGGCAAATTCGGCATCTCCTCCTGGATCCAGGACGGTCGCCGCTTCATTTTTCATTTTTCCGAATAAAGAAAATAAATCCTCTTTTGTCCGGGCATTCACAAAACCCGCTGGCACTTCAGCACTGTTTGATCCAATAATAATGGAAACACCGGCTTGTCTGCCTGCCAGGTATGCAGCCTGAGCGCTTTCAACGACCAGCTGACCATCCAGTACGGGTCCCGGATAGGTGACGGGACCACCTTGGCCATTACTCTCCTGGCCACCATCCACGATCTGCGCAACTGTAAGATTTCTCAGCCTGGTCAATGCTTCGGCATCCGTACCTTGAATGCTGTACCTTTTTGCAAAATTAATACCGATCGTTTCTGCCGATACCGGATAGTAACGGTCTGCATTTTCTTTACGTATTGGCCGGCCGGTCAGCACCCCATCACGTCCACCACCTGACTGAATAATAGCTTTGTGAAAAAGACCCTTTGCGGCAGGTATACTAAGTAGCGAATGCACTGATACGCCACCTGCTGATTCACCGAATATTGTAACATTGGCCGGGTTTCCTCCGAAGGCAGCTATATTTTTTTGTACCCATTTAAGAGCGGCAATCTGATCCATGTATCCATAATTGCCTTTTGATTCTTCCGGATATTCCTGGCTTAAAGCGGGGAAGGCAAAAAAGCCTAGACGGCCCAGCCGGTAGTTAAATGTTATAAGGATCACTCCTTTTTTAGCGAACTGTTCTCCTGAAAAATCCGGATGAGCGCCGCTGCCGAAAACGAAAGCTCCTCCATGAATCCATACCATCACAGGTAATTTTGCCCCTTTTTTAGTTCCCGCAGGTGCCCAGATATTAAGGAACAGGCAATCCTCAGAAGAAGACCTGGAGATGGAATCAGCCCCACGTTGAAAACCAGCCTGGGCACAATCGGCACAGAATTTATCTGCTTCCCGGATCCCCTTCCATGTTTTAAATGGTTGCGGTGGCCGCCAGCGAAAAGCGCCAACCGGTGCCGCTGCATAAGGAATGCCCTTGAATACAGTAACATCTTCCTGGGTTACACCACGCAATAATCCACTGCTGGTCCGAATGACCGGTTTGGCAACAGTAGCTGATTCGCTGACTAATCCGGTATTTTGTTGGGCAGTTAATGAAATGGTTAACAGTAATGCGGCCAATATAATGACTGTTTTTTTCATGGTAAGCATTTTAGATTTGTCTGGTTCCGGTAACAGGGCTGTATTTACAGGTAAAGGTTGTTCGTATTTCCAACCTGACCGGTATACCAATTACTGTTTTTACTACCAGTTTTACTGATTGACCCATCCAGGAGACAGAGATGCTGTGCAGGTGATTATTTTTGTACCTTACCATAAACCGGGAATAATGGAACATATTTACAGATTTGATACGGTTCGTGAATACAATGCCCTGAATAATCAGGAAACATTGCACCCGCTGGTCAGTGTGATTGATTTTTCAAAAGCAAAGCCCCGTTCCTGGGATGGGCGTAAATCCGTAAAGATCAATTACGGGCTGTATTGTGTTTTTTTAAAGGAGGTAAAATGCGGGGATATCAAATACGGCTGTAATTACTACGACTACCAGGAAGGTACACTGGTATTTGTAGCGCCCGGGCAGGTAATGGAATTTGAAACAGATGGGAAAGTATACCAGCCAAAAGGATACGGCCTGGTGTTTCATCCGGATTTGATTCATGGCACTACACTCGGAAAACACATGCAGGATTACTCCTTTTTTGGTTACCAGTCCAGCGAAGCCCTGCACCTGTCCGAAAAAGAAAGACAGATTATCCTGGATTGTCTTTCAAAAATTGAGTTTGAGCTGAACCAGTCTATTGACCATCACAGCAAGAAATTGATTGTTTCCAATATCGAACTGTTTCTGAATTACTGTAACCGGTTTTATGACCGCCAGTTTATCACCCGGGATAAGGCCCATAAAGGAATACTGGAACGATTTGAGGAACTCCTCAATGACTATTTCACCACGGATCAACCGCAGCAGACCGGACTGCCATCCGTTGCCTACTGCGCGGAAGCCCTGCACCTGTCCGCGAACTATTTCGGCGACCTCATCAAAAAGGAAACCGGAAAATCCGCACAGGAATATATCCAGGTCAGGATCATTGACAGAGCGAAACATATAATGACTGATGCCGGAAAGTCGATCAGTGATATTGCTTTTGAACTGGGCTTTAAATATCCCCAGCATTTCACCCGGCTGTTTAAGCAGAAAACCGGGATGACTCCCAATGAATACCGGGGGCTGAATTAACTGGTCTACCGAAAATCTGAATCTGTACTATTTATGGTTGACTGAGTACCAGAATGCTGATTGCCACTGATCCACCGGACTCCTGAATTATTTCCACTTCAGTGTATTTTGTAAAGGGCACCAGCTCTTGTACAAACGGCGCTGCCATTATCCGCTGCGGGGTGGCGATTATAATTGTGGCGCCTTGTTCCAACAGCTTTTTGATCAGCAAGAGCAAGGATTCAAACTGTTCCGGCGCGTAGTTGATATCACTTAATAAAACAAGATCCGCCTTAATCTCTTCCGGGAATTGGTTCCAATCGAGGTATATGGAGTTGACATTTTTCAAACCCAGGTGCTGTATATTTTTTTTCATCAACAGCACGGCGGCTGGCTCATAATCACTGAGTAGAACTGATTCTGCCAACGAAGCGAATTTAAATGAGGGAAGCCCGATGCCGGCCCCGATTTCCAATACCCGTTTTCCATTTACAAGACCGTGGTTCTTTTTAAGGTAGGACGTTAAGGCCAGCGAAGAGGCCCAGATTTTTGCCCAGTATGGGAATGGGGTCCTTTGATCCTCAAGCAGGTTTTGTTCATAAACAGTCTTTACCTGTTCCGGGTCGGGTAAGTAGAGAGATAGTTCATCCTCCAGATTAGCCAGTATTAACGGGTATTCCTTCATCTGATTGACTGCAAGTTATTCTATCCGGCCATCCTATTCCATTCAATGGGATGAAATTTTTCTTCGGTAACTTGCGGCTGTCCATTTCATTTAAATACATATTGTATGGAAGCTGCTATGAATTTTCATACCCGCAAATGGGTAAAACCTGAGGACCTGAACCCCAATCATACGCTCTTTGGCGGGCGATTACTGCAATGGATCGATGAGGAAGCCGCCCTGTATGCCATCATCCAGCTGGAAAATCCGCATGTGGTGACCAAGTATATTTCGGAAATCAACTTTATTTCTGCCCCGCGACAGGGCGATATTATTGAAATCGGTATTGTAGCTACCCATTTTGGCAACACCTCCCTGACTATGCGCTGTGAAGTACGCAATAAACTGACCCGGGAGCAACTGCTCACTATCGACAAACTGGTTTTTGTCAACGTGGATAAAGAAGGCCGGCCGGCGCCACATGGTAAAACGAAAATCACCTATGTGAAGGACAGACTGAATGAAGATTAACCTGTCGTATTTGCTCCGGCATGTTTTTAAAGTCATTTTTTAAAATTTCCGTAAACGAAGCAACCCGTTTATGAACAGAACCCTCCGCCTTGCCTTTCTATTGACTTGCATTTTACCAGGGTTTTTTTTAATTCCGCTGTCTTCTTTTTCGCAGGATTACCGCCGCTGGCAAATGAATCAGGACGGATCGATCACCTGGACGGTCAATAACCCGGAAGCGCATGATGATCATATCGAAATGAGTGGCAAACAGATCTCCGTTGTGCTTCGTTATGGCGTCGGGACTGATGGCTCCTTTCATGCCACCCGCAGCCTTGTGTGGCCCATGCTTCGTACCATTCCCAATAATACCCATGCCAGCCTTACCCGGCGTTTTGCACAGGACGGATTTGAAACGGTATTGATCAATGGTAAACCGATCGCCGGGGAAAAAGTGAAGAATATCACATTGAATGGAATTTTACAGGTGCAAAGCAAAACGGACAATGGATTTGAACTGACACGGGAATATTTTTCTTCCACCGACCAGCCGCTGTATTGCGAAATATATACAATCAAAAATGGTTCCGCGAAAGAAGCTGTGATAGAACTGCCCTCCACCCACCTGGAGTACAATACCGATCCGGTGAAAGGAACCGAAGGCGGTTATCGTATTTATGTGGACCAGCACGGCACGTATATTTATAATGTTCCTCCGGGCAGTGCTATTCATTTTTCCATATTTTATTCCGGACTAAAGGCAAAGGAACAACGGACTGTTTTTTCAGCAGAGCAGGAGAAGGGAAAACGACAGGCTTTTGTCAAAGAGGTCTGGAGTAAACTTGTACTCGAAACACCGGATACGGTGCTGAATCGGGAGTTTGCCTTTGCCAAGATCAGGGCGGCCGAGAGTATTTTTGAAACCAGTGGCGGACCCATGCACGGTCCGGGAGGGGAAGCTTATTATGCAGCCATCTGGGCCAATGATCAGGCCGAATATATTGGTCCCTTCTTTCCTTATCTCGGGTATGACTATGGCAATAAAGCCTCCCTGAATGCTTACCGGCATTTTGCCCGGTTTATGAATCCTGATTATACCCCGATACCAAGTTCGATCATTGCGGAAGGAACGGATATCTGGAATGGCGCCGGTGACCGGGGTGATGCGGCCATGATTGCTTACGGGGCTGCCCGGTATGCACTGACCAGTGGTGACAAAAAGCAGGCCGCTGAATTATGGCCGTTGATAGAATGGTGCCTGGAGTTTTGTAAGCGGAAAGTAAATGAAGGGGGCGTAGTGATTTCTGATACGGATGAACTCGAAGGTCGTTTCCCGGCAGGAACGGCCAACCTCTGTACCTCCTCTTTATATTATGATGCATTGAATTCTGCTGTTTACCTGGGACAGGAACTGGGAAAAGATAAAAGGCAATTAAAGTTGTATAAAGAGCAGGCGGCTAAACTGAAGACCTCCATTGAAAAATACTTTGGTTCAAAAGTCGAGGGATTTGATACCTACAAATACTATAAAGAAAATGATACGCTGCGGGCCTGGATCTGTATTCCGCTGACCATGGGAATCTATGAACGTAGCCGGGGTACCATCGATGCCTTGTTTTCTCCAAGATTATGGACAACAGACGGGCTGGCCAGCCTGGCCGGGGATAAAACTTTCTGGGACCGGTCAACACTCTATGCATTAAGAGGTGTACTGGCTGCCGGGGAAACCGAGAAAGCCTTACAGTTTTTACATTATTACTCCAACCGCCGCTTACTCGGCGAACATGTACCCTACCCGGTGGAAGCTTATCCCGAAGGAAGCCAACGTCAGCTTTCTGCTGAAAGCGGATTGTATTGCCGGATATTCACGGAAGGGCTATTTGGAATACGTCCTGACGGTTTGAATAGTTTCCACTTTACACCACGTCTGCCCGCCGCCTGGCCAATGATGCGTATCCGTCATATTCATGCGTTTGACCGTGATTTTGATATTTCCGTAGAGCGGGTAGCCGGGCAATTAAAAATTACTATTGCCGAAGGCGATACGATCAGGTTCAGCCGTTTGATCAGGGACGGGGAAACAGTGCCGGTTCGTTTTTAATTTTTATATTTAGAGATTAAACTAATTCTTTCATGAAACGCAGGGCCTT
>ENA-UOWO01001754-UOWO01001754.1-activated-sludge-metagenome-genome-assembly--contig:-NODE-1754-length-28214-cov-11.108598_pt1 | contig 28214 bp, 21 predicted proteins | sample MGYA00238148_ERZ761564 | MGnify/ENA primary metagenome ERZ761564 (study PRJEB28885, sample SAMN05720194) | activated sludge metagenome | isolation source: Anaerobic digester | place: USA...
AGTGCCTGGCTTGCTGGTGTTTTTTAAAATGGTGATCCTGCCTGAAGGATAGGGATTGGTGATGGCGATGTCTGGTTTACCATCATTGTCCAGGTCGGCAGTGCTTATGTTCGTTGGGTTCTGGCCAGCACCAAAATTGATGGGGAGTTCAAATGAAATACTGTCTGCCAAACCATTATTTCTGAAAACCGACAATACATTCGCACCATTACTGATCGTTGCCATATCTGGTTTGCCGTCACCATCCAGGTCAACCGTTACTGTACTGGTAACACCACTTGCATTGCCACCTGGAGCAGCTCCGTAGGTGGAATAATTTTTGGCAGTATCAAAAGCAGGCTTGCCAGTATCAGTCTTATTTTTATACACTGAAACACCGGAATAATCATAATATATAGAAGCGGCAATATCCGGTTTTGCATCATCATTAAAATCTGCCGTTACAATTCTCGTACCCTTGCTCGGTGTGGCATAGTTCACGGTATCACCAAAGTTGGCATTGGTAAAAGCAGCAATACGTGAATCAAAAGTAGTTGTAAAGGGCAGCCTGGAAAATGCAGTAAGGTGGGTACTCATTACCGTTACACTGATGGGTAAGTAACTTGTTCCTGATGGCGCCAATACGGTAATGGTTGTATCCGTTGCACCAATAACCGTGGCTTTGCCCGATCCAAAATGAACCAGGTTGTCTGTGGTTATATTACTAAAATTTTTTCCCCGGATAATAACGGTGGATCCAACGCTCCCTGCAACCGGAGCAAAGGAATCAATTGAAGGAATGGGTGGAGAAAAAGTAAATCCGCTAAACTTTCCGTCCCCGTAAGCCGTTGATACAGTCACATTGCCTGACGCTCCATTTGCCACTACGGCAATGATCATTGTATCAGAAATTATTTCAAATGATGCCGCTTGGGAGCCACCAAAACTTACCAGGGTTGCATTTGTAAAACGGTTTCCTTTTATCGTAATGGGAGTGCCGCTGCTTGCAGTGATGGGTATAACAGATGTGATAACCGGGCTAAACACATAACTCTTCAACACCACGGTGTTATGTTCTGCATTGCTGAAATCATTTCGGGCCATCAGGATGTCTGCTTTTCCATCTCCATCCACATCGGCGGGATGGCTGGTTAATTGATAACCACCCTGGTACGACCTCCTTGTTTCAAATGAAAGACTACCTGCAGTACTGTTATTCTTGAGTATCGTTATCGAATCAAAATACTGTGCTATTACAAGGTCCGTTTTTGAATCACCATCCATATCATTAAACCCCAGGCCATAAGGAGCGTATCCTGTTTCAAAGCGCATCTTTGGACTATAAGAAATATTCCCAACAGTAGAGGTGTTTCTGTATACTGCCACAAAAGCGGAATCAGGTGCTATAAATGCGATCTCCGGTTTATTATCGCCATCAATATCTCCCACTTTCATATCGAAGTTGCCGTTACCAGTAATACCGGTTCCACCTGATATAAGCGGTACATTATTGGCAAAGCTGATGCTGCCCGGCGTACTGGTATTTCGGTAAATTAAAAAAGGGGGATAAAAACGGCTCTTAGTAACTACATCCGGTTTACGGTCGCCATCCACATCCGCCACCATTATAATATTATCAGAACCAACGGTGCCACTGCCACCCGGAACGCTCCCAAAAGAAATACGAACGGGCAGTGCAAAGGCGATATTACCTCCTGTTCCAATATTTCTTAGAACGGAAAAAGCATTGCTTGAACTCCCAAATCCGGATACAAGGTCTATTTTACCATCACCATCCATATCCGTTGCTGCCTGGCTGTATATTCCACCAGCACCAAGATAAGTGTACGGCGCAAACGAGATGGTATCGGCTGTGCTGGTATTTTTGAATATCGCATACAAATTAAAGGTAAAAACAACCAGCTCTGGTTTGCCGTCACCGGTGAAGTCAGCTGCCAGTATGCCTTCGGGAGCGTTGCCAAAAGCAGGTAACGTTAAACGTAACTTGTATGACAAGGAATCTGCATCGCTGCTGTTTGTATAAATAGCTACTTTATTACCTGATACAGCACCCGCCATGTCTACTTTTCCATCACCATCAAAGTCTGCAAATGCCGGTTTAGATAAGGGCGCAATGGACACGGGTTTGCCAAAAGCATCCGGTGGCAATGGATCTCCCCCGCCTTGCGGAAAAGTCGTTATAAAAGGACGGGAAGAAAAACCAATAAAGCTATCTGTTTGTACGCTGATTGGCTGAAATGTAGCTCCCGCAGGAACGGTAACGGTGATAGCAGTTGCAGTGGATGCAGTAACAACAGCTTTTGCAGCACCAAACAAAACGTGATTATCAGTAGGTGTAGTATTAAAACCACTTCCGCTAATGATGACTGCACTCCCCACAGAACCAGACGCAGGCGAAAAACTATTGATCACAGGAACTTGTGCAAAACTCAAATGTACAAGCAGTAATAATGGAATTAAATACAAGTATTTTTTTATCATGAAAGCAGTGTTGAATGGTAGATCTTATAGGTGTAAAAGTAGTTGTAATGTACTCCATTTCAAAAAGGCTGAGAAGTTTTCGTCGGTGTGTTGGCGCATAAATGGGAGCTCATACTGTTTGCAACTTACTTTCCATTAGTATCATTCGCCTTCCTTCAAATGGAACTTAATCGTATCCACCAACGTGTTTATTGAAAACGGTTTTTCCACAAATCCATCTGCGTTTACTTTCTCACAAATATTTTTGATATCTGCGTTGGCAGAAAAGATAAGGATAGGAGGGTGTGCTGCTGTGGAGATATTTTCTTTAACAAGTGCAATGGCTTTTTCACCGCCGATATCAGGTATCCAAAGATCCATCAGTATGAGATGTGGCTGACAGCTTTCTATGTCAGCTTCAATATGCTCACACTTGCTCCTGGTAACAATGTTAAAACCATGTTTGGATAAAATAGCCTTGCAGAGCAACAATATCTCTGCATCATCATCATAAATCAGGATTGTTTTTGCCATAGACGCCGGTAAATTTAATGGTCCTGCAATATATTTTTTTACAAAGTTCTTTTGTTTTTACTGACCTGCCTAAGAAGATTCTCCTCCTTAACCAAGCGGAAGACTAAAGTAAAAAGTACTGCCTTTCCCTTCTTCACTTACTGCCCACATACTGCCCCCATGCCGCTGTACAATATTGAAAGAAAGATAAAGGCCAATACCAAGCCCCTGGAAAAAAACAGCATGCTCCTGCACCCGGTAATACCGGTCAAATATTTTTTCAAGATGTTCTTTCGCCATGCCAATACCGTAATCAGTAACAGACACAGTCAGTTTACCATTTTTCACTTCCTGCTTCACCCACACTTTATCTGCCGAAGGCGAATACTTGATAGCGTTAGTAAGCAGGTTTACTACAACCTGCATCAGCCGGTTTCGGTCACCGTTTAGCTGTCCGTCAAAATTTCCTTCCAGCATAATGCGGTGTGTTTTTGTACTGTGCTGTATATTGTCAATGGTTTCTTGTAACAGACCGGTGAATGCAAACGGTGCCATATTGTAATGCAATTGCCCGTTCTGTATTTTGCTGGCGTCTAACAATTCTGTTACAAAGGATTGAAGACGCTGCACAGCCTGGCTGGCCTTGCTCGCATATAAATGCGGCGTTTCGTCTCCCTCCAGCGTAAGCTGCAGTAATTCAAGATAACCCTTAGCGGTAGTAAGCGGGGTTTTCATTTCGTGGCTGGCAATGCTGATAAACTCATCCTTCTGCTGTTCTTTTATTTTCTGGTCATGTATATCGGTACTGGTACCCACCCACCGGATGATCTTTCCATCACTGTTTCTGTGAGGCTTTGCCCTGCTAAGCTGCCACCTGTATTCACCCGTGTGTTTCCTGAACCGGTGTTCCACAAAAAAATCTTCACCGGTAGCAACAGCCTGCGTCCACAACCGTATATTCTCTTCCCTGTCATCAGGATGTACGATCTGTATCCAGCCATCTTTTTGAATGTCTTCGTAGCTAAGACCAGAAAATTCATACACTGCATTATTAAAATAATTCAGGTTGCCCTGTTCATCGCCCGTCCAAATGTGCTGGGGCATTATATCTGCCAACAGGCGAAATCCTGCTTCACTTTGCGAAAGGTTTTGCAATGCTACTTTACTGCTATTGATATTGATGGCAGTACCAATAAAACCAGCAGGTTTGTCAGGATCACGGGGTACAGCATTGATCTGGAACCATTCATATCCGCCATTGGCTCCGTTCATTACCCGGAACTCAAAAGATACGGGCTGGTTGTTGGCCTGTCCCAGGCTGTTATATACGTTGGGTATATCTGCCGGGTGTACAAAAGCCTCCCAGGAATGTGCTGTGAGTTCACTGTAATGCTGAAGACCGAGATAAGTGAGTATTTCTTTATTGGCATAACTCACATACACATTTTCATCTGCCATCCATACCCACATAGGAGCATTATCTGCCAAGTGACGGAATCTTTCTTCACTTTCTTTGATCTCGTCTTCTGCTTTCTTACGCTGGGTAATATCCCTGAAATACCAGGCCCAGCCATATACAGTGCCGTTTTCATCCACCACCCGGTTACCATGCCGTTCAATAATGCGGCCGTCTATAAACTGCAGTTCGTCCCATGCTTTTTCACCAGGGTTGGCATAATAATAATTCACCCTTTCAATAAAAGCATCCGGATCTTTTACTTTTGTCATGGCCACCTGCAGGGCAGCAGCATCATCTTTCCGTTCCGTAATATCATCGGGTATGCCCCATATCGTTGCAAAATTTTTATTGTAAGTAAGCATGTTACCCTTTGTATCAACAATTAGGAAGCCATCGGGTACTGCTTCATTTTGAGCTTCCAGCAAGGCTTTCCGGTAAGCCAATGCCTGTTCCGCTTCTTTTTGCCGGGTAATATCCATGCTTACACCGGTAAGGGTAAGTGCTTCCCCGGACGGGCTGTAATAATAAAGGCCGGAAGATTTGATCCAGCGGATAGATTGATCATCTGCACGGGCAATGCGGTATTCCACTTCATAAAAAGAATGGTTTACGCTGGCTTCCTCTACTTTTTGAAAGGCTTTTGCTTTGTCTTCCGGTAAAATGATACTATGCCAGTCTTCATATAAAAGATCTGTCCGGTCGTCTTCGTATCCCCACATTCTTTTATGCAGTGGCGACCAGTCTAAAGTAAGCGAACGGAAATCAAGACACCAGGTGCCTACATTGGCTGACTCTGTTGCCAGTTTCAAATGACTGGCCATTCTTCTTACTGAATCTTCCTGTGCTTTTCTTTCCGTAATATCTCTTGAAATAGAAATAACCTGTGCCACCCCGTTTTCGTCTATGGTTACTGGTGAGATCAGCACATCCCACCATTTATTTTTTCCTTTGGGAGTTATGCATTTAGCAACAAACTGCTGTGTGTTGCCCTCCAGCGCCTGTTGAAATGCCAACCGAACCGTTTCCTTTTCGTCTTCTCCCCACAGATCCCACCAGCATTGTCCTTTTACCAGGTCAAAATCATCGATCTCCATCAGGCATTGCCCGGTGGTATTCATAAATTCAAGCCTGCCTTCAGCATCCAGTATTTTCAAACAGTCTGGACTGTTTTCGATAATGGCCGTGGAAAAAGAAATACTGGAACCTTCGTTGGCGCCGGGTTTGATTTTTTTCATTAACTGCATAAATAGCGATTACGCTTTGGTATAATTGGTTGCACAATTATAGTTTTTCTTTATAAAGATGGATCAATTGTAAGTTTTGCATGGGGAAAGATAGCCGAAAGGATACTGCATGTATTATCTTAACTATTCTGTGAAACCACTGTGGAAGATACCATAGCAATTTAAGCACCAGATTTGAACACAAAGCCAAGGGCTTTTTTAGACAGCTGCGGGTAACACAGGTAATAAAAGTTGAACTGCAATTCCACAGTCTGGGGAATTGGATACCCATTTTTATGGCCTGATTCAAGCATTAAATAGTTGCTCATTACTGTATAATTGAAACCAGTAATACCGGCCCCGTTTTATTTATCCATAATTTTTATCTTAAACAGGAATACATTTGACCTCAAATTATAAAAAAGTTTTCTTGTAATGAATGAAAATCTGTCGGCTTGCATTGAACCCACCGATGCCTGAACCACAGCGGCTGCAGGAAATGTTTACCAAACTCGGGAACATGTATAGCCAGCTAACACTGGACAGCGCTTTTTTCAAACAATTAAATGTCCCACACTATTGATGGCTGGTGATATGGACGCAGGTAATCCTCCACAACGGATGATACACACTGCACAAATGATTCCACATAGTCAGTTAGGAGTAATACCCAACAGTACACACGGTGTATTTTTAGAAAATTTTCCTGCTGTGTGGGCCTGTATACTGCCATTTATTAAATAATTTAACAGGATGAAAAGATGCTTTCTTATCCTAAGTACCGTGCTTTCGGTACAGTCATTTGCACAGCGCATCCAGCTTGATACCAGCAGGCTAGAGGCTGTACATGCATTGATGTCGATAGAAAAATTAATGGGTAGTGAAGTTGTAAAAGCGGTTAAAGATTCAACCATCAAAGCTTTTGACGAACCCACGTTTGTAAAGATCAAAGGGGTGGACTTTAAAAATGGCAGTATTGAAGTAAAAGTATTAAGCAGGCTGTTAAAAAATGCACCGGATTTTGCAAGGGGTTTTATTGGTGTGGCTTTCCGTGTGAACGACAGTAATACAAAGTATGAAAGTATCTACCTGCGCCCGCTCAATGCAAGGGTGGATGACCAGGTGCGGAGAAATCACTCCATCCAGTATTATTCTTACCCGCATTTTAAGTTTGACCGGCTGAGGAAAGAATCGCCGGAGCGGTATGAAGCTTATGCAGATTTGGAAATGAATAAATGGATCACCGTGCGGATTGTTGTGAAAGATACCCAGGCAAAACTATTTATCAATGATCACCTGCAACCGGCCTTGATTGTAAATGATCTAAAGCATGGGGCAGAGCTGTCGGGTGCAGTTGCATTGTGGGTAGAGGAAGGAACAGAAGGATATTTTAAAGACCTGAAGATAAATACCGAGTAGAGCGTATTTGCTTTTGCAATACAAGCCTAAAAACCTACTGAGCTACTTCCAGGTTGTGCCCGGCTGTTACAATTATCTCCGCCGCTGCAGCATTCACCCTCATACTCCGGCAGCTTGCCTGGCTGTTGATTAAAACAGTGCCTGCAGGAACCACCACATCCGTATAACGGTCAGGGATAGCTGCACAATTCCAGTTAGCTGCATTTTCCCAGGCATTATCCGTATTGCCATTCCAGGTACTCTCAAATTTTATTTTGAACTGGCGGCTGTAACGGCTGTTGTTTACCTTACACCGGTACTGGTATCCGTAAGCAGAAGTGGGCAGTTGCAAAGTGATCACAGAATCTGTTTGTCCTGTCATAGCTGCAAAACCATTACCGGTATTTTCTTCCCATTGGTAGCTGTTACCCCTTGCATCACTGGTGAGAGTAAAGTTGCCGGCACCCGGACAAAGCTTTTGGGAAACCTGGTTGGGCACTAAGGTGTTTAAATATTTCTCCAGCATGGTATAACCATCAACCCCAATAATATTTCTGTCATTCGCAAGGTTGGGGTTAAGGCCGTTTTCCATTTCCCATTCATCCGGCATGCCATCACGGTCGGTGTCATCTGCAGCAATGCAGTTTTCAAAAACAGGCCATCCGCCCACTGCCGATGGCGCATCTATGATACCCGGTCTTCCTGCAGTGCCGGTACCACTGGTTGTTCTTGTTCTTACTTCATTCATAATGCGTATGTCCACCGCATCTCTTTTAGGCAAAGCCGCACCTGCCCATGATAATACTGTATCAAACGCTGCTACTGCTGTTTGAATAGTAATAGGTTGCCCAATAGTAAAAGCAGTATCACTTCTGGAAGAGTCCCTGCTGGTAAGCGGTATATTGGCAAAATCAACTGCGAGCCAGTTATCGGCTGTCCTTGCCGGGTTGTTTTCAATGATATTTCCCTGCACATGAAAACGGCCCACACCTCTTGCTTCCGAAGAATAATCTGGCCGCACCAGTTTGTGTGTGCCGGGTGTAGCCGGCCCCGGTTTAAAATAATTATTTAGTTCATTGAGTCTTGCTATGCCGCCATTTACTTCCACATCACCACCATAAGTAGCACTGGAAGTACCCCAGTTATAATTTACATTGTTGGCATACTCTACCAATGCTAAAGTATCATGCGCCCTGGCACCGCCAAACCTGGGCGTCCGGTTGTTTTGATGCGCAATTAAATTATGATGATAGCTGGCAAACTGTCCGCCCCATACACCACCATATCCACGAACCCCCTTGCTGTGAAAGGCATTGTACAAACCTTCGCTTGCAATACACCACTGCACCGTTGTATATTTATTATCATAAATAGCCAGGCATTCTTCATTGGCCCAGCTCATAGAACAATGATCAATGATCACATTCTCATAATTCTCCACATCCAGCCCATAGGTAACAAATGCACTGGTGCCCATACCATTGCTGTCGAGCGGTACACCCGGCCGGAAACGCATATACCTTACGATCACATTTTTTCTTCTTGGCCCCCAATAAAAAAGCTGGCTGGTGGTAGCACCGTTGAGCAATACCGAACGGCCGGTGATACAAATGCCATCGCAGGGAGCCGTTTGGCCTGCAATGGTAAGGTTGTCTCTCTTTATCCGGAGATCAGATTTTAAGTTGATATTTCCTGATACGCTAAACACCACCGTTAGTGGCTGGTAAACGGTGACAGGAAAATTTGGATTGGCTGAATCTTTAAAAACATAAATGGTGTCAATGTACTGGTCAAGCGCCCAGCGGAGGCTACCCATGCCGGTATCGTTAAGATTGGTTACTGCCACCACATACCCGCCACGGCCCCCGGTTGAAAATTTACCATAACCTTCAGCACCGGGAAAAGCAAGTTGCTGTGAATGCATCGTGGATATAGAAAATATTAAAATAGAAAAAATGAAAATGAATTGTTTCATACCGGCAGCTTTTTTTTGACATTTTAAATTTCGTGAAAACTGCCGGTGATTGACGAAAATCAGGCATGGATTACAGTTTTAATTACGGAAACGTTGCCGGAATTATATAAAGCTTTTCTCATGTTGTTAAATGCTGCACCTGGCAGAACCCTTTATGGCAAAGGGTTTCACAATGCTTTATCACGTATTCTTTAACAACTTAAAAAATTCTGGCACAATTTTCAGCTTATATACTGCATCAGGCGAACACAATTATTCAATAATTAAAATCAAACGTTATGAAAAGAATTTTAGGAATCGTAGCCATTGCAGGTACATTGGTAGCATGCAAAGGAAATAAAACAAACACAACAGCTACTACGCTGGTGTTATCTGCCGCCGACTCTGCTAAGATGAAAGAATTTGAACAGTGGAAAGACAAGAAAGAGCAGTCAGAAAAAACGACAGTTATTTACAGGGATAAACCTGCAGCCAAAACAGATAATATACCTGCAACCAGTACAGAATATACAACCACAGCCGATAATGCAAATACAACAGAAGCTGCACCAGTCACTGAAAAAAAGAAAGGCTGGAGTAAAGCAGCGAAAGGTGCTGTGATTGGTGGCGTAACCGGCGCCGCAGCGGGTGCCATTATTACTAAGAAAAACAGGGCAGCCGGCGCCGTTATTGGTGGTGCAGTAGGAGCTGGTGTTGGCTATGGCATTGGCCGTGCAAAGGATAGAAAAGACGGCCGCTATTAAAATTGAAAGATCCATTGAAGACGATTATATACAGCAGGGTTTATTATATGAAAACATTCATTGATAGACCCTGCTTTTTTTACAAAGGGTATTTGTCAACCTCCTTACAATTAAAATCTTGCTTGTGACCAGCTTTTATATTATTCTGGTTTCCGTTATGTTGACGGGTGCTGTTATTGGCTACCTTGCAGGTGCTGTAAGAATTGTCGTGGCATGTGTCAAAATAGCCATTGCATTTGTAACGGTGCATTTTCTTTTTGAACCACTGGCCCGGTGGCTTATCAGTTTCGGTACGTTGCAGTCTTTGTATGCCTATACCCTTTCTATATCTGCCATTGTTATTTTTTCCTTTATTGTATCAGCCTTGCTGGCAAGACCATTAACTAAATTCATTGCTGGTACACACAGAAATATATTCAACAGGGTAGTTGGTTTGCTAATTGTTACTGCAATGAGTGCGGTTGCCTGTTTGTTTTTTATTCAATATCATAGTACGGTTGTTATGCCCAGGGCATTGTCGGATGAACTTGATCAGACTGGTATCGCCCTGGTAGTGGAGGAAAGAGTTAATGTGGTTACAAATAAATTAATCTCTTTTTCGGAACAGCAACCCGTGCAGGTAATGGCCGTAAAAGAGATGGACCCGGTAAAAAAGGAAGGAGTTATCTTATCCTTTTCTACTACCAATTATACAGTGCGGCCTCAATTAGAATCTGACATGCTGCAATTGGTAAATAAAGAAAGAATAAAAAGAGGTTTGCGGTCATTAATATATGACAGCAGTCTTACAAAAGCAGCAAGACTGCACTCGGCCGATATGCTGGCAAGAGGTTATTTCTCTCACAATACACCGGAAGGCATCGATCCCTTTCAACGGCTCCATAAATTGAATATACATTACCGTTATGCTGGCGAAAACCTGGCACTGGCTCCAACCTTGCTGCAGGCCCATGAAGGGCTGATGAAATCACCTGGACACAAAGCCAATATCCTGCATCCTTCGTACGGGAGGATGGGCATAGGGGTTTTAGATGCCGGTATTTACGGGTTGATGATAACGCAGGAATTCCGGGACTGACTCATTGAACGACCTGTTTAGCCAGGCACTTTCTATCAATTTACTTCGCCTTTTAGGGCAGAAATACAGGCCAGAAGTTGTATTTTGCAGTTAATAACTTAACTATTATGAAGAAAATTGTAGCGCTTGTGTTAACGGCTGTTGTCAGCCTCAGCTGTTTTGCCCAGGTACGTATCAGCCAGGTATATGGCGGCGGAGGAAATTCCGGTGCCACTTTTAACCAGGATTATGTAGAACTTTATAACGCAGGTGCCTCTGCTGTATCGTTAGACGGCTGGAGTCTGCAGTACGCTTCTGCTGCCGGGCCTGGTGGAAACGGAGACTGGGGGGTAGATTCTTTTGCCAATGGCACCAGTATAGGAGCGGGGCAATATTTTTTAGTAGCATTGGCTACCGGTGCAACGGGTACCGCTTTGCCAGCGCCGGATAATACCAACACCTTTATCAACCTGGCAGCCACCGCAGGTAAAGTAGCCGTTGTTTCCTCGCAAACTCCCTTAAATGGAACAACAGCCTGTTCAGATGGATCGGTTGTTGACCTGGTTGGCTATGGATCTACTGCTACCTGTTTTGAAGGAGCAGCAGCCAATACCAGCGGACTCACCAGCACCGAAGCCATGTTTAGAAGAGATAATGGCTGTATTGATTTTAATAATAACAATGTTGATTTTTTAATAGCAGATGCCAGCCCAAGAAATAGTGCAACGCCGGCCAATGTGTGTACAAATGATCCGCTGGTGATCACCACAGATGTTTCCGGTTTACTCACTACCGTGGGTACTGCATCAGCAGAAGGATCTTTTACTATTTATGCGGTTAATCTCAGTGGCGGGCCGGGTAACCTTACCGTAACCCCTGCCAGCGCCAATATCGAAGTGGCCACCACCAGTGGCGGCCCTTATAGCAGTTCAGTAAACATTCCTTTTGCATCTGCAGCGCCCATCACAGTTACTGTTTTTGCCAGGATTGCAGCCGGGGCACCATTAGGTGCAGTAAATGATGATGTGGCCATCACGGGTGGCGGGTCAGCAGGTGATGCAGCCAGTGTTACCGGTAATGTACTGGTAGCGGAACCAACCGTGCAGGCAAGCAATATCGTAACCAGTAATATAACGGATACCAGTATGACCATTAACTGGACCAACGGCAATGGGGGCAACAGGATAGTAGTGATGCATGCTGCTTCTTCTTCAACGGTGGTACCGGCCGACAGCCGCAGTTATGCCGCATCGTTAGACTACAGGACTGCACCTTCTATTGGCTCTGGAAACAACGTAGTATTTAACGGTACTGGCGGAGGTCCAATCAATGTGTTTGGGTTAACGTCTGGCATCACCTATACCATCAGTGTGTATGAATATGACAGCGCCGGGGCTGGTACACAGAATTATCTTACCATAACGGCTGCTAATAACCCCGTTACTGCCGCCACTACAGGTATTTCATCGAATCTTACACAGATAAACTTTACAGCTTTATCTGCACCTTTATATATGGGTAATGGCACGGCCACCCGTACCCCCACATTGTATTACGCCAGGCTAACCAACCTTGCACCCAATACCACCTACAGGTATTTTACACAGGCTGCGGCTTCTACCGATATTGGTACTTCAGCAGCGGGCGCAGGCAATCCTGTTTTATTTGATTATACTGTTTTCCCAATCACGTATACTTACACTGCCAGTGCTTCGCTGAGTGCGGCTGGCGGCCATGGTAAGTTTACTACCGACGGGGATGGCAACTTCCAGGGAACATTTGGTTTTGTAAATACCGGTAACGCAAGGTTTAATGCAGGTAACCAGGTTTTCCCTTCCATTACGCTGGCGGCAGAACCGGCCACCGTTGCACAGTTCCGGTTTGCTTTAAATCAAAGCATCACAGCACTAACGTTCAACAGTAGCCCGGGAGCTAATAATGGTACTTTCTTACAAGGTTCATCATTGGCCACTGCTGGTAACCTGGTGGCTTTATGGGATAATGTAAACGCAGCAGGAAGGCCATTGGCCATGACGCTGGCGGAAAATCCAGCCTTTGGAGGCGCTGTAGTATGGGGCACCAGCTTTGTAGCCGGTTACAGTACTACGTCTGGAAGCTGGAATACCATTATACCCAATACCAATCCCAATGGCGTAAGGCTGATACAGCAATTTGATATTGTAACTGGAGATGTAACGGGCTGCGACAGTGATGCCGACGGCACCTGGCCAACCGGCACCGTAGTAACAGCTGACCCAACCGGCGGTACAACGCCATTACAAATTTCCTCTACTGATGCACCGCTCAACGGTGGCAACTGTTTTAATGTAATTCCTGTACGACTAGAATACATCAATGGCTTTAAAGCAACTGCCGGTAACGCACTCACGTGGAGGCTTACCTGCTTATCAAGCAGCATTACGATGGAAGTTCAACGCAGTGCTGATACAAGAAATTTCCGCAGCATTGAAAGCATAACCGCTACACAGGCAAGATGTGCTGAACCATTCAATTACCTGGATGCCGCACCATTGGCCGGAAAGAATTTCTACCGTCTCAAAATGACGGATGCCGATGGAAGGGTTTCATACTCGCCTGTTGTATTGATATCGAGCGGTGAAAATAACGGTCTTGATTTTGTAGGCTTGTATCCTTCTGTGGTACATGACAGAACATCCTTAAGTATATCAAGCGACAGACCTGCATTGATCGAAATAGCCATTACTGATATGAGCGGCAGGATCGTTGCCAAAAGCAAACATTCCGTTGCAGCCGGCAGCGGCCTTATCAATATTGATTGCAGCAAACTTGCATCCGGTATGTACAATGTGACAGCGATAACGGAGAACACAATGGGAACGACGATGCGGTTAGTGAAACTGTAATACAAATAGCTATATTATTTAGAGCCATCCCCAACTTGCCGGGGATGGCTTTCTTTTTACCCGCTACCTGTTGAAATTAGCTTTTAAAAAATCCATTACGTTCCCGGCAAATATTTTATCAATGATCTCATCTGGGGAAAGATCAAACAGCAGCCTTTTTATTTCTGGCAGGGTAACCGTATAGTTGTATCCCGCTTGTGATATTTCCTCTGGGGCTTGCAAAAAGGAAAGCATGTCTTTTCTCAGCACAGGCATTTCTGCTGCGGTGGGATAGAAATCCAGGTGATTGATCAGCCCGTCATAATCGCTGCCGATGCTCAGGAGGTTCCAGGCTTCTTTGTTGTCCAGGGTTCTTACTACTTCAAAAATATTGGCAAACATCACTTTTACATATTGCAGCCGCAGGTGCTTGCCGCTGAGCTTTTTATTCTTCCTGATCACTTTGATAATATCAGTGCCGGCTATCCGCTTTTCATCCAGCTGTATACCGATCAGTCCTTTAGATGCAGCGATCACCCGGATATCCTCTTCGCAGATATTAATGCTGTTTTCGTGCAGGTAGTTGCTGCTGTCCAGCAGTTCTGCATCATCATCCTGCTGCATCTGTGCAGCCAGCGTTCTGCATTTGCTTACAATACCCGTGTGGCTGCATACAATGGGGAATGGGTCGTTCTTATTCCAGTACTCCGTTTTGATGAAGGCATAAAAATCCCGCCGGCATTCGGGACTCATATGTTTGATGTCGATCAGGATGCGGGGCCCGTTTTTTTTATCAAGCAAGGATTTTATAACAAGTTTGCCAATCTCTTTCAATCCTTCATTCAGCCCTTCTGCCTGCGAAACTAAAGTGCCTATGAGTTTCATCAGGCTTTTGGCATGTCCGCCTAATCCATTCCAAAAATGATGGTTGATAGAAATAAACAACGGAACAAAATCCCATTGTTTCATGATGGCGATATTGTCAATGTATCCTTTTAGTGGTGTAAAATCATTGGGGTTGTTGCGGTGGCTGGTAGCCTGGTCACGTTTAAGGGTATTGATATTCGGCACTTCATTACTGAGCACATGGGCACCTTCAATGCTCAGCACAATACAAATCACCTCCTCGTCACTGGCAATGGCCTGCTCAATGGCAGCATAGTTCTTTACAAAGTGGATGCGGTATTTCTTTGTTTTGTTCTGCTGGCCGTTAAATTGTTTCAGGTATTCATACTCGGGCAGCAGGGCCTCTGTAAAATAATTACGCATGCTCTTCTTTACAAAATCAATATCGTCCACATCAAAGCCGGTAATAGCATTTACTACCTTGCTTTTGAGACAGTCTTCCCAGGGCACTGTTTTGTCCATCACCAGGTCTTTCAGGTTGTCGTTCTTAAAACTGTCTGCCCTGCGGTTGGCGATCAAAAAAGCTTTCTCCATGGGAGTAAAAGAGACAATGATCACCCTCACATTTCCTTTATGGAGGTTATCAAAATTACTTTGTGTAGCCAGCCGCACTTCGGAGATGCTTTCAATAAATTTTTTTAGCCGGCTTAGCAGGCGGCCCTGTATTTCATTCTCATAACTTTCAAAGGCGGTATGGCGTTGCTGGCTGCGGCCACTCATATAAGGTTTACCGCCGGGGTGACAGTGAATGTCGATATTAAAGTTGTAAGGCATAAAGAGAATTTGAAGTAAAGTACAGCAGTGAAAAGTAAAATGCAAATCCTGGCTTATATTTCATTTAATGCATGGCTTTACTCTTTTGTTTATTAATTTATAAGTCCTTTAACTGTGATCAATAAAAATAAATACCAACTTGTGTAAATTAATTCGCTGCTGCATCCTTCATCAAAACCAACGGTATGAGAAAAATCCAGCTCTCCATCCCTGAGCCATGTCACGAGCAATGGGATAACATGACACCCACCCAGCAAGGCCGCTATTGCAATGCCTGCGCCAAAGAAGTGGTTGACTTCAGCAATATGAGCGACAGTGAGGTGCTGGGTTATTTTACCAGGAAGAAGAAAGTGGATAGTGTTTGTGGCAGGGCCTACCCCGACCAGCTTGACCGGGACATTGCAGCCCTGCCACAAAAGAAAAAACACTGGAGGTGGTACTATATGCTGTCGGCATTTTTATTTTTGATGAAGCCAGCTAAAACAAAAGCGCAGGGGGCAATAGTGATGTTGGCAGACAGCAGTGCACCGGTTTGTAAAATACCAGTTAAGGGAGATGTGAAGCAAACTAAGAACCAGTTGATACAAGCCCAGGTAAAAGATGAAGAAGGAAACCCGGTTGCTTATGCCAGTATTATCATTGCAGGTACAGTACGTGGAACCCGTGCCGATGAAGATGGCTGGTTTAACCTGGCAAAGGAAGAAGAGGATATGACACTTGTTATTTCTGGATTGGGGTACGAAACAACAGAAATTATCATCACTGGCAAGAACATTACTGAAATAGTATTAAAGAGGCAAAACAAATTGATGAATGAGGTCGTGTTGCGTCCTTTCCTGACTGGCCGGGTTGGTGGTATGAGGGTAGTGAGGTATTCATACAAGAAAATAGTCGCAGATACCATCAAATCATGTTTACCCAATTTAAAACCCCGTATTAAAATTTATCCCGATCCTGTGGTCAAAGGCAGCAGCTTTACCATCCATATGCAACTACGGCAAACCGGTAATTGCACGATTCAAATAAATGATGCAGCAGGAAGATTGATGAACGAACAAAAAATAAATGTGGGCGCTAAAGAATGGAAACAAAACATAATCACCAACAGTAACTGGAGCAGTGGATTGTATTTTGTAAAAGTATTGGACGAAAAAGGAAAGTTGCTTGATACCGAAACCCTGGTAGTGCAGTAATCCCTATCGCAGCTCTTCGCAGGAATAACCTGCGCTGGCTGGAATGTTTCACTATCGCAGGTAAAGTAAAATGCCTTTCCGTTTTTTACAAACTTCACCCGTCATAGTATCGAAAAAAAACAGGTTAAATAAAATTACATAGACATAGCAGTCAATGAGCTGGTTGAAACTGTACCAGATCACTGGTTATCTTTTTCCCGCTTATAAAAAATAGCTTGTTGCAGCATCTATAAAGAAAGACCTTCCTGTAAATTTCAAGTATGAGCATACAGCTACTTATATTCATCCTGCTTTTTGGCGTGGTGCAGGGGGTGTTGCTCATCCTGTTCTTTGTAAATAAGAAATTGCACCAGGGGGCATATCTTTTCTTATTATTTTACCTGGGCACTATGCTGCTGCAGCTTACCCTTAAAGTAATGAGTAAGATCTGGCTGATGGAAAACTGGCCGGTGCTGTACCAGTTCTCACACTGGCTTCCATTGCTGTACGGGCCTTTCCTCTTTCTTTTTGTAAAACACTTGCTGATGCCGGGCGCCACGCAGAGAAACAGTATGAATCATTTTATTTTACCTGCCACCGTGTTGGTTTTGATTGCTGTTGCAGGTGCCGACATGCTTCCTGCAAATACAGCATTTGTTTTTTTTAATCCGCATTTACGTGCAACACTGCTGCTTGCCAGCGTCTTTTCTTATCACGTCGCTTCGTTTTTACTTTTTAAAAGACAAACAGTGGAAGTAAAAAACGCTGTTGCTGTGAATGCAATGGCTAAGTTGAATTGGATAAAGCAATTTATTAATGTTTCGTTGGTTGCCAGCCTGCTCATTGTTGCCGCCTTGTACACATTGTATATGTTGTATCCGCTCGGCCATGGCTTCAGGTATCTTTTTTCGGTGTTAAGTATTTGCATTTACTGGTTTAGTTATACTGCACTCGCCAACCCCACTGCTTTTTCGATAGTGAAAGGTTTTGCGAAGAACGATGCGGAAAACGAATTACCCTTACCACAACTGAAAATATGCCGTCCCCAAAAAAAATACGCCCACTCTGCACTGGCCTGTGAGGATGCCGTTGCGCTGGAAACATCCCTTGAGCAGCTGATGACAGAAAAAAAATTATTCCTGCAGTCTGAGCTTACGATCAGCCGGCTTGCAGAGGAATTGTGTTGCAGCCGCCATCACCTGAGCCAGGTGCTGAATGATAATATTGGCCGTTCTTTTTACGATTATATCAACAACCTGCGAATGGAGGAAGCCAAGCTGCTGCTGTCAGACCCCAGTTTCAGTCATCATAAGATTGCTTCTATTGGTTATGATGCCGGCTTTAATTCATTGTCTACATTTAATGAGGTTTTTAAAAAGCTTACCGGCAAAACGCCCTCTGAATTTCGTAAAGAAACGTTAAACGAAGCCCAACAAAAGCGGGTATAATGCCGGATCGGCCGGATCGGTAGAAAAACATTGGCTTACGCTGTACTTTGATCTTCAAAAACGTAAAGCCATGTACAGAAATTTCCTGCTGATTGCCTATCGCAATTTTAAAAAGCAACTATCCTTCACTTTGCTAAACATGTTTGGCCTTGCACTGGGGTTGGCAAGCGCCATTCTTATTTTTTTGTATGTAACGGATGAACTGAGGTATGATACAATGCATCCGCATTATAAAGACACCTGGCGTATCGGTGCCACCTGGCATGATCCCAACGGCCAGGCTTTTGATAATATTGAATCACCAGGCTATTTTTTGCAATACCTGAAGAATAATAGAAGCGAAATACAAAAGACCGTCCGTATCGCTTATATGGGGTACCCGTCTTCCATTCATCATAAGGCAAAAGACAAGATCGTACTAACAGAGGAGATCCGCTGGGCCGAACCGGATTTTGACCAGGTACTAAGCTTTGAACTCGTGAGGGGCAACCGCCAGGCAATGTTCAGGGATCAGGCTTCTATGGTGCTGAGCGAAAGCGGCGCCCGCAAACTTTTTGGCAACAGCAATCCTGTGGGTGAGGTGGTTTCGGTTAAACATCTTTGGGGTACCCGTAACCGTGAAATTGATGTAAAGGTCACCGGCGTGTATAAAGATTATCCTTCTAATTCGCATTTTAAGCCGCAGTTTATTGTCAATATCAATGCGCTGCGCCCCATATATGAGGGCCACTTTGAGGAATACCTGTCGGGACAGCGGTTTAACGATAATATGGGGTGGTTTGAGAATTATATGGTGACCAAACCCGGTGCTGATATACAACAGGTGAATACGGTACTCAGGCAATTGGCCACCCAGTTAAGCAATGATTCTATGCTGCTGGCACGTAATGTAAAACTGTCGGCTTTCATTACACCGATGAGCGAACTTCATTTCGACAAAAAGAATATGTGGGAAGGGCATACCAAGGGCGACAAAGCCTATCTCGCCATTTTTGGAATCATCGCATTGCTTATCATACTGATCGCCTGCATCAATTATATGAACCTGGCAACGGCACGTTCTATAAAAAGGGCAAAAGAAGTAGGCCTGCGTAAATCACTTGGCAGCAGCAGGGGCGCTATCGCCAGGCAATTTTTTCTCGAATCCTATATCACCGTGTGCGGTGCACTATTTATGGCATTGTTGCTGGGGATCATTTTTATTCATCCCTTTAACGGGCTGGCATCAAAAACTTTTACCGTCGGTTCGTTATTTAACCCGGTAATGATTGCTGTGGTGCTATGCATTGTGTTGTTCATGGGTTTTATAGCAGGTATTTACCCGGCACTTTATTTATCCCGTTTCCAGGCAGTGCAGGTACTAAAAGGCAATATTGTAAAAGGGAGGGCGGCAGATTTTTTCAGGAAAGGACTGGTAACGGCACAATACATTGTAGCGCTGGTATTAATTATCTGCACGTTCATTGTAACCGGACAAATGGACAAACTAAAAACCACTAAACTCAATGAAAGGGGTAACCAGTTGTTGTCTATCCGCTTCGGAGGTATTGCAGACCCGGGCAGGTATGAGCTATTTAAATCAGAAGTACTGAAAGACCATGAAATAAAATATGTTACAATGGGCAATCACCTTCCCCGGCTGGATTATTTTGGTTGGGTTGGTTTTGAAGTAAAGTTTCCTGATTTCAGTGACAAGGACCTTCAATGGAACTGCCTGAACGTGGATTATGATTTTCCTAAAACCTTTGGACTGGAGCTTGTTGCCGGAAGGGATTTTCAAAATGGTAATGTGAATGACAGTAATGCACTTATCATGAACGAGGCTGCAGTAAAAGCTATAAACCAGCCCGTTGAAAAACTGCTAGGCGCTACCGTTACTAACCGTTTCGATTCAGGAAGGGTGTATAAAGTGATTGGGGTGATGAAGGATTTTCCCTTTCGCAGTATGCACCAGCCAATAGAGCCATTGATGCTGAGTGCACGTCCGCATTTTATTGATAAGATTGTTTATGTGCAGTTGCCCGCTGGAAAATTTGCTGAAAAAATGGCGGTGGTTGAAAAGCAATGGCGTGCAGCCTTCCCCAATACAGGTTTCGATTATTGGTTCCTGAGTGACGAATTCAACCGGATGTATACAGCAGAACAACGGGTATCGTCGCTGGCCAGGGCATTTGCCATGCTGGCGATACTCATAACGGTGCTGGGTGTGTTTGGACTGGCAACGTATACAGCCGAACAAAAAACAAAGGAAGTTGGTATACGAAAAGTGCTGGGTGCAGGTAACAAAGAAGTGGCGGCGTTATTTTTAAACAGCTTCTTCAAAATTTTTATCATCGCCTGCGGAGTGGCCATACCATTGGCGTGGCTGGCAGCTTATAAATGGCTGGAAGGGTTCAGCTACCGCACCAGCATCAGCCCGCTCATTTTTACTTTCAGCATTGCAGGTTTATTCCTCATTACCCTGCTCACTATCGGATATGAAGTGTGGAAGTCGGTAAGGATAAACCCCGTAAACAGTTTGCGGACAGAGTAGGCAGGTTACATACCGCCAGCCGGAGGCTTGCCGGATTTTATTACCGGCAGCTGAATAATAATCGGGCATCAGTGGCGTCGCACACTTGTACAGTTTTTCTTTATGCAGCCATATATACAACACCATAAAAATTAAACACATGAAAAGTATCCCCTTCCTGCTTTGTATCTCACTCAATAGTTGCCTGTCATCTGCACAGGATGGCAACCAGCAACTGCAAAAGATCGAGGCAGCATTGTCTGCATCACAGGTAACCATCAGCCAGGTTCTCAGTGATGAAAAATATATGAAACTTCACCCGCTTACCGCATTCCGGGAAATTATTAAGAAATATGCCAATACCGAAAAAACAGTCATGGTAACGGCTAATGAGCCAGGGAAAAGAATCACGGTGAAGGGTAGGGTACTTTCAAAAAAGGGTGAACCCATCGCAGGTGCATTGGTGTATGTATATCAAACATCGGCCAAAGGCTTGTATGCTGATACGGCTGCACATGTGGGTATGAACGACGGGGATATGCGGCATGCAAGGTTGTTTGCCTATTTTAAAACCAATGGCAATGGCCAGTTTGAATTTGAAACCGTCCAACCCAGGGGATATCCCGATGCTGATCTTCCTGCACATATCCATATCATGATGTGGCAACAGGGGCAACCCATAGATCACATGCCAGCCGAACTGTTATTTGATGATGACGAAAGGCTCACCGCAGAAAGGCGAAAAAGTGCATTGGAGGCTGGATTTTTAATTGAGAAGCACAGTGGCACGCCGGACCAGCCTGTTTACAATTATGTACTCAAGCCCATCGGGAACTGAGCAGTCCGTTGAATGCAGCAGGTAGTGCTAACAAGGGAAGAAGGAAAACCTATTACTACACAAAAAAAATAATGATCATGATGCGTTTATTTTTACCTCTTGTAATGTTGTGCCTGGCGGTAACTAACACAGAGGCACAGCCGCAAAACCAATACAGTAAATTTGATGTGCGCCATTGGGGGGTGGTGCTTGACAATGAAAACACAGCAAAAGTAACCGTACAGGAAAACATCCAGTATTTTACGGATGACAAAGCCAGCCTCCATTTCGACCTGTATATGCCACCTGCTTATCAACAGAAACAGTTATTGCCCGCCGTTATTTTTCTCAATGGCATTGGAGACCAGGCAGGGGAGCCCGTTGTAAAATCCTGGGAAATTTACCGCAGTTGGCCGAGGCTGATGGCCGCAGAAGGGTTTATGGGCATTTCGATGGAGACCGATGGGAGCAGGGTGCAGGAAAGTTTACAGGCTTTATTTGATTACCTTGACAAAGAAGGTCATCGCTATGGAATTGATGCCTCCAGGCTGGGTGTATATGCTGCATCGGCCAACACCAACCAATCAGGCCAGTATTTAATGAAGGCCACTGCTTATAAAGGAATAAAGGCAGCCGTTTTATATTATGGTACTGCTCCGGCAGCGCCTTTCCGCAAAGACCTGCCGGTTTTATTTTTTATTGCTGAAGGGGATGTAAGAGGGAATGCTTACCAGGCGATATGGGCGGATGTATTAAAAAACAAAGCGCCATGGACCATTACCATGGGATCGGATCTGCCGCATGCATTTGATGCGCTCACCAACAACGAACTGGCAAGAACGGCCATCAAAGCAACTATCTCCTTTTGGAAAAACCACCTCGAGCCACTGCCGGCATCATCACAACCTTTTTCACCGGAAAGGGAAATGCTGGAAACGCAGTACTGGCAACAGCCCACAAAACTGGTGGAATTGATGGGCAACTGGCTGCAAAAGAACCCGGGAATAAAAGAAGCAATTTTTTTTCAACACTACGGCCGGGCTTTGTTCAATGCTGGCGAGCTGGAGCAGGCAGAAAAAATTTTAAAGAAATGTATATCACTTGGCTCTGCCAATAATTTCCTGTTGTTAAATTTGGCAGCTGTTTCATATGCATTAAACAAATCTGCCGCTGCGGAAAATTATCTTGCTGTATTTGAAAAAAAGGAACCCATCCGGCCCTTTCATTATTTAAATATGGCCAATTCATTGTACCAGTTTAAAAAATACAACTATGCAGCCTACTGCTGTGAAAAAGCCATAGCACTGGAGCCACGTGCCGGGGATTATTATAACCTTGGTTGTTATTATGCACTTGACGGCAAAAAAGAAAAAGCTTTTGATGCTTTACAAAAGGCAGCCGCACTTGGGTACAATACAAAAAATAACTATGAATCAGATACCGACCTGGAATCGCTGCGGCCACTCTCCCGGTGGAAAATATTAATGGAGCAGTTACACTAGCTGAAACCCGTGGCTTCATAAGCATCACTGTAACTCTTCACAATAATACCCTGCCTTGCTCAGTAGATTCTCAATATCACTGCCACAGAGTTGCTCAGTTTCTATCCGGAGAATATTGTCTGCATCCTGCAGGTCAACATTCCAGCGGAGGATATGGGGATGAGCATTGAGGAAGGCACCCGCATTGTTGATGCAGCGCATGGATTGAAGATTGGTTTTGAACACGAGTATTTCCATACAATGTATTTCGGCATTCGGTCCCGGGCGGGCTTTTTAAGTTTCTTTGTTAGCGCCAGGCGGCGGAGTGTTGTTTCGGCTGGCTCGTCTTGTTTTAAAAACCTGCCCTTGAACAGCACCGGCCCTTTTATGACAACTTTTTTTATCAAACCGTTGCCTGTTGACTTCGATAACGTGCTAACAACAACCATCCGGACACGAAGCACGTTTTTTCATGGCTTTATCACATATTCTTCTCCGTGCTCCGTGTCTTTCGGTTTACCTGCAGCATGCATCATGGGAATCAGTCTGCTGCATTTTTTTCCTGCCAGGGCTGCGGCCTCCATCTCATTCCACCACATCGGTTCTTCCATTCCGCTTTAAATTGTTCTCTTTCTTCCGGTGTCATATGGGCTAATTTCTCTGTCATCTTTTCTTTCCACTCCCTGCGTTTTTGTCCCCAGCCGCCACCGCCCTTGCCAAAGCCAAATAGTATTTTACTTAAGGCCAGTATGCCCAGCGCCTGCCAAAAACTGATCACTTTTACGCCTGTTATTACCTGGGGCAATATGGCATTCCACAATCCCATTACAATAAACCCAAAGGCTGTAATGGCTGCTGCGCCAATCAGGATTATCATCAGCACTTTTCCTGCTTTACTCTTTTTCATTGTAGTATAATTTTTTTAATTTTTTAAAATAAGCTTTGAGGTACGAGCCACGAGTCACGAGCTTTGAGCATTGAGCTAGAAGCTTTGAGCTACTACGAATACCGAATAACAAATACCGAATACCAAATAATGATCTCAATAATTCAACAGCTCTTCTCTCAATCCCTGCAGCCGCTCTCTCAAAAAAAGCACCGCATACCGCTTACGGCTGATCAGTGTAGGTACCGGTACACCACTTGCCTCCGACAGCTCTTTAAAAGCCAAGCCTTCCATTTCATTTTGTATAAAAGCATCTCTTTGTTCAGCCGGCAGTTCGTTTAATGCCTGTTGCAATTCTTCCCAAAATAAATTTCTCAGGTAGATCATTTCTGGTGAATCACCGGCGGCCGGTACCAGCTCGGTCCAGTCGAAGCCCTCTTCATCACCTGCTGCAGCAGGTTTTACATCATCTATCAGGGGTAGTTGCTGTTTCCGGTAGCGGTCGGTGATCTTGTTTCTTGCCACGGTAAACAACCAGCTGGTTACTTGCTCTATCGGTTCAGTATTGCCGGCAAACTGGTAAAATACATCCTGCAATATATCCTCTGCATCTTCATTGCTTTTCACCCGTTGTTTTATAAAACCAAACAGCCGCTTGCTGTAAGCAGTAATGGTTTGAGTAAGTGATTGGTTTTTTTCAGCCGCCATTGCGTTTGGTATCGTCAGTGCATCCTCCATGTATGTACAGTAAGACGGACGGTGAGTATCGATGTTTTAAAGTTGCCGAAATATTTTCGATGCAACAATTTTATATAAGTGCGTTACATAAAAAATCCTGCGAAAAAGCAGGAAATTTTATACTAACCGTATTGTTGAGAGGGTATTTTTATTTTGACAACAGGAAAGAACAGCTGTACGCTGCCGTTGCTGTTGTTCCTTTAATGATATAGTCGCCAGCAGCATATCCAGAGAGATCAACTGTTTTTTCATCGAAGATCACATCACTTAAGATCAAACTGCCACCGTTGTTAAATATTTCAATCGTTGTTTTTCCCTTAACGGCAGGTTGAATATGAAATATGCCTGCAGATGGATTGGGATAAATGCTGAAAAGTTTTTTTGTTTGCTGCGTCTTCACATCGTTGATAAGGGATTCTTTTTCCATTCTTGGAGCAACAGAAGGTTTGATCATGGTAAACTGGTCGGGAATGCTACCGTTGCTGGTAATAAATTTATACCGCAGGGTGTCGCCTTTTATTTCCAGTGCCACCGATCCGTTGATAGAAGTAAATGACCTTGCCATTGCATTATGTGGATAGCCGGGTGTGGTGGAAGACGAACTTTTTCCGCTTACACCGCATACCGCATATACGGTGCCGTTATGACCATTGTCTTTTATGTATGGAACGGCATTTCCATCACCGGGCTGTATGATCATCGACGATGCAAAACTGCTTTCATTACCATAGTGTCCGTGTATAAAATAACTTCTTTCATACGTGTGAGAATGACCATTCAGTACCAGGTCTGCCTTATGGGTTTCAAGCAGGGGAACAATATTCGTCCGCATATTGATCAGTTCTCTTTCTGTATCAGAATTATGCGTGCCCTTGCTGTAAGGCGCATGATGCCAGTAAGCAATGGTCCATTTTTGTGTATTGGCCATAAGATCATTTCGTAACCAGTTATACATCGGGCTGCCCACGGTATTTTGAGCGCCATAACTGTCTAGTGAAATAAAATGAATATTGCCCCAGTTATAAGAATAATATTTTTCGCTGCCGGATGCAATACCACCAGCCTGTGCTGTTGTTGGTAAATTAAAAATGGAAAAGTAAGGAAAGTTGGTTCCGAGGGCTGTCGTGCTCAGGTAGCCGATGTCTCCATAATCATGGTTGCCGGGGGAAGGATAAAAGTTCCATGATTTAAACTGGGGTCCGTATTTGGCAAAAACATTATTCTGGTACTCTGCATCGGTGCCAGATTCATATGCATTGTCGCCCAGCCAAAGCCACATATCATTTTTGTTTGGTCCAAGATAATTGAGGTAAGCATTTAAAACTGCCGTCTGCGCAGTGGAGCCATTTCCAAAATCCCCGATGGCCCATATCCTTGTTGTTTGGGTTGAACTTGCAGGTGGTGCTGTCCAGAAAAAATTAGCCGCGTTTGCCTGCAGCACCACCGCAGTGGTGCCGATACTGTAAAAGTATTTTGTATTGGGGGTAAGACCGGTTACCTGTACCTGGTGATCTGTTGCCAGTGCTGCATCTGTTGCCGATCTGCCAAAAGAAGAAGAAGCACCCCATTGTACTTTTGAATCACAGGCAATATTGGTTCTCCATTTCAATATCGTTGAACCAGCTGTGGTGGATTGTATGTAGGGGCCACGGGTGATAACAGGCACGGAAGCGCTATTGGCAACAAGCTCCAGCTCAAATGTGAGATCACTCGATGTAGTGGAATTGTTATGTACTTCTGCAGCAATGATATTAGTGCCATTTAAAAATGCACTGGCTGGAATGCTGTAGGTAAAAACCGTATTGCCATCATCCGGCGCATTGGCGGAAGCAGGCGTATTATAATCCACTGTTCCTGCAGGCATATTATTCCGTATTCTTTCGGTGCCGTTTATATATACAATTATGCCATCATCACGCCGGAGGTTAATGGTAAAAATATATTGTAAAGGGTTCGTGATATTAACTGACTTTCTAAAATAGTAAGTGATCTTTGAAGGAGTTAAACTGGTGGCGGGATTGTCTCCATAGCCCAGTTCCGCAGCACCCATACTCCATGCCGCATCATTAAAACCATTCAGCCGCCAGGCAGTTCCCTGGTCGGTGCCGTCTGCTTTATATTTCCACACACTGTTTTTTGTAATAATGGTTTGTGCTGTACAATGCATCAATGTACCAAAGGCTGCAAGGATTACCAGTATGAAATTCTTTTTCATTCAATAACAATTATTAAAGATAACGGTAGCGGCTGGCCGCTTTTGCCGTTGACTGAACAAAATACCGGATCTGTCATTCAGCCTCCATTCCCGTGTACAGCTCACAGATGGGATGAAAACCCCGTTGCTGTAAAACCATATTGCAACGGTACACCAGCGCTTCCGGCAGGTGAGTGGCGTCGGCATTGGCCCAAAATTTCAACAAGTGATTTTCCTGTTCCATACTCAACGGCTCTCTCAACCGGAGCAATTGATGGTGCAGGGCAGACAACTGGTCATCTTTCAGGTGACTGAACCCTCCATTCGCCAGCAGGTCGGTGGTTCGGGAGAGAATGATTTTATCCTGTTGCATAAGTACATTTTTTATGCGTACAAGGTCAAAAGCCAACATGAAGTAATTGTGAACCTTATGTTATCAGAATGTGCAGCAGGCCAAATGTGGGTAGCCTGTGCATAAGCCGGGGTTGTTTTCCGATAGAAATACAATAGAAAAAAAAGCAGTTCTCCAGGTGGGTTATTTGTAATGTAAAAAACAATGTATATTTTACCGTACCATAAAACCTCACCCAAATATTGACCGGTATGAAAAAATTTATCAGGATCGCAGGACGCATTGTGCTGGTGCTCGTGCTTATCATCATTTGTATTGTTGGATATATTAAAGTGGCCCTGCCCAATGTGGGTGATGCGCCTGAAATAAAAGTGGATCAAACCGCTGAACGGGTAGCCCGGGGCGAATACCTCGCCAACAATGTCACCGTATGTATCGACTGCCACTCCACCCGTGACTGGAGCAAATTCTCCGGTCCCATTGTGCCGGGCACTTTTGGAAAAGGTGGTGAACTTTTTGATCAGAAGTTTGGTTTCCCCGGCGCTTTTTATGCCCGCAATATTACCCCCGAAGGTATCAGCCGCTACACCGACGGAGAACTCTTCCGGTTGATCACTACCGGTGTTACCAAAGAGAATACACCCATCTTCCCGGTGATGCCCTATCATAATTATGGCCGCATGGATGAGGAAGATATCAAAAGCATCATTGCGTATATACGTACCCTTAAGCCAATTAAAAATGATGTGCCTGCATCAGTTCCCGATTTTCCCATGAGCATCATCATCAATACCATTCCTGCCAAAGCAACCTTTACAAAAATGCCGGCTACAACAGATGTGGTGAACTATGGAAAATACCTGGTGAATGCAGCATCCTGTATGGACTGTCATACACAGTTTGACAAAGGCAATTTTATAGAAGGCACCGAGTTTGGCGGGGGCAGGGCATTTCCCTTCCCGGATGGGGCGGTGGTAACATCAGCGAATATTTCACCTGATCCTACGGGCATTGGTTCGTGGACGGAAGACATGTTCCTCAACCGCTTTCGAACCAATTCCGATTCGGCTATGATGAGCCGTGCCATCAACCCCGGCGAATACAATAGCATTATGCCATGGACCATGTATGCCCGGATGACAGAGGAAGACCTGAAAGCTATTTATGCGTATTTAAAAACTGTGAAGCCGCAGAAAAATACCGTGATAAAATTTACACCGGCGAAGAAATAAGAAGCGCTTA
>ENA-UOWO01001755-UOWO01001755.1-activated-sludge-metagenome-genome-assembly--contig:-NODE-1755-length-28195-cov-10.874698_pt1 | contig 28195 bp, 33 predicted proteins | sample MGYA00238148_ERZ761564 | MGnify/ENA primary metagenome ERZ761564 (study PRJEB28885, sample SAMN05720194) | activated sludge metagenome | isolation source: Anaerobic digester | place: USA...
CGCCCCGTTTCGGGCTGATCATCGTCGGCGACGAAATTCTCTCGGGCAAACGTGCTGACAAGCACATGCCCAAACTCATTGAACTGCTGATTGCACGTGGCTTGCAACTGGACTACGCCGACTACGTGGGCGATTCGCGAGACCGCATCACCGCCACGCTGGAGCGCGCCTTTGCTTCAGGAGACGTGGTGTTTTCATGCGGCGGCATTGGTGCCACGCCGGACGATCACACCCGCCAGTGTGCAGCCAAGGCATTGGGTGCAGAGCTGGTGCTGCATCCGCAAGCTGAGGCGCTGATTCGCGAACGCATGCAGGACGTGGCGCGGGAGCAGGGGACGACATATGAGCCCGATCGTCCGGACAACGTTCATCGGCTGAACATGGGCGTTTTCCCTGTGGGCGCGCAGATTATTCCCAACCCGTACAACAAGATTGCCGGGTTTTCCTGCCTGGGGCGCGAAAGTGGGGCCGTTCATTTCGTGCCTGGCTTCCCGGTCATGGCTTGGCCCATGATGGAGTGGGTGCTGGACACCTGGTATCAACCTTTGTTTCAGAAAGGTGCCTGGGTAGAGCAGTCTGTCATCGTTTTTGGTGCGATGGAGGCGACACTCACGCCGCTGATGGAGGACATTGAGCGCGAGTATGTGGGCGTGAAAGTGTTTAGCCTGCCGAGCGTGGATCATCCGGAATATGGCCGTCATATCGAGCTGGGTGTCAAAGGTGCGCCAGAGTTAGTTGGGCAGGCTTATCCAACCTTGTTGGCGGGCCTGCGACGGTTCGATGCGAAATTAGGCCCCGAATTGGTGCGTTAGATGTTCAACCCAAAATGGTGCGTTTCGGAATGGGCACCAAAATCATGCGTATGATGATCGCTGACAGGTCCTGATGCACTGATAGTTCGCGTGCGGTCGGAAAATCAGCCGGGAAGTCAGGGCAAAATACGGCCTTGCCTCATTGTGGCGGTCCGGCCAGATTGGCACAGAAACTGCATTCCCGGATAACAAGCTTTTTACAACCAGTCCCAACAGGAGTATTTGATGGCCAAGACCGTCGCAGACGTGATGAAGATGGTGAAAGAGAACGAAGTCAAATTTGTTGACTTCCGCTTCACCGATACCCGTGGCAAAGAGCAGCACGTCACTGTGCCCGTGTCCCATTTTGACGAAGACAAGTTCACGTCGGGCCATGCGTTTGACGGTTCATCTATTGCTGGCTGGAAGGGTATTGAAGCTTCCGACATGCAGCTGATGCCTGACCCCAACACCGCCAACATCGACCCGTTCTTCGAAGAAGCAACGATGATCCTGACTTGCGACGTAGTTGATCCATCGGACGGTAAGGCCTACGAGCGCGACCCCCGTTCACTCGCCAAACGGGCCGAAGCCTATATGCGTGCATCCGGCTTCGGTGATACCGCCTACTTCGGTCCCGAGCCAGAATTTTTCGTGTTTGACAGCGTGCGTTGGGGCAACGACATGTCGGGCTGCTTCTCCAAGATTGACTCCGAAGAAGCCGCCTGGAACACCGGCAAAGAATACGAACACGGTAATACGGGTCACCGTCCGGCCGTCAAGGGTGGTTATTTCCCGGTGCCGCCAGTCGACAGCTTCCAGGACATGCGCTCGGAAATGTGTTTGGTACTCGAAGCTCTGGGCATTCCCGTCGAAGTGCATCACCATGAAGTGGCGAATGCCGGCCAGATGGAGCTCGGCACCAAGTTCAGTACGCTGGTTCAGCGCGCCGACTGGGTTCAGCTGCAAAAGTACGTGATCCAAAACGTGGCGCATGCCTACGGCAAAACTGCCACCTTCATGCCAAAGCCCATCGTTGGTGACAATGGCTCCGGTATGCACGTGCACCAGTCAGTGTGGAAAGACGGCAAGAACCTGTTTGCTGGTGACGGCTATGCCGGTTTGTCTGATTTCGCCCTGTACTACATTGGTGGTGTCATCAAGCACGCCCGTGCCCTGAACGCCATCACCAATCCTGGCACCAATAGCTACAAGCGTCTGGTACCCGGCTTTGAAGCACCGGTGAAATTGGCCTACTCGGCCAAGAACCGCTCCGCTTCGATCCGTATTCCGTTCGTCGCCAACCCCAAAGGTCGTCGCGTTGAAGCCCGCTTCCCTGATCCACTGATGAACCCTTACCTGGGTTTCTCGGCCCTGCTGATGGCGGGTCTCGACGGCGTGGAAAACAAGATTCACCCCGGTGAAGCCGCCAGCAAGGATCTGTACCATCTGCCTCCAGAGGAAGACAAGTTGATCCCGACCGTCTGCCACAGCCTGGATCAGGCGCTGGAATATCTGGACAAAGACCGTGCCTTCCTGACCAAGGGCGGCGTGTTCACCGATTCTTACATCGACGCTTACATCGATCTGAAAATGCAGGAAGTCACCCGCTTCCGCATGGCGACCCACCCGGTGGAGTTCGACATGTACTACTCGCTGTAATTCAATACAGCGTGTTGCAAGAAAAGGACGGCTTTGGCCGTCCTTTTTCATTGTGGGGATTCCACAAAGTTTGATAATGTGGCTGTTTGGCGCATACTTGTACGGTAACCGTGCATTGTTTTGATGCGTGGAGCTTTCATGAAATACGCTTTAACTCTTCCCTTATTCGCTGTTTTTTTTGCAGCCAGCAGTTTCTCGCAGGAGCCGATTTACCGCTGCGGTAACGAATACACCAACACCAAGCCCACTTCGGAGAAGTCGGGTTGCAAGTTGCTGGAAGGTTCCAACGTCACTGTCATACAGGGCACCCGGCCCAATGCGAGTGCCAATGCGCCAGTGCGCGTGGCTACCGCGACGCCATCATCCACCCCACGCATTGACTCGGGTGACCAGAAGTCGCGTGATTCAGATGCCCGCCAGATTCTGGAGTCTGAGCTCAAGAAGGCAGAGGCTCGCCAGGTAGAGCTTGTGCGCGAGTACAACAATGGCGAGCCCGAAAAGCAGGGGGGCGAAGCCCGCAATCACCAGAAATACCTGGATCGCGTCACCGAACTGAAAGCCAGCCTGTCACGCAATGAAAGTGATATTGCTGGCATCCGGCGCGAACTGGGACGTCTTCCTGCGTCAAAATAGGCGGCTTGAACAAGTCTGCTAGATCGGTTTCGGCCGTCACCTCATCTTTTCCGCGTTTCCAGTCGTTTGACCTTCTGGCCACATTGGTCGCGGTCGTCAGTAATGACGGCTCGGTGCTGTTTGCCAATGCGGCCCTCGAAGACGCGCTCGGAACATCGCGGCGGACGATAGAGGGCTCACATTTCCCGGACAGTTTCACGGAGCCTCATTTGTTGATGAGTGCGCTTGAAGGAGCTGGTGGCAATGAATTTGCCGCCTTGCGGTATGACGCCTGGCTCAAGCGCCTGAACCATGAGCCGGTGCCAGTACACGTTATCGTGACGCAAACGGAGTCACCTGGGCAAATCATCGTCGAATTGCTGCCACTGGAGCAACAAACCCGTCAGGACCGTGAGGAGCGTCTTGCCGATCAGGCGCAAGCGAACAAGGAGTTGATTCGTAACCTTGCGCACGAAATCAAAAACCCGCTGGGCGGCATTCGAGGTGCCGCGCAGTTGCTGGAGATGGAGATTGAGTCCAGAGGATTGAAGGAATACACGCAAGTAATTATTCACGAGGCCGATCGATTGCAAACGCTGGTGGATCGCCTGTTGGCTCCCCATCGAAGACCGCACCTGGTCGGTGACGTCAATATTCACGAAGTGTGCGAGCGCGTGCGGTCGCTCATATTGGCCGAGTTTCCAAAAGGGCTGCAGGTAGTACGTGATTACGACACGTCTATTCCAGAATTCAGGGGCGATCGCGAACAGCTTATTCAATCGGTACTCAATATTGCACACAACGCTTGCCAGGCTCTCGTGGAGCGCATTGCGGCAGGTGATGCGTGTCTTACTTTCTCCACTCGTGTAGCGCGACAAGTGACATTTGGTAAACAGCGCTACCGGTTGGCACTGGAATTGCATGTCATTGACAACGGACCGGGTATACCTGAGTCAATCAAGGATCGCATTTTTTATCCGCTGGTGTCGGGCAGAGAGGGCGGTTCAGGATTGGGTCTGACACTGGCTCAGACTTTTGTGCAACAGCATCATGGTTTGATTGAGTGTGAGAGTGTGCCGGGACGTACGGATTTCAAATTATTGATACCGCTGCCTTGAGAGGATCACGGCAGCAAGACCAGGGATACCCAAAAGATATGAAGCCGATTTGGATCGTAGATGATGACCAGTCCATACGCTTCGTTCTGGAGAAGGCGCTACTGCGTGAAAATCTTCCCACCCGCAGTTTCACAAACCCACGTGACGTATTGAACGCGCTGGATTCTTCGTCAGACGATGAAGGTCCTCAAATCATGGTGAGCGATATCCGCATGCCTGGCGGCTCAGGGTTGGAGTTGCTCGATAAGGTCAAGGCCAAACACCCTGGTTTGCCGGTGATCATCATGACGGCATTTTCTGATCTGGATAGTGCAGTCTCTGCATTTCAAGGCGGCGCGTTTGAGTATTTGCCCAAGCCGTTCGATCTGCCGAAAGCGGTCGCGCTTATTCGTCGTGCCGTTGAAGAGAGCTTGCGTGAAGATGTGGCGCAAGAACGCACTGCGGCTGCCCCGGAGATGCTCGGCCAGGCGCCCGCCATGCAGGACGTATTTCGCGCCATTGGACGCCTGAGTCAGAGTAATGTGACCGTGATGATTACGGGCGAGTCAGGTTCTGGCAAAGAGCTGGTTGCCCGCGCGTTGCACAAACATTCGCCACGAGGTGATGCTGGCAACAACGGCCCGTTTGTGGCTATTAACACGGCTGCTATCCCCAAAGATTTGTTGGAATCAGAACTGTTTGGGCACGAACGGGGCGCTTTCACAGGCGCGCAGACCATGCGGCGCGGGCGGTTCGAGCAGGCAGATGGTGGCACGCTGTTTCTCGACGAGATAGGTGACATGCCTTTTGACTTGCAGACACGTCTTCTGCGTGTGCTGAGTGACGGGCATTTTTATCGCGTGGGCGGTCATTCAGCGGTCAAAACCAATGTGCGCGTGATTGCGGCTACACACCAAGATCTGGAGCAGCGTGTCCGAGAGGGCGCTTTCCGAGAAGACTTGTTTCATCGGCTTAATGTGATCCGGTTGCGCTTGCCAGCCTTGCGTGAACGTCGGGAAGACATTGCCATGCTGACTCGTCATTTCCTGGGTGTGAGCGCACTACAACTTGGTATTGAGCCCAAGCGCATTTCCGATGCCGCATTGGCGCGATTGAGCACCTTCTCTTTCCCGGGTAATGTGCGTCAACTGGAGAACATTTGTCACTGGCTCACCGTGATGGCTCCAGCCCAGGTGATCGAACCCAAAGACCTGCCACCCGAAGTGCTGGCCGCATCCGAGGACTCGGCCAGCGCGTCGGTACCTTCTGCCAGTTTGGCTTCTGTCGTTTCTCCACCCGCCAGCCACAGTGGTCAAGTGAATGTTCAAAAGGTTACGGCGGTGACTGTGCCAGCCGATACCGGTTTGCCTGTGGCTGATTTGGGACTAAATGGCTTGGGGTGGGAACATGACCTCGAAGCTGAAGCTCTCGAATTGTTGGTCAGTGGCCGTCAGGATGTTTGGGATGAGCTTACCCGGCGCTTTGAGTCCAGGCTGATTCATGCAGCACTGCAAAACACCCGAGGTCGTCGTATTGAGGCCGCTCAAAAACTGGGAATTGGTCGTAACACCATTACCCGCAAGATTCAGGAGTTGGGCCTGGAGTAGTCGAGTGTCAACACCACTGGTGCGTGGTCGCTGGGGCGTTCGTTTTTTCTTGGGGTCTTGTCAATCTTGCAGGATTGCGCCAGTGGTTTTAACGCCTGACTAATCAGGATGTGGTCGATTCGCAGTCCCCGGTTGCGGCGAAAGCCTAAGTCCCGATAGTCCCACCAGCTGTAGCTCTTTTCAGGTTGTTCAAATAGCCTGAAGGAGTCGTGCAAACCCAAAGCAATCAGCGCACGCAGATGGTAACGCTCTTCCTCGGTGCAGTGAATGGTGTCTCTAAGTGTCACGGGGTCCCATACGTCAGCATCATCAAATGTGATGTTGTAGTCTCCCATCAAAATCAGATTGGGATGGATAAGCAACTCGCTTTGAACCCAGTCGCGTAATCCCTTCAACCAACTCATTTTGTATTCGAACTTGTCACTACCAGGTTCCTGACCATTCGGAAAATAGCCACCAATCACCCGAACAGTTTGATGACTCGGTCCCGGCAGGGGGAACGTACCACTGATCACTCTGGACATGTCATCGGAAAACCCCGGAATGTTCCTGACCACGTCCGAGGCGGGTGCGCGCGACAACAATGCGACACCGTTGTATGTTTTCTGACCGAAGCACACGGCCGAATAGCCGGCCTGCATGAACACCTCTGCAGGAAACTTGTCATCAGTCAACTTGAGTTCCTGTAACGCCAATACATCCACAGGATTGTGGGCTAGCCAGTCCAAAACTTGAGGCAGACGTACAGTGAGTGAGTTGATGTTCCAGGTTGCAAATTTCATAAGATGACTTATCACGTGATCTGTTTAATGCGAATGTTGCAGGCGCATTATTCCACTTCGCATGAAAAGAGCCCCTGCTTCGCAAGCGAAGCAGGGGCTCTTGAATGACACCTGTTGTTAGCAGTGAATCAAACGACGTCCTTGTCTTTGGTAAACCAAGAGTCTGTAGCTTTGCGTTCCCACTCGGCCAATTGTTTTTCAGCTTCGTCCTTAGCCACGCCATAGCGTTCCTGGATTTTTCCAGCAAGCTGGTCTCGGCGACCGGCGATAACGTCGAGGTCATCATCCGTCAGCTTGCCCCATTGCTCTTTCGCCTGTCCAGTGACTTGTTTCCAGTTACCTTGAATGCGGTCCCAGTTCATGTGAATCTCCTTGAGTGTGAATTAGAAAAATGCTCTGCTGTAGCAGTAGGCCAATTTATGGACGGATCGTGATTTCGTTTTTGACCATCTTCACGCCGTTTACGCCGCGTGCAATGTTCTCCGCGGTAGCTTTTTCAGTTGCATTCTTGGCAAAGCCTGACAGCATCACGACACCATTCAATGTCTCTACACTGATTGCCACAGCATCGACTTGTTTGTTTTCAGCAAAACGTGATTTGACGAGCGTGGTGATACCCGCGTCGTCGATATACGCTCCGACGGTTTCCTGGCCACGAGTGACTGCACAACCAGTGGCTGTGAGCAGGGCAACGGCCGTGATGATGGCGATAATCGGGGTTCTAATTTGCATGGTAAATCTCCATTGGGATTGATTGAATGAAATGGCTTGTCTGGATGGTGATGAGCCCCACCATCCATGGGCGGGAAAATGACGAGTTCAGTCGGCGAGCCAGTCGCTCAACTCCTCGGCATGTTGTTGTTCGACGCTCAGAATGTCTTCAATCAGGCGTCTTGTGGTCGAATCCTTGTCGCCAATCAACGCGATGATCTGGCTATAGGCCTCAATTGCCACGCGCTCAGCAATGAGGTTTGCTTTTATCATTGCTTTCAAATCTGCTGAATCGTCGTAAGTGGCGTGACTTCGCTGGGTCAACGAGTCCGGTGAAAAATCAGGCTCACCTCCCAATTGCACAATGCGCTGGGCCAAACGGTCCGCATGTGCCGACTCTTCGTTGGCGTGCACCAAAAATTCCTCTGCAATCTTCGGAGATGCCAAGCCATTTGCTGTGAAGTGATGACGCTTGTACCGCAATACGCACACCAGTTCGGTGGCAAGCGAATCGTTGAGCAACTTGATGATGTCTTTGCGCCATGGTCCGTAGTGGGGCGTTAGCGTCCCTTGGTCGAGACTGTGCCGTGCGGCATCTATAGCTGTATCGTCCAGAACCAGGCGTTGTGGGTCAGCCATCTGTAAATGCTTGACGTTGGTTGGTTCATTTTTTATGGTCATGGCGTATTCCTTTGTTGAGGACGGTAATGTCTGATTCGGTGCTGAACCCGACGCATGGATGAACTTTAGAAGTACCCATGCTTTGAAACCATCAGCAATAGGCGCCTGAATTTGTAGGACGTCACCGCGTACCAAGTCGGGAATATCTAGACGGATAAATGCTTCAAGTCTTGGATGCTCCTTCATGTAGGAGTCGGACTACTTGGAAAGCCGGTTGCCGCCGATTGCGCTACACCTAGCCAGCGCAGATGATCACGTCGTGACCTGTCAGAACTCGTTCAGGCGGCGCAAAAATAACCTTTTGTAGATTTCAGGAGTAACACATGAGCTTGGGAACCATACTACTAATTATTCTGATCCTCATGTTGATTGGAGCCATTCCCAATTGGCCGCACAGCAAGAGCTGGGGATACGGGCCTAGCGGCGGTTTGGGGCTCGTTGTCATCATCATTCTCATTTTGTTGGTGACTGGCCGACTGTAATTAGGCTTGCCCACTTCCGACAATCATGAGCTTCCGAATTGGTTTGTGCTTGGTTGTCTTGTTTGGATCAGTAGCCTGTAGCAGTTTGCCAACCATCATTCCTGATCTGGCTCAGCAGCAGCCCAAATCCAGTTTGCAATTGGGAGGCCCACGAGGGCCGTTGTCTGCAGAGCAAAGCAAGGCGATCCTCGAACAACTGGCCAGTCGCGGCCAGGCAACCAATATCTTTGAGAAACACCTGGCGCTTGAAGAGGCTATTGCGGGGAGTCCCCTGACTACTGGTAATCAGGTACTTCTTCTTCAGGACGGTCCGGCTACCTATCAGGCCATGCTGGCGTCCATCCAGTCGGCGCAGGACCACATCAATATGGAAACGTACATCCTGGATGATGACGACGTTGGTCGGAGATTTGCCCAGGTGCTTATAGAAAAGCAGCAGCAGGGTGTACAGGTCAATCTCATTCACGATAGCGCCGGTACCTTCGATACCCCGGTAGCGTTTTTCAAGCGACTGACCGATAGTGGGATTAACGTGTTGGAGTTCAATCCCATTAACCCTTTGGTGGCACGCAAAGAATGGGAGTTGAACCAGCGTGATCATCGGAAGTTGTTGATCGTCGATGGAATGACAGCTTTCCTGGGCGGCATTAACATCAGTAGCGTGTATTCGGGTGGGTCCTTTCGACAGCATTCCCGCGTCCGAAACGATGGCAGCCTGACTTGGCGCGACACGGACTTGAGACTAAATGGGCCTGCAGTCGCCGAGTTTCAAAAATTATTCCTCGCAACTTGGGACAAGCAAAAGGGATCACCGCTATTGGAGAAAAATTACTTTCCGCCGGTTAAAAATGCTGGCCGTGAAGTGGTACGGGCGATTGGTAGTTCACCTGACGAACCCTACAGCTTGATTTATGCAACTCTGCTTTCGGCAATAGCCAGCGCCGAGACCAGCGTGCACTTGACCAACGCCTATTTCGCGCCAGACCCACAACTGCTGGATGCGCTCAAGGCAGCAGTGGCCCGTGGCGTGGAGGTGAAGCTGATTTTGCCGAGCCAGACTGACTCTTGGCTGGTCTTTCATGTGGGTCGCGGTTACTACGCCACGCTGCTGAACGCAGGCGTAAAAATATATGAACGACAAGGCGTGATTCTGCATTCGAAAACAGCGTTGATTGACGGCGTATGGGCGACTGTTGGATCGACCAACCTAGACTGGCGCAGCTTTCTGCATAACGATGAACTAAATGCGGTAGTTTTGGGCGCAGAGTTTGGTAGCCAGATCCAGGCTATGTTTGAGAAAGATCTCGCAGCCTCTGATGAGGTTACATTAGAAAAATGGGAGCGACGTGCATTGAACCTGCGGGTCAAAGAGTTGCTCGCCCGACTTTGGGAGTACTGGCTGTAGGGCCTGCCATATTAGCTCCGCCGGTGCACGTTTACGTCAACGCTCATTCCAAGAAAGTCACCCGGAAACCCCGTCCATGAGCCGCTTACGGGAGATGCAAGACTGGCGTGTCTTGCTACGCCGACACGAATCAAATCAGTGCCGTCAATCAGGTCATTTGTTGGATCAAAGGGCATCCACCCGGCACCAGGAAGATAGACCTGCACCCATGCATGCGTGGTGCCTGTCGCACCGCCTGACTGTGATCTGTCGTCAAGCCATGGTGTGTACAGATAGCCGGAAACAAACCGGGCAGCATAACCAAGGTGACGCGCCGCCTCAATCATCAGCGTAGCAAAATCACGGCAGGTTCCGCTTCGCAACTCCAGTGTGCGATGAGGGGTCTGGACACCTTCTTCAAATCGCGACAGATACAGCATGTGAGTACGGATGAATTCCATCATGCTCATCAGTAGCTGGCGCGAACCAGTCGCGCCGTCACCATCGATAAACTGGTTTGCCCACTCGTTGATGATGCCATCCGGATCGTTGTAGTAGGGACTGATGTAGTGAGCCAAAACCAGTCGTTCTTCTTTGTCGTAAGCGAACGGGTAGGTCAACGCGTGCGGGCTCAAGGGAAAGTCGAGCGCGGGTGTACCGGTGTGCTCGACAGAAAAAGAACACACTATTTTCAACTCGGAGGCAGGACTTTGCGGCTGGACAAGCGCGACAGAGTTGGAATACACGTCCTGTATCAAGCGGATATTCTGCGGGACAGGGTTCACGGTCATGTCCGTTGCCAGTACCCGCAGGTCATGGCTGTCTCGCGGCCTAAACAATACTCGGTGTTCGCCAAATGACACTGGGTGCGCGTAGCGATAGTGCGTGGTGTGGGTGATATCGAAAAAAACTGACACGTACGTAATCTTGAAGCTGTTCGTCAGTTAACCTGGTCAGAGGACACTGGCTTACGCCCCATGACCCCAGCTTCCTGGTTTGGGTCTTCCGTCTTCGTCTGTTGCATCAAAGAGGTCAGTACATTTATCCACGATTGAGGTGGTACCTGCGCAGCTGCAGCTGCGACTATTTGGGGTAACAGTCCGGCAAACAGGGCTGGCTTGAAAAGCCAACGCCAAGGGTGGCTCTTGACAAATAGCACCCCTACCACGACAGCGCCAGCGACCAGGCCGATCGGATGACGTTGTGCTACCGGCTGAATCACCGTTTTGAGTGCATCAGCCGTTGACATGCACACAGCGCGTAGAGGATGAACTGTCCACCATGCTTTGAGAGCCTGAAGCAGGACAGGTGCGCCAGGAATCGATTTCAGACCGTCAAACCAGGCAGACGCAGAGGCAGACGTTTTCTCGGCCGTTTTCGAATAGCCACTATTGGGATTGCCATACTCACGCATCGCCTGGGAGAGCCGTTCGCGAGACAGTACCAATCGCTCTGAGGCAGTGACCAGATTGCTCACGATAGCGTCGCCTCGCGCAGCATGGACATGTCGGTCTTTAGCTGCCGCCGCAGAGCATCAAAAGCGCCTTCTTGCGGTTGCGCCTTGATCGCCATCAGGCACCCTATTCCCAGCCCAGTGGGCAATATCGGCGTAACGATCAGAGTCCACAATGCTTGGTTGCTGACCACTGGTAGCACTGCCCATATCATCGCGGCCACGCCGGCCAGAATAGCTGCTATCACAAAGGAGCAAATCGCAACTACGCCCAGCTTTGCACGTCGTTTCCAGATAACGGATGCATGACTGACCTCGGCTGAAGCAAGGTCGGCGTAGGCCTCGGCATGATCTACCAGAAGCTGGGGCCTTGTTGCGATCAGGTATAGCAGTGGGGACATTGGGGAAATAGGCGAGCAAATGAGTCTTAGCCGCGACGACCAGATCGGCTGATCAGGCTGACCAATGCCATTAATGTCGCACCAGTCGCGGCAGCGATGAGCATGGCTTTCACCGGTTCATCTTTGATGTACTGTACTGTCCCATCCGTCGCATCCCGGGTTCTATCACGCAATTGCTGTGACGTCTGGCGGACACTATCCACTCCACGCTGGGCCAACGCACCGACCTGCTCGGAGGCGCGGTTGAGCATTGGCACGGCCTGCGTCCGGGCGTCTTGCATGGCGTGTGCCAAACCATCGACCGCTTCATTGGCCAGCAGTTGAGTGGTACGGATGGCCTCGTCTGCCGTCTGGGACATCTGGTCGGTGAGGTTGGAAGGCTCTTGGAGTTTTTTTGCAAACATGATTGTTCCTTTCAAGGGGGGAGTGAGGTTGAGTTTGAGGGTAACGGATGGTTCAGTGTGATGTCAGCTCTTTTTGAAAAGACCCAACAAGAAACTAGCTACCGCCAGCACTGCGAACACAATGAAAAGGATCTTGCCTATTTCAACTGCGCTGGCAGCGATGCCACCAAAGCCGAACAGGGCGGCGATCAAGGCAATGACAAAAAATACAACGGCATAGTGCAGCATGGCAGGACTCCTGGGTAGAAAAGCGTTGGACCGCTCGGATAGTCAAACTAGTGTGACCTTTCGCTAAACCCAGGGCCATAGGCAGTGCGGACACAACCTTGTCAGGAGAGTGTCCGCAATGACGTAGGAGGCTGCCGACAGTGATGGCTAATCTGTAGCAAGTCCCGTCTTATGTGTAAGCGAGTCCGTTACTCATCTCAAGTGATGTAGGGGGCAGTATTGCCCGCACCGTGGTGCCGCTCCCGGCCGATGAAACCACCTGCAGCGTGCCGCCCTCAGCTTCTACGCGAAAGCGCATGCCGATCAGCCCGTATTTGGAATCAGTCTGTTTGGTGGGGTCAAAGCCGACGCCATCGTCGCGAACGGAAACTTCCACCTGGTTTTCAGTCTTCCTTAGAGTCACCCAGACATGACGAGCCTGAGCATACTTTGTGATGTTGGTAATCGCTTCCTGAACCAACCGGTAGACCATCAATTCGCCGTTGGCTTCCAGATCGACGGGTTCCAGTGCACATTGAACCTCTACACCCGAGTGATCAGCAAACTCTCGTGCCAGAATCTCCAGCGTCGAAACCAGCCCCAGGTTAGTCAGTGAGGACGGTCGTAGATCTTCAATAATGCGCCGTCCCAGCGCAATGCCGCTATTGAGTGTTCCAATCAGATGTGACAGTAACTCCAGCGTCTCGGGTGTTGCGCCAGCGAGCCGAGACCGGATACGAGCCGCATCGAGCTTGGCCGATGTGAGTAGTGAGCCAAGGTCATCATGTAAATTACGCGCCAGACGATGGCGCTCGTCTTCGCGTGCGGTGACCAGGTGACGGGTCAATTCTGTCAATTGGGTTGTGCGTTGTGCAACCTCTATCTCAAGCCGGTCGTTCTCAGCCTGGGCACGTTGCTTGAGATCCAGTTGGTGACTTACCAGTGCGGCCGACTTGCGCAAATACAGCAAGAGTGCCAGCAAGCTAATGGCGCTCAAGGCGGCCACCCCTACTCGGTTGAGAATAAGGGTGTTGATCAAATCTCCCCGGCTGACCATGACGTTTTTCGACTGATGCGCCAGCAGTTCTGCACCCACCTGGCGGATGGCCTCCATTTTTTCCTTGCCAATATCGCTGAGAACTAACTCCAGTGCCGCGCCGTCTCTACCTTCGTCGTGCAGCCCGATCGTCAGTGCAAGCTCGGACATCTTCGCGTCAGTAAGTCCGCGCAATTTTTCCAGCGTGCCTCTGGCAGCGGGGTCCGAGCTGTAGTAAGACTCCAGTACCTTGAAAGATTCATCGATTTTAGTGATCGCTGTCTGATAGGGCTGAAGGTATTCCTTGCGGTTGGACAGCAGGTATCCCCGTTGACCCGTTTCTGCATCCAGAATACTCTGCGAGAGACCTACGATGCTCACTTGTGCTGTTTGCATGGCTGAAATTTGTTTCAAGGCGGCTACTGCCTGCCAGTAGGAGCCCTCACTGATAAACAGCATCGCAACGGCGGCGAGACAGGCCAGAGGAAACACAAACCGGCCTGGTTTGACGACCTTGAGAATTTCCATTTTGAGACCGCCCGTCAAAGTGTGGGATCATGCAGCATGAAACTTTGCTGCACAACATGATCCGAATAGCCATTGTGGATGACCATGCCATGGTTCGTGCTGGTCTTCGACAGTTTTTCGCTGACCAGATCGATTTCAGCGTTGTTGCTGAAGCGTCCAATGGCCGGGAAGCGCTTGACATCGTCCGCAAGGGCGATGTGGACGTGATCGTTATGGACATCTCTATGCCCGAGCACAGTGGTGTGGACGCGCTGGCCGCCATCAAGGCGCGTGCGCCCGATCTGCCGGTTCTTATTCTTAGCGGCTTTGCGGAAGAGCATTACGCTACGACCCTGTTGCGGCAGGGGGCAAGTGGCTACCTGAACAAGGACTGTGATCCCGAAGAGATCGTCAAAGCGATCCGGACGGTTTGCCGCGGGCGTAAATATATTACTGCGGGCGTTGCCGAGCGACTGGCCGATGGATTGAGTGGCGGTGGTGACAAGCCCCTTCATGAACAATTGTCGGACCGGGAGTTACAGGTCTTCCTGCGTTTGGCCAAAGGTGAGACTATCGGCCATATGGCCGTGAGCATGTCGCTCAGTGTCAAGACGGTCAGCACCTATCGCACCCGTGTGATGGAAAAAATGAAGCTGGAGTCGAACAGCGATCTAACTTATTACGCCCTGAAAAACGGCTTGATGCAGTAGCCACGGTCAGGCCAGCCCCAGTGGGCTACTACCCGTTTCGCCCAGCGCCAACCGATCACAATAAAGAATCAGGGCGTCAATCTCGTCAGACTTGTCGAATACCCGGTCGGCCCCGAGTTCAAGACATTTACGCCGAATATCTTTGGTCGCGTAATTGCTCAGGACCACCATCGTGTGCCGTTGCGTGAGCGCTTTGACTGAGCTCAACACACCCAGACCAGAGCCACTTTTCAGAAAAATATCGACGATAACCAGGTCGCATTGATTGTCTGCCTGCGTCAACCACTTGACCGCAGTGGCTTCATCCTCGGCTGTTCCGACCACCCTTACAGGTGCGAGTTCCTCTAATGTGGCGATGAGACTGTCTCGAATGACGGGGCTGTCCTCAACAAGATAAGTTTTGAGCTGGCGCATTGGCTGGAGGCTTGAGGAACCGGGGAAATAACTGATGGAACAAGGCGTAAATACTTCGCATGAGTGTGCACACAAATAGGCAGCGACACCATGAGGCTCAGCCCCGTTTCCTTGTCAGACGATTCCTACAAGATTCCGTGTAGGAGATCTACTACCGTTTCAGGCGGCGCAGTCTGCTACCTGCTTTCTCTGGTGCATCCCATACTGGCTTATCCAAAAATTGAAGGATTCCCTCATGACACCAGTATTGAAAGCAGTCTTTGCGGTGAGTGCCTTGGCGCTCACTCTTCAGGCCTCCGCGCAAGTCACGTTCTATGAAAACGGCAATTTTCAAGGGCGGTATTTCACAACCCAAGTGCCCGTGACGAATTTCGAACGCTATGGCTTTAACGACCGGGCTTCATCGGTTGTGGTTCTGCGTGATCATTGGGAGGTTTGTCAGGATTCGGGATACCGTGGGCAGTGTGTTGTGCTGCGCCCCGGCCGCTACCCTTCGCTAGCCGCCATGGGCATTAACGACCGCGTTTCGTCGGTGCGTGCCGTCAATGTGAACTCCCGCGTCGATGACAACCGCTATGCGCCGCCGCCGCCCATGCCGATTTATGACAACCATCGTCGTCGTAACGAACGGCTTTACAGGGCCAACGTGACTTCAGTACGCGCCGTGGTTGCCCCTAACGAGCAACGCTGCTGGATCGAGCGGGAACAGGTCGCGCCTGAGCGAAGCGGTTCGAATGTGCCAGGTGCGATTGTTGGTGCCGTGATAGGGGGCATTCTGGGGCATCAGGTCGGTGGTGGACGAGGCAAGGATCTGGCTACGGTGGGCGGAGTGATCGCGGGTGGTGCTGTGGGTGCAACTGTGGGTCGGGATAGCAATGGACCTGCGCGCACTCAGGACGTACAGCGCTGCACAAGCGTCCCCAGCCAGGCCCGCCCCGAGTACTGGGACGTGACCTATACCTTCCGCGGGCAGGAGCATCACATTCAGATGACGACGCCTCCAGGCCCCACGGTCACGGTGAACCGGCAGGGTGAGCCCCGGGCGTAGGACATCAACTACAGCAACAGGCGATGCAGTCCGCTATCCAGATCGAGTTACGTTATAGATACTGAATGCATCGCTTCAATTCTTATACAAGGACTTCATGAAAAAATACTTCAACCTTAAGACTGCAGTCATGGTGAGTGCCATGCTGGTGGGGTCCGTGGCTCAATCAGCGACCATGACCAAGGCAGACTACAACGCGGGAAAGGCCCTCATCACCGCGGATTACAAGGCAGGCAAGGTAGCCTGCGCCTCAATGGCCGATAACACCCGGGACATCTGTATCGAGGAAGCCAAAGGCAAGGAGAAAATTGGTCTGGCGGAATTGAAGTACGGCTATACAGGCAAGCCTGCAGATCAAAACAAGGTACTGGAAGTCAGGGCGCAGTCGTACTACGCCATCGCCAAGGAAAAATGTGATGACAAAGCTGGCAACGTCAAAGACGTCTGTGTCAAGGAAGCCAAGTCAATCGAAATCAAGGCGCTGGTTGATGCCCGAATGGGCAAGCAGATCAGCGAAACCAGGGTGGACGGCGCACAAGAAAAGCTTGATGCCGACTACACGGTTGCGACTGAAAAGTGCGACGCGATGTCAGGAGACGCCAAGTCAAGCTGTGTGGCAGCTGCCAAAGCCAGGTTCAATAAATCCTGAATTTATTTCATCAACGATTCAATACAGAGGTAACACAATGAAAACGATACATCAATACACACTCAATGCCGTTTCGGCTATGGCCCTGGTTGTTCTGGGCGGTTGTGCCGGCATGACTACCCAGGAAAAGGGTACCGCTACGGGTGCTGTCATCGGCGGAGTTGTCGGTAATGTCATGTGCGGCGGTATTTTGTGCACAGGAGCCGGCGCAGCAGTAGGCGGCGTCATTGGGCACGAAGTCGCCAAGCCGAAGTAATTGGCTGCTGCACAGCCCTTTCTGGAGAACTTTCCCTATGAAAACCAACCTCAAGCCTCTCATATTGAGTGCTGCATTTGTGGGTGCCGTGACAATGTTTGCTGCGGGCTGTGACAAGCCGTCTGAGACCATGAGCACACCGCCACCCAATATCACAGTAGGCACCGAGATTGACGATACGGTGGTGACAACAAACGTCAAGTCAGCGTTGCTAGCCGATCCCGATGTCAAGAGTTTCGATGTTCAGGTCGAAACCCGAAAAGGGGAAGTCCAGTTGAGCGGCTTTGTGGACAGTCAGGCTCAAGTTGACCGCGCCACCGCGGTGGTTCAGGGTGTTACTGGTGTCAAAAGCATCGACAACAAATTGAACCTGAAAGGCGCAACAACGACTGTCGGCAACAAGGTTGACGATGGAATCGTCACTGCTAGGGTGAAGGCTGCATTGCTGGCCGACACGATCGTCAAAAGCCTGGACATCTCGGTTGTTACGCGCAAAGGGGAAGTCCAACTAAGTGGTTTTGTTGACAACCAGATTCAAATGGACCGTGCCGTTCATGTTGCCCGTGGCATCGAAAATGTGAGCAGTGTGAGCAACGAGATGAGTCTCAAAAAGTAAACCTGCGTGCGACTAGCTACGTTCCATCGTGACGAAGCTGTAGTGCAGGCCGTTGGCCGAAACGCTGGATTCGTGTGATGTCTCTCGCCATTCTGGACCAAAGTGCGGTGCGAACGCATCGCCGTCAAAGTTCTGGTCGATCTCAGTGACCACTGCACGCTGGGCCAGCGGCAGTGCTTGCGCATAGATTTGCGCCCCCCCGATGATCCAGACCTCTGCAGGTACAGGCTCCATTTGCTCACAAAATAACAGCGATTCACGCATGCTGGACGTAGGCTGGGCGCCATTCTCTTTCCAAAAAACCTGCCTCGTGATGACTAGATTGGTTCGTCCTGGAAGCGGCCGAAACTTTGGTGGCAGTGAGTCCCAGGTCTTGCGCCCCATGATGACTGGGCAACCCGCCGTCATGTGTTTGAAGTGCGCCATGTCTTCTGGCAGATGCCAGGGCAATGTGCCGTCGCGGCCAATCACGCCGTTTGCGGCTCGGGCAAATATCAGGTTCACGCGCATGATCGAATCCGTCAAACCGCTACGGCGCCCTTGATCGAGGGGTGGCATTCGTAGCCCAGAACTTCGAAGTCATCATATTCGTACTCAAAGATCGAAGCCGGCTTGCGTTTGATGTTGAGTGTCGGGTAAGGGTAGGGTGCCCGGCTCAGTTGCAGCGCGACCTGTTCATGGTGGTTGCTGTAAATGTGGCAGTCGCCACCCGTCCAGATGAAATCGCCCACGTCCAGATCACACTGCTGCGCCACCATGTGGGTCAGCAGCGCGTAGCTGGCGATATTGAACGGCACACCCAGAAAAATATCGGCGCTGCGCTGATATAGCTGGCAGCTCAGCCTCGCCTTTTCACCCGGCACGTTGGATGGTGCCACATAGAACTGGAAGAACGCGTGGCAGGGCATCAGTGCCATCTTGTTCAGGTCAGCCACGTTCCATGCGCTGACGATGATGCGCCGAGAATCGGGGTTGGTTTTGAGAGTTTTGATGACCTCTGCAATCTGGTCGATATGGCCACCATCCGGGGTAGGCCAACTACGCCACTGCACACCGTAGACTGGGCCCAGATCACCATCCGGCTTGGCCCATTCGTCCCAGATGCTCACACCACGCTCTTTTAGCCAATTGTTGTTGCTGCTGCCCGTCAGAAACCACAGCAGTTCCTGAATGATGGATTTCAGGTGAACCTTCTTGGTGGTCACGAGCGGAAAGCCTTCGTTAAGATCAAAGCGCATCTGGTAACCAAACACACTTTTGGTTCCGGTTCCGGTACGGTCCGTCTTGACGGCACCCGTGGTGTCCACACGGCGCATGAAGTCTTCGTATTGCGAGCGAACGGGGTGGGGTAATTTTGACTGCAGCATGTTCTGAATTTGTCGGTAATCGCCGCCAAGTTTAGCTTCTGATCACCCGTCCCGGGTTCATCAGGTTGTTTGGGTCCAGCGCTTTCTTGATGGACTCCATCATGCCCAGCGCAACAGGCGATTTGTGGAGAGCCAGTTTGTCCACCTTGAGGCTGCCGACACCGTGCTCGGCGGAGATGGAGCCGTTAAACCGGGTGACCGAGTCAAAAACCAGTGTATTGACCTGATCTTCATGGTCACGCAGAAAAGCCTGGCCCTCCATACCTTGTGGCGCCTGCACGTTGTAATGCAGGTTGCCGTCGCCTAGGTGGCCGAAGTTCACCAGCCGCACTCCGGGCAAAGCCTTTTGCAGCAAATGGTCCGTTACCCGCACAAACTCAGGGATGCTGGAAACCGGGATGGAAATGTCATGCTTAATATTCAGCCCCTCCTGGGCCTGCGCCAATGGAATACTCTCGCGGATTTGCCACAGCGCTGCGGCCTGCGTGAGGTTCTCTGCCACCACGGCGTCCAGCACGCAACTGCCGGTCATGGCTGCTTCCAGCAGTCGTTCAAACTGTTCGCGTGCGTGGGCCTCTGATTCATGATCCGAGTTTTCCAGTAGCACGCACCATCCGGGTTCTGCCGGCAGGCTGGCAGCGGCATCCAGAAAGGGAACGCGCTGTTGTGGAAACTGTTTGGCCGCCAGACTCAGTGCGAATTGGCCCATCACCTCAAAACCGGTCAAACCTGCGCCCAGATGTTGATGAGCCAGCCCCAGCAGTGTCAGCGCGTGGTCCAGTGATGGCACCAAAGCCCAGGCGGTCAGCTGCGCAGCGGGCAGCGGATAGAGCTTCATCGTTGCCGCCGTAATGATGCCCAGCGTGCCTTCGGACCCGATGAACAGGTTGCGTAGGTCATAGCCCGTGTTGTCCTTGCGCAGGCCACTCAGGCCATGCCAGATGTCACCCTGTGCGGTGACCACTTCCAACCCCAGACACAGGTCGCGCGTGTTGCCAAAACGTACGACCTGCGTGCCACCCGCATTGGTACCCAGGTTGCCACCAATCGTGCAACTACCTTCGGCCGCCAGACTCAAGGGGAACAGAAAACCAGCTGCCTGAGTCTTCTCCTGCAGCATTTGCAGCACACACCCGGCTTCGACCGTCACGGTGAGGTTTGCGGCGTCGATGGCACGCACGGTATTCATGCGCTGCAGGCTCAGCACGATCTGCAGGCCCGAGTCATCCGGAGTTGAGCCCACGACCAGACCCGTATTGCCACCCTGGGGCACGATGGTCACGCCGGCGGCTGACTGATGTTTCGCGCACAAGCGAACGACCTCTGCTACTTCTTCTGTAGCGCCAGGCCTGACAACAGCGAGGGCTTTACCATGACTTCGCTTGCGCCAGTCGAGTTCCCATGCGCTCAGGTCCCCCGCGGTGTGGACGTTGGCAGGCCCCACGACACGTCGCAGCGCCTCCAGTAGTGCAGTTAATTCTGATGGGGCCGTCATATTGCAGATGTTGAAGGTGCGACCGCAACAGGACCTGCGTTCAGACGCGCATGTTTCTGGCGCAGGCGGATGTGCAACACGCACGCTACGAACAACACGGCACACAACACAACTTCTCCCATGGCCAGCCAGTTACCTGGCGACCGGTCGCCATAGGCCCGCACGGCGCCCTCAGCGACGTACAGCCAGACCAGCAGGCTAAGCCATCGATAGGTGTACATGCGGTTTTTCAGCAAACCCGCTAAGGGAATGCACAGTGGGAGCACCTTGAGGGCCAGCCACGATCCGCCCGGGCGCACTGGCGCTAGAAACAATTCCCAAGCGAGACCCAGAAAAATCAGTCCCAACAGGCTGCCCACGGCAAGCCAGCGGGTCAGACGCACAGATGGGTCAATTTCGGTGTTGTTTGGATTCGTCATTGCAGTGGCATCATAGCGGCCATGCGTCTATTCCAGTCATTGCCATCCCGAGCCACGGAGTTCTACAACGATTTGCTGGTTTTCCCCTGGAAAAACACCGCGCTAACCCTGCGCGAGCGTTTCCGTGAAGACCGACTGGGGCTCACGGCCAGCAGCCTCACTTTCACCACCACGATCGCCCTGGTCCCTCTGATTACGGTGGCGCTGGCGGTGTTTTCAGCTTTTCCCATGTTTGCCAAGTTTCAGGACGTGCTGCAGAAATGGCTGGTCGACAGCCTGATCCCGGACAACATTGCCCGCCAGGTGCTAGGCTACCTGACCCAGTTTGCTGGTAAAGCGAGTCGCCTAGGCGTGGTGGGTGTGGCGGTGCTGTTCACCACGGCGCTGGCGCTGATTTTGACGATCGACCGCACCCTTAACAACATCTGGCGCGTGCGGCGGCCACGCGCGTTGGCGCAGCGGGTGCTGGTGTATTGGGCCGGCATGACGTTGGGCCCGCTGTTGCTGGGCGCCAGTCTGACCATGACGTCTTATGCCGTTTCTGCTTCGCGCGGCGTAGTGGGGGTGATGCCCGGTGGCGTAGGTGTATTGCTGGATGTAATCCAGTTTGGCCTGCTGGCAGGGGGCGCTGCGGCGCTGTACCACTACGTGCCCAATACCCAGGTGAAGTGGTCGCATGCGTGGGTGGGGGGCTTGTTTGTATCTACCACAATGGAATTGGCAAAAAAGCTGCTCGCGCTGTATCTGGGCAAGGTGCCAACCTATTCCGTGGTCTACGGCGCGCTGGCAACCGTCCCGATTTTGCTGGTGTGGATCTACGTGGCGTGGGTCATCATGTTGCTGGGCGCGGTGATTGCCGCCTACCTTCCCAGCTTGCTGGCCGGGGTTGCGCGGCGATCGTCAAGCCCGGGCTGGCAGTTTCAGCTGGCACTTGAAACAATTCAGCAACTGAATCAAGTCCGGCCGACAGAGCAAAGGGGACAAACCATCGAGCAGCTTGCCGCTGCGCTGCGGGTGGATCCCTTGCGACTGGAGCCGATACTGGAAACCTTGGGATTACTGGACTGGACAGGTCGACTGGAGGAGGAGCAGGCCGGGCGTGATGCCCGATACGTCTTGCTTGCTGACCCCGATGCAACGATGCTGGAGCCGCTGATGGACAAGTTGCTGCTGAACCGTGTCTCTTCCACCAGAAATCTATGGGAAAGTGCCCGTTGGGCCTCTATCCGTTTGCGTGATGTGCTATGAAATTTATATCTTTACCTTGCCGACCCAGATGTCTTTGTACATCACCCAATCGCCCATAAAGCTGTAAAGCGGGCGCTTGAAGCTTGCTGGTTTGTTCTTCTCGAACACGAAATGGCCGATCCAGGCGCAGCCATAACCGCACAGCAGCCCATACAGAAAATACTGCGGCCGGCCGGTGATGAACAGCATCGCCAGACACACCAGCGACAGCGAGCTGCCCAGAAAGTGCAAGCGGCGGCAGGTGCGGTTGCTGTGCTCTGTCAGATAAAACGGATAGAAACTGGCAAAACTCTGAAAGGCTTTGGGATCAACCGGCGCAGCGCTGCCGGCAGTGGTGGTGTTCATGGCTTGTCTCCTGTGTCTGCATGCTTCGCTAACCGTTCGTGGGGGCCGGTTGCAGTCAGCGCAGTTTAGGCCACAGCGAAGGGTGCGCGCAAGAACCCCCTGAAACGTGCACGACCCCCGCGGGTGGGTGGCGCTGTTAACCGATAGCCCGGGAAACGCTGCAAAAATCGCCCGATTGCAACGCGGCCTTCCAGGCGGGCCAGGCTCAGGCCCGCACATTGGTGCACGCCGAAACCGAATGCCAGATGCCGGTTGTCCTGACGATCGAGTTGCAGTTCGTGGGGCAAAGCAAACTGAGCGGGGTCGCGGTTGGCCGCGCCAATACACAGCGTTACCAGCGCACCCGCCGGTAACGCAATACCACCCACGGTGCAGGCTTTGACGGCCCGGCGATTGCCCAACTGGTTGGACGATTCAAAACGCAGAAATTCGTCAATTACAGTGGTCAAATCGGCCTCTAGACCTCGCGGATTATTCGCGAGAAGCTCTGCTTTTGATAGCAAATCTGCTTTCTGGAGTGGCCACTCCTGCAGGCAAACCAGTGCATTGCCAATCAGGTTGGTGGTGGTCTCATGCCCTGCGTTGAGGATGAAGACGCAGTTTTGTAGCAACTCGGCTTCACTGAGCCGCTCGCCCGGCGCCTCGCCCTGAATCAGCCGCGTCAGCACATCATGTTCCGGGTCGCTGGGATGCTTGCGGCGCTCGGCTACCAGCCCGGTAAGGTAGGAGGTGAAGTCGCTGACGCTCCGGTTTCCCAGCGCCAGTTGCTCTGCACTAAGCCGTGGCTCGAGGGCGCCCAGAATGGCCAGCGACCAACCCCGCAGCGGCCCGCGGTCCTCATGTGGCACGCCCAGCAGGTTGCCGATGACTTCTACCGGAATCGCAGAGGCAAAGTCTTCAATCAGGTCACCGTCGCCGCGTGCCCCGATGGCGTCCAGCAGGTTGTCCACCAGCGTGATCAGGCCTGGCTCCAGGTCGGCAATGGCGCGGCGGGTGAGGGCACCCATGATGAGCTTGCGCACCCGGGTGTGCAGCGGCGGGTCGTTAAACACCAAACTGGTGGTGTGGTGCTGGAACAGCGGCGAAGGATGACCCGGGTCATAAGGCGGCACGTTGTATTTGGGCGAGAACTCCACGCGCTTGTCCGAGCTGAAGGTCTGCACGTCGCGGTACACGGTGACCAGATCTGCATAACGGGTCAACAGGTACGAGCCGTCCGGCATCTGGCGGATGGGCTCCGACGCCCGCAGTTCGTCGTACACCGGGTAGGGGTTGGCGTAGAAGTCGTCAGGCAGGTCACGCAGGTCGAGGGAACGGGCTATGTCCTGCGCTCGCTGAGGCTTCATCGGTGGCGTGATGATCATGTCGCCAGAAAACTGCGGATCGCAAACAGCGTCTCGTCGGGCGCTTCGCCCATCTGGTGATGGCCCACCGGCAGGGTGACGGTTTGGACCTTCTTGCCTGATTCCGTTGCTTTGGTGATCAAACCCCGTGCGGCGGCCGGCTGGGTCATCTGGTCCTGCCCGCCGAGTAGAAACAGCACCGGGCAACTGATCCGAGAGATGGCAGCTTCGCCGTTTGCATAGCTGTCGCAAGCCTTGAACCCCCGGTGAAACACGTTGACAACCTTGTTGCTGGCCAATACACGCCGGTTCAGCGCCAGCGAGCCGCCGTACACCCAGGTGCCCGGCCCCAGAGCGGAGGGTGGCGCGGCCAGCGTGGAGCGGGAAAACACGTTGATCATCTTCATGGCTTTCTCGGGCTCATTCAGCGACGCTTCCAGCAACTGAGGTGATACCTTCATCGGAAAAGCTGTTCCCACGAGTACCAGATGACTGACCCGGTCATTCAGGTTGGCCGCAGCCTCCAGCGCGATCAGTGAGCCCCAGCTATGGCCGACCAGGGCTGCACGCTTCACACCGGCTGCATCCAGCAGCGCACCCACAAAGGCTGCCGCTTCCTCCACCGATGAAGGGGCTTCGCCCGCGCTGCGGCAGTGGCCGGGCAAATCCACAGCCAGCACATTCCAGCCGTGGTTAGCCAGGTAGCGGGTCTGCAATATCCACACGCTGTGGTCATGCAGCACGCCGTGGATGAACACGACGGTGGGTTTGGCGGCGTCAAAAGTCTTGCCACCGGTGTAGCAATAGGTGGTGTGGCCCTTAACCTGCAGTTCCATCATGCCCCCGCTTTCTCGCCAGCCTTTTCAGCGGCCTTTAGCGCGCGCTTCAGGTCGTCGATCAGGTCATCCGCGTCTTCCAGCCCGATGCTCAGGCGGATCGTGCCCTGCGTGATGCCACCGGCAGCCAGTGCCTCATCCGTCATACGAAAGTGGGTGGTCGTCGCCGGATGAATCACCAGGCTGCGGCAGTCGCCCACATTAGCCAGATGACTGAACACCTTGAGCGTCTCAATGAACTTTTTCCCCTGCTCTCGATTGCCCTTCATATCAAAGCTGAAGACCGAACCTGCCCCGCGTGGCAACAGTTTTTGCGCCAGTGCATGGCTGGGGTGTGACTCCAGCAACGGGTGCCCCACGCGCGATACAAATGGCTGGGTGGCGAGGAACTCCACCACCTTTTGCGTGTTGTGCATGTGCCGCTCCATGCGCAGCGAGAGCGTTTCGATCCCCTGCAAAATCAGCCAGCTTGAATGCGGGCTCAAGCAGGCGCCAAAGTCGCGCAGGCCTTCGCGCCGTGCCCGCAGCAGGAATGCGCCCACCGTGGATTCCTCAGTGAACACCATGTTGTGAAAACCTTCATACGGCGTTGCCAGTTCGGCAAATTTGCCGGAAGTCGCATGCGCGCGGGCCCAGTCGAAACTGCCTGCGTCTACCACGACGCCGCCAATCACCGTGCCATGGCCGCTCAAAAATTTGGTGGCTGAGTGATAAACCAGATCGGCGCCGTGTTCAAACGGCTTCATCAGCCACGGTGAGGTGAGTGTCGAGTCGACAAGTAACGGCACGCCGGCTTCATGGGCAATCGCGCTGATGGTGGGAATGTCCAGCACATCCAGCCCCGGGTTGCCCACGGTCTCCCCAAAGAAAAGCTTGGTATTTGGCCGCACGGCCGCGCGCCAGCCATCCACATCACCGGGCTTCACAAATGTGGTGTCGATACCGAAGCGACGCATCGTGTAGTGCAGCAGGTTTTGCGAGCCGCCATACAGCGCTGTGGACGCCACGATGTGCGAGCCCGCACCCATCAGCGTGGCAATGCACAGGTGCAGCGCGGCCTGGCCGCTGGCAGTCGTGATGGCGCCAATGCCACCTTCTAGCGCAGCCACGCGTTGTTCCAGCACGGCATTGGTAGGGTTGCTGATGCGCGAATACACATGGCCAGCACGCTCCAGGTTGAACAGGGCCGCCGCATGGTCGCTGGACTCGAATACAAACGAGGTGGTCAGGTGGATGGGTACCGCTCTGGCACCGGTGGTGGGGTCGGGGGCTGCACCGGCGTGAAGCGCCAGGGTGTCAAAACCAGGATCAGAGTAACCAGGCATAAGCACTTTCCGGGTTGTTGGCGTAGCCGGGTATAACTGACTTGACCCGGATGCCGGTAAGGGGTTGAATGACGGTATTGTGGGCTATATTCAAAGCGTGCCGAGCCGCAAGTAAAGTCACCCATTCGATCAGGAGAACATCATGAAAGTCAGCGATATTCTGCGTGTCAAAGGCAACACCTTGTATACCGCCAACCCGGAAGAGGCCTTGTCCCGGGCGCTGGACCTCATGGCCGAAAAAGATATTGGCTCGCTAGTCGTCATGGATCATGGCGATCTGGTGGGAATGCTCACTTTCCGTGAAGTGATTCAGACGGTGGTGAAAAATGGTGGCACCATCGGCACTACCGTCGTGCGAACCGCCATGGATGACGCGCCTTTAACCTGTTCTGCGGAAACCGAACTCGACGAAGTACGCCGCATGATGCTGGAGCGTCACGCCCGCTACATGCCGGTGATGGACAGAAAAATGCTGATGGGCGTGATCAGTTTCTACGACGTGGCCAAAGCTGTGGTGGACAGCCAGAACTTTGAGAACAAAATGCTCAAGGCCTACATCCGTGACTGGCCTGCGGGCGAAGAGACCGAGCAGGGCTGACGTAGGTTAAAGCCGGAAAGTGTTAACTGTCTAGCTTCCAGAGGGCGGGAAATCGCCCAGCGACGCATATTGGGTAATGTTTCCAGTCAGCTCACTGTATCGGGACTGAACCAGCGGCATGATGGCCTGGTACACAACCCGAAGTACCGTAACTTCAGCTCGGTCAGAGTTCATCTTCTCGACGAAGGTGTCGTATTCCAGGTATTTGCGCACAATCTGAACGGCAAGCTGTGTTGCTTCCACGCCAACCCAATCGAGAAACTCGGGTGGAACGCGGTTGTCGTTTTTTCTGATCAGCTTGTTCACCAGCGAGTCCAGAGCCTCAATAGCTAAAACCTCCGCACGATGAGCAGGGTCTCTGCTGGTGGCGGGCAGTGTTCCAAATGAGCGAGTGGTGCGACGTCGTTCCATGTTATTTTCCGGATGGTAACCGGGTTCCAGTGAGCAGTTTTGATAAAACAGGCTGCACTGTAAATGCCCTTTCTAGAGTGTTCAATCAAATAACCGAACGATCGTGCTTAAAACGGACAGATAAATGTAAATCATGCGGCGGACCGGGTCAACGCTCTGAAGAACGGGGGTCGCCTCACCCCATGCTGGCGTGAATCATTTCCCGCACGCGTGGGTAAATCTGCTGGTTCCACTTGCGGCCACTGAACACGCCGTAGTGCCCAACACCTGTCTGGACGTGGTGGGTTTTCATGTAGGGGCGGATGCTGCTGCACAGGTCCTGCGCTGCTACTGTCTGACCGACCGAGCAGATGTCGTCACGCTCGCCTTCAACTGTCATCAAGGCGGTGCGGCGGATGGCTGCAGGGTTCACCACGCGGCCCCGGTACGCTAGCTTGCCTAGTGGCAGGTCGTAGGTCTGAAACACTTTTTCCACGGTTTCCAGGTAGAACTCGGCAGGTAAATCATTCACCGCCAGGTACTCGTCGTAGAAGACGCGGATGACATTGGCTTTTTCAAGGTCGCCATCCACCAGATGTTGATACAAGTCCTTGAACGACTGTTTGTGCCGGTCCAGGTTCATGCTCAAAAATGCACTGAGCTGCACAAAACCCGGGTACACGCGGCGCATGTACCCAGCATGCGGCATGGGCACGTGGCTGATCAGGTTTTTCTCAAACCACTCAATCGGCTTACTGGTGGCCAGCGTGTTCACGCCCGTCGGGTTGACGCGACAGTCTACTGGGCCTGCCATCAAGGTGAGGCTGCGCGGCTGGGCCGGGTTGTCGTCTTCGGCCATGATGGCCGTGGCGGCCAGCGCGGCCACACAAGGCTGACACACGGCCACCACGTGGGTGCCGGGGCCAATGGCCTCGGTGAACCGGATCATGTGGTCGATGTAGTCGTCCAGTGCGAAGGGCCCGTGCTTGAGCGACACGTCACGGGCGTTGTGCCAGTCGGTGATATACACGTCGTGGTCTTGTAGCAACGTGCGCACGGTTTCCCGAAGTAGCGTGGCGAAATGGCCTGATAGCGGTGCGACCAACAACACGGGCGGTTGAAAAGGCAGGTCGGCAGGGGATTCTTTTTTGAACCGCAATAGTGTGCCAAACGGCAGGTCGAGGACTTTATCTTCGGTCACGACTAGCTCGTGTTCCCCCACTTTGACCGAGGTGATGCCGTAGGCGGGCCGCGAGTGGGTCAGCCGCAGGCGCGAAAACACCTCCATGGAGGCGGACAGTTTGCGCAGGAAATTGCCT
>ENA-UOWO01001758-UOWO01001758.1-activated-sludge-metagenome-genome-assembly--contig:-NODE-1758-length-28164-cov-14.549326_pt1 | contig 28164 bp, 33 predicted proteins | sample MGYA00238148_ERZ761564 | MGnify/ENA primary metagenome ERZ761564 (study PRJEB28885, sample SAMN05720194) | activated sludge metagenome | isolation source: Anaerobic digester | place: USA...
CATAGATATTACTTTCCTGCAACCGGCAGACTATTCTGATTTTTAAAAATTGATTTACCAACCACGATCTGGCAATGGTCTCCCGGCCTGGGCGTATTTGTCAATTAGTTTCCCAAATAAAATTTCTGGGGAGCAACCTCCAATTTTGCATTCTGCTATTAACTGCCACTATCCTTTTTTGGCGGATCGATAACTGGTGCAGGAACTGGTGTAGGGGTAACGGTTGGGGTTGTTGGTTTTGTTACAGGTGAATTAAGTGGTGCCCCAACTGCTATGTCGCAACGGTGCCCTGCTTTTCCATGTGGCGGGTTCATACCAGGGGGCGTCACTGTTTCGGGTGTTGCTTTTTGTACAGGAGTAGCGGTTGTTGGTACAGCCGGTGTAGTGGTGTTAGAAACTGTTTGATTTGCAGGTTTTGCAACAGGCGAATTTAAAGGTGCGCCCACAGGGATATCACAACGGTGGTTCGGCTGTCCGTGAGCCGGATTCATTCCAGGAGAAGTGTTTGTTGAAGCCGCCTGGTTAACTACTGGTTGTGGCAAAGGGGATTGCACTCCCTGTCCGTTAACTGGTACAGTAGTACCTGGGTTTGCCAGTTTTTGGGAATCGGGGCTTATTATTACAGATTTTGATGAATCAGTACTCGTCAAATTTGGATCATAATCGGACTCCTTAACTGCACATGCACAAAAACAGTAAACAACGATGAGGCAGACTCCGGTAATAATTTTATTCATGGTTTTGTTTTTGGCAGTTATAGTTCTTAATGTTTTAGTTTATTTATTCCCTAAATTATTCAATATATCGCTACAATTCAAATCTCACATTCAGGTTTCCCTCAAAATTGAGTAAATAAACCTGCTTACAACAAAAGTATTTGCAAAAGCCTGGAGGATGAAAGAACAATAACTGTAAATCGCTGCTGTACGTTGTCCGGGCTTTCTCCAGCGGCGGATTTTCGAATTTTCATTCTTACCCAAAAAAAACTTTGCTGCCAAACCCCGGTTGAATGCACTTTGCCTGTGAGGATGCCACCGTAACCTTCCGGGTAAGCTTTTTATACTTCAGGTTTTCACCTAAGGTTAATATGTAAGGTGCTCTATGCAGTGAAAACCAGGACCAATTTATTCTAAGAATAAAACTCATTTCGGAGAGATTGGCAGAGTGGCGTTGAGCCTTTACTCAAACATTTGGAAATATGGAAGGGCCACGAATAACCAGTCATAACCTTTAGTTAATGCTTCGTTTACATTAAGGTTATAACAGGATGGGTTCTTTGCAAAACCTTTCCAATGAAACTACTTCCATTAGCTTTCTTCATTATTCTTCTCAACACAGTATCAATTGCACAGCCACCTGCAAAAAATGTTATTGTTATCACTATTGATGGCATCAGGTGGCAGGAAATATTCAGAGGTGCTGATGCTTCCTTGCTCCGGAACAATACATACGTAAAAGATACTGGCCTGATGGCACAGCAGTACTGGCACGACGATATAAACGAAAGGCGCAGACGGTTGCTTCCCTTTTTCTGGTCGGTTATTCAGCAGCAGGGACAGTTGCTTGGTAACCGTGATTTTGATAATGATGTAAACGTAGCCAACCTGTATAAAATTTCTTATCCCGGCTATAGCGAAATGTTTACCGGTTATGCTGATAAATTATTTATACCAAACCTGGCAGTGAATAATCCAAGAAGCAATGTACTGCAATGGCTCAATGATCAGCCTGCCTTTGCTGGTAAAGTGGCTGCGTTTTGTTCCTGGCGTGTTTTTCCATTTATACTGGATGAAAAACACGGTTCGTTGCAGGTAAATGCAGGGTATGAAACTTTGGATCATAACGACAGCAGCAATGTACTGATCAATAACGTACAGCAAAGTATGCAGGATAAACATACTACCCGGCACGATCTGCTCACTTTTGAATGTGCAAAAAATTATCTTCAGCAGAATCATCCCCGTGTACTATACCTTGGTCTTGGTGAGACAGATGAATTTGCCCATCATGGTGAATACGACAACTACCTGCAGAAGCTCCGGCAGGCAGATGCCATGATTGCAGAACTGTGGTATTATGTGCAAACAGATCCCTTTTATAAAAACAATACCAGTTTTATTATCACAACTGACCACGGCCGAGGTGCAAAAAGCAACAGCTGGTCATCACATGGATTTTGGGTTAAGGGTTCGGGACAAACATGGTTTGCCTTGCTTGGCCCCGGTATTGATGCAACAGGAGAAGTGAAAGAGCCGCAACAGGCATATCAAAAGCAGGTAGCCGCCACCGTGGCCAGCCTGCTGGGTGTGCAGTTTACTGCAAAGCACAGGATTGGGAAACCACTTGTAATAAAAACTGATAAGACCGGTGAGGAAGCAGGCTTCATCCACAAAGTTATTACAGCCAAAAACTAATGCATGCAGGCTGGTTATAAAATAAATAAAGTTTTCGTTAAAACACAGGCTGCTCTTATACTGGGATCATTGTTTGATTTTCTGGTAACCTTTTTACTGGTGGAGGTATTCAGTTGCTGGTATGTTGCTGGTAATGCTGCCGGTAATATCACTGGCGCAATTGCCCAGTTTGTTTTATCAAGGAAATGGGTATTTAAGAACAGTACTCAGCAGGTGCCTGCACAATTCTTCAAATTCATACTAATGTGGACTGGCAATATTATATTGTTTGCCATGGGAGTTTATTTGCTGACTCATTTTTGTCATCTGCATTATTTATTATCAAAATTGATTGTGTCGGTGTTACTGGGCGTTAGTTATACTTATTTAATGAGCAAAAAGTTTGTGTTTCTGTAAGCAACGGATTTGTTTTGCGAAATTTCATTCAGCTGAAAGGTTAGTTTTGTATTTAGCTGCAATGTGCCGATGAATATATTTTAATATCAGCCGATGAAATACCCGGTAATTCCTGTTCATGGACTTAGCGATACTTCAGCAAGGATGAAACATATAGAAGCTGCTTTGCGCAATTCAGGCTGTACTGTATTGCCGGTTTCATTAGAGCCAAGTTCAGGAAAGCTTGGTATTGATGATCTGGCCCAACAACTTAAAAGCTTTATAGATACGAAAGTTGAACCTCATCAAATGATCGATTTAATTGGTTTTAGTATGGGCGGATTAGTCGGCAGGTACTTTTTACAAAGACTAAATGGAATCAATAAGGTAAGACATTTCATATCCATTTCAACGCCGCATAACGGAACATGGGTAGCTTATCTTTTGTGGAATAAGGGGGCAAAGCAAATGCGGTATAAAAGTTCTTTTATAACCGAATTGAATAGTGATGTTTTGAAATTAGAATCATTAAAAGTAACTTCTATCTGGACGCCCTTTGACCTGATGATACTACCGGCTTCAAGTTCCCACTTGTATTTTGGGAAGGAGATTATAGTAAAATCAATATTGCATTCACAAATGGTATCAAACAAACAGTTAATAAAAGCTATTGTGATTGAGTTAGGCCTATAGTTAAGTATAAGAGAATTTAAAAATTATAAATTAAGGCTATTTATAACTGCCATTTTAATTAATCATGGATAAAGAACTGATAGTGTACGGACTTATTATTATTGCTTCGGTTTTATTTTTTATTGTGTTTCACAAGAGAAATGCCAGACCAAAATAGTTTAATAATTATAAGTTAATATCACCGTAGTTGTATTGCAAATACCTTTGCAACCTCATAAGTATGTTCAGGGAAGTTTTAAAAAGATCCGCCCCGTTGGTTTCTACCACACGGGGCTTTTTGATAATATTAAGGAAACAATAGAAACTTATTTTTGCTTATCCAAAAATATTCATAGCAAGTCTCAACCCCGGTGTTTCCACGCAGGGGTTTTCATTAAATCCAGGTTACATGCCTCTTTATCGCATTATTCTTTGTGCATTAGCTGTTGTTGCAGTAATTATTATACTGTCAATTGCCAGTTATAAGAACAAGAGAAACAAACAATAAGAATTATGACAAATTGATTTTCAAAGGATTTTTCTTTCCAAAGGTAAAAGGTATTAATTTGCGCATTCCAATATAATTACCATGCTGCAAAAAAGCCGATCGATAAAAGATCTGAAAACCTACCTTAAAATGTCCGAACACATCAGCAACAAAGAGGATGTGATAACAGAGGATGACATGAAGCGGATAAAAACTGACCTGTGCAAATTACACGATGAAGTGCCAGTATGTGTTGCAAGAGGACTTAAGAAGAGAAAGACGCTTGTAAAGAAAAAATAGAAACTGGCAACACTTCAGGCCCGATCCTTCAGCTTATTCAACTACAATAATGGTGGACAGGGAATGATGGAGCTTTCGTACACTGGATATTCATTGTCAAATGGTTCATATTGCCCCTTTACGGCAGTTATGTTCAGGACAATCAGTTAGCCAAAATGTCCATTTACATAGTTCCTTGTCAGCTCTTTTTGCGGATCCTTAAATATATTTTCACTGCTGTCAAATTCCACCAATTCACCCAGGTACATAAATGCAACTTTATCTGAAATACGCTGGGCCTGCTGCATATTGTGTGTTACGATCACGATTGTATAGTTTGATTTTAAACTCATGATCAGCTCTTCAATTTTATGCGAACTAATCGGATCCAGTGCTGAACAGGGTTCATCCATCAGGATTACTTCAGGCCTTAATACCACTGTTCTTGCAATGCACAATCTTTGCTGTTGTCCGCCTGAAAGTTTTACTGCAGGCTTTTTTAATTCATCTTTTACTTCATCCCATAGATAACTTTCTTTTAATGCCATTTCAATTAAGCCTGGTATTTCATTCTTTGGGAAGGCATGAAGTTTCAATGCATAGGAAAGATTTTCATAGATACTTTTAGGAAGCGGGTTGGGTTTTTGAAACACCATACCTATTCGTTTACGCATGGCTGTTACGGACACCTTCTTATCATAGATATTATTGCCGTCCAGTTGAATATCACCTTCTATTTTTACATCCGGCGACAGGTCATGCATGCGGTTAAAGGAACGCAATAAGGTTGATTTTCCACAACCAGAAGGTCCAATCAAAGAGGTGACTTTGTTGTTGGGGAAATCAATATGAATGTTTTTAAGAACATGCTTTTTCCCAAAGTGTAAATTGAGCCGGTGTGCTGATAATTTTATTTTATCCATATCAATCTTTTGTTCTGTATTTGTACCTGATATAAAACGCAATGATATTCAGTAAAAACACCAGTAGGATCAATACTCCTGCCGTTGCATAAGCCAATGGTCTTACCTGTTCTATGGCCTGGTGTTGTGTGCTCAGCATGTAAAGATGGTAAGGTAATGCCATAAATTCCTGGTTAACGGAAGTGCCAACGTCATTGATATAAAATGCCACACCGGTAAACAGGATAGGTGCTGTTTCACCAGCGGCCCTCGACATAGTAAGTATTACGCCGGTTAATATGCCCGGCAATGCTTTGGGCAGCACCACATCCTTAATGGTTTCAAACTGGGTAGCTCCGAGGGCAAGCGTTGCCTCTCTCATGCTGTTGGGTATCCTTTTTAGTGCTTCTTCGGTTGTAGTGATGATGTAGGGGAGCGATAAAAGTCCTAAAGTTAATCCTGCTGATAAAACAGAAGTGCCAAGCCTTAGCGACTGTACAAATAGAGCAAGACCAAATAATCCATAAATGATGGAGGGGATGCCGGCAAGGTTGCGGATAGAGGCCCTGATAATATTGGTAAAAACAGATGGTTTTGCATATTCATTCAGGTAGATAGCACAGGCAACACCAAAGGGAACAGAAAAAAGGGTAGTTATAAGCGTTAGTACCAATGTTCCGGCAACGGCGGGAAGTATACCCCCTTTTGTCATTCCATCGGTTGGTAACCCTGTGATGAAGTCCCAGGAAATGGCAGATGCACCTTTTGAGAAAATATCTCCAAGGATAATTCCCAGTATCACGCATACGATAACTGTACTTCCGGTTAATAAGATCCAGTCAACAATATATTTCAGCTTTTTTATCATGCATGAAATTTTCTCAGCCTGTTTACAAAATATTCTCCAGCCAGATTGATCGCCAGTGTTATAAGAAATAGTACCACTGCGATTGCGAAAAGCGCAAAATAATGGGTGGTTTGAAAAGGCACTTCGCCCATTTCTATCGCAATGGTGGCAGTGATCGTACGCACTGAATCCAAAAAGCCCGTGGGTAAAACAGCTGCATTGCCCGTGGCCATTAATACCGTCATTGTTTCACCAAGCGCCCGACCAAGTCCCAGCATAACGGCTGCTATTAACCCCGGAAGGGCTGCCGGAATGGTTACCTTAAATAAAGTCTCCCATTTATTTGCACCCAATGCAAGTGAAGCTTCCCGGTGGCTTTGCGGCACTGCATTGATAGCATCTTCACTGATAGTAATGATTGTTGGCAGCGCCATTACAGACAGGAGTACCGCACCGTTCAGGGCATTCAATCCGTTGGCAAGCCCGAAAATTTTTGCAATACCTGGTCCCACCAGCACAATTCCTAAAAAACCAATGGCTACAGATGGAATAGCAGCCAGCATTTCTATAAATGGCTTTAGTATATTTTTTAATTTGGGATGCGCCAATTCAGATAGAAATGCTGCGGTAAATATTCCCAGTGGCACTGCAATCAGCATAGCGCCAAGGGTAACAAGCCCGGTGCTCACCAGCAATGGAGCTATACTGTATTTTCCTTTCGCACTTTCTGGATCCCACTGCGACCCGGTAAAAAAATCGACGGGCTTTACATCAGCAAAAAAAGCTGCACTGTTATACAACAGCATAAAAAATATACCTGCCAGTAAAGCAATAGTGATAACACCTGCAGCTTTAAATGCCTGCTTCATCAACCGGTCTGTGTACTCACGTCGTTTGATCGTCATGGTTATTTATTTACCGGGTAATACCCTGCTGACTCAATTATTTTTTTACCCAAATCACTTTTTTCAAAATCAATAAAAGGTTTTATTTTTTCAAAGGATCCTGCTTTGTAATACTGAAAGAGGGGACGCTGAAAGAAATAGTCACCTGATGCGATCACCCTGGCGTTTAAAGGAGAAACGGATTTTTCGTTTATTTTGGAATAGATACTGAGTACTTTGATGCCATGCATGCCACCGTGTGCCACATAGCCTGCACCAACGTACCCGACCCCTGAATGATCTGTTTTGATGGCTTCCAGTATTTGCGCATTGCCGTTCATTTGTTTGGCGTACCGGCTAAAATCAATGCCCAATTTCTTTTTGATAAAATCGTGTGTGCCAGAATTGCTTTGCCTCCCGTAAATATTTACCGGCATGTCTTTACCAGTGATAACAGACCAGTTCTTGTAATCTCCATTGAGCAGATGAGTAAGATCATTAATGCTGATTGAATCTATGGGAAGATCTGCCGCAACCACAAAAGCAATGGCATCCTGGGCAAAAATAAATGAGTCGATCTTGATGTCTCGTTTTTTAAACAAAAGGGTTTCCCCGGTATTAATACTCCTGGAAGAATTGGCAATATCTCCTGTTCCATTTAATAATGATGAAATGCCGAGGCCTGAGCCGCCACCAGAAATGGATACAAATATTCCCGGTTCAAAAGTATGAAAGGATTCTGCCAACTGAACGGCAAGGTTTACTTCGGTGTCAGATCCTTTTATTTTAATGGTGTTGTTATCCGCAGAACAGGATATAAGCATAGCCAGGAAGCAAATAAACCAGGGATTTGATGCTTGTTGTTTATACTCCATCGCCTGAAATGAGCGAAAGAAACCCGAAGTACCATAAAATTGATATTATGTTTTTATTAAGAATTATTCTCTCTATAAAATTGAAGAAGCCAGAGATGGATAGAAGTTTAAAAGCGAATGTTTTTTCTTTCCGCATCTGTATAGCATGCCGGATGTAGTTAAACGATTTAACCATAAAGCTTTCCTTGCAGGACACAATGTTGAATAGGTATGCAGAACTGGGATGCTGCTTTCAAAAGTAACAGTATCCTTTCAACCCAACTTGTCATAGCAGTTTCGTTATAAGTACATTTCCCACTGGTTATCGGGGTTAATAAAATAGATGAAGCCGTTGCTCATATAGATCAGCTCCCTGCCATCTTCATTATTTATTTTCTTTACAAATACCGGGTTGCCATTATTCTCGGCCTTTATATAATTTACCAATGCCGGTATGGTGGGGGTCACATGGTGAAGCAGCCCATTTTCATCACTTTCTTTTACAAATGCCTGGCTCATAATTTTTTTATTTATGATTGTTTAAACTCAGTATTTGACACTCATTGTCATTAGCAAAGTTGGAGTATACGGAACCTGCAGTTGTTATATGATTTATAAACTGGCTTACAATATTTGCCCGTTTTTGAATGCAGGTGCAATCAATTCAGGGCAGATTAACGATCATTTCATCAGTCTCATGCGGTAAGCATTCATCGCTGTTATGCCTAACTTCTTTATGAGATGGTAGTTTGCCACTGCTCCAACCGGCGCACCGATAACGGGAATGAGTTGTGCCATCTTAGCAAGGTCAATATAATCCCTGTACTCTTGTTGAAAATTCCGCCAATCAAATTTTTCTATGTCATCTGGCAGGCTTTTACTTTTTTCGTCCCAGTCAATCATTTTAAGATATACTTCTTTTCTATGTTGATGGCTCGAAAACGCCAGTTCAAATATGTGAAGTATATACACACGTTCCTTATAATTTTTAACGTCATAACCATACATGGCGGCAATATCAAAGAGTAGTTTTAATTTGATTCCCAGAAGGACGGGAAAATCAGCCAGGCCGAGTAACAGACCGCCAGCTCCTGTTATTCCTCCTTCTATCGCCGCGGTATTTCTATAATTTCTTATTCGTTCCTGGATGGCCGCTTCTTTTAATTCAAGATTTTTGCCGATAGTGGGGTTCGGACTGGTATAGGTGGCCCCAAAAAGAACAGCACGGATCATCTGTTTAATCGTGGCTGTTATGGCAGTGTGTACTTTTTCTGGAATCCAGGTATTAATTTTTGTCTGCAGTTTTTTAGATAATTTGTTTAACAACGACGGCCGCCGCAGCATTTCTTTCTGCCAGTTGAGTAATACAACATGTATTTCCTTTTCGTACTGATCCATATTTATCTTATTTCATTAACGTTACCAATAACAGGCTCAACCGGGCAGAAATTAGTTACCCTCGATATACGCTGCAAATTAAGGCCCAGTCATACTATTGAATTAACTTAAGCGACTAAATTTATTATGGGGTATTCGGGGGGATGTTGTTTTAGGAAGGATATTTCAAAAAAAACTGCAAGCTAATCCTGCTGGCTTTTTCTTCCTTCATGTTGCACGCCAGCGGGTGTCAGAAAGCTTCTCCTGTAAATAAATAGAAATTTACACCTTCCCTAGTAACGCCAACATCAAAACGCAGGAAAATATCTTTTTTTACAAACAGCAGGTAGCGCACACCTGCTCCGGCTGCAAATTTCGTATGTTTCAGTTGCAATGTGCCAACAGAAGGTGCCACGGTACCTGCACCTGCAAATGCTGCTGCACCCCAGCGCTTACTAAAAGAAAAAGGAAGTATCCTGTATTCTGCCTGTGCGGCCATCAGTACATTATCCCGGTAACGGCCATAATAGTACCCACGCATCAGGTTTTCTCCACCAAGCAGGGATTTCATATTGAAAGGAGCAGGGCCGTTTATAACGCTGCCGGCTAACTGCCAGGCAAATACACGGTTGGTTTTTAGTTGATGATAGCCACGGATATCTGTGAGTAAGGTATTGAAACGGTATGGACCGTTGATAATTCCTCCGTAATTCAACCAGGCCAGTTCTGCAAAAAATCCTTTCCGCACATTGAGTACATTTTGCCGGTTGTCGTACACCAAGGAGGCGCCGATACCTGTATTGGTACTGCCGCCAATGCCTTCAGGTGGGGTAAGGTTGCCATGCACGCTGGTGTAAGAAGTGTTGAAAAGGGTTTGAATATCCAGTTCGGCACCTGCAAAAAAATCGGGTGCAATTTTTTTTAATACCCGCTGACGCAGCAGGAAATAATTGGCATCTACTATTGATTCTTCACTTCCATCTGCGTTGGGGCCGATACCAAAATACAATAAAGGAAAACGCTGAAAGCGGATCTTTCCAAGAAAGAACCAATTGTCCTGGTGACCATAAAGCGCATTGTCTATCCATAGCCCGTATTGCCCTTTCAGGGTAACAAAGGAAAATGCCTGCAGCTCACTCAGCCTGTTATTAGTATCGTTTTTTGCTTTGTACAACAGAAGGGAAGAGGCACCTAATTCAAAACTTGTTTCGGGTGCAAAAGCGAGTGAAGGATACATCCGGAAGCTGGCTTTATCAGATGAATTGGTGTCCGTAAATACATTTTGAATAAATTTCTTAGTAAATGATTTGATTTTTTCCTGTGCGCCCGCAGTCCATACACACGATAAAAAAATACAGAGCAGAAAATAATATTTGCAAAATAGCTTAGGGATGTAAAACATTGTTTTTAATTGGGTAGCTAATCAAAAAAATAAACAACAACCAATACCTGATATTGTTTTAAAGATAGTAACTGCAGCGACTGCCGGCAAAATTCATATAAAACGGCGTAAAAAATAACCTAAAAATCATATCCAGTATATCCTGCAATAACATCCCGGCTGGCGTTATATATTATAAGTACAATGGATAATTGTATAACGTCTGTGAATGCTTTACGGGCCAATTTTACAAAACTGGTGTATGGTTGAAATGGTACCTGCCTGCATTCAGGCTGGTATCAGATCCCTGATCATTATTTTTACTTACCCCACAAGCGGGGCTAGAAGCACCGAATGAAAAAACGTCAATATATGAATAGTAGTAGTATAGAAACATTGGTTGGTATTGTTGCCAGTATTGGAACGGCTATGTCAATGGTGCCGCAGCTGACCAAGCTGATCAAAGAGAAGGAGGCGGAAAATATTTCAATGAATATGCTGCTCGTTTTATTTTTAGGCGTTGGATGCTGGATCGTGTATGGTGTATTGAAAAAAGACTGGATCATCATCATCTCCAATACCTTTTCATTGGTTATTAATGTGCTGCTTACAGTACTGGCAATTAAGTACAAAAAGAAATAGACCTGCTGTTGTCTGCCAGTTGAGAAAAGTCGTTTGAGTAAGCTTTGGATTGAATGACTTACGGAAGGAATTGTTTGCTATTCAGTTGCCTGGTTTTGCAGATCAAATAATATTTTTTTCAGTGTGGTGATATGACGCTCCATCTCATCATGGCGTTCTATATGATTTGTTGCTAAAATTTTGTGTCCCTTTTTTTCTGTTTCCACCTGCATTTTTTTTTAAAGATGTTTGCGTTCTTCCATCATACGTAGTGCAACCCACAAAGTACCGCTGGCTGTTTCTGCTTGTTTTACTACTAAATCTTTTTCGGTATATGCATGACCGATATGGCAGCGATACCTTTTAACGATATCTCCTTTTACTTCCCATAAATTTCCGCCGCAGTCAGGACAGGCAAAGGCACTGACATCAGCAATCTTTTCAATAACACCGATACCCACTGCGGTTGTTTCAGCAATTTTTGATTCTGCTACGATTTCTGCAGGTACCTGTTTTTTCTTTCCTTTTGTTTTGCTGAGAATACTGGTAACAATGCCTCCTATTTCTTCTAAAGCAGCCACATGTTCCACTTCCATATTATTGATCACCGAAAGCGGCATGTCGGGATATTCGGCCTCGTTAGGATCCTGCACGATACAGGTGCCGCCGCACCTTTTGATAGCCCACATGCCGCTGGTGCCATCATCCAGTAATCCGCTTAAAATGATACCGATGGTATACGAACTGTACGCAACTGCGGCAGAACGGAACAATACATCAATGGAAGGACGAAAACGATTTTCCTCCGGGCCGCCACCTAAAATAAAATGATCATTTTTTACCAGCAGGTGCTGACTGGGTCTTGCAATATAAATATTACCTGTTTTGATTGGGCCGCCGTGTTGCGCCATTTGGCAGGGAATACTGGTTGCCTGTTTTAACCGGTGAACAACAAAATCACCAATTCCTTTGCGGGATAAATGCAATACGATAACGTAAGCGGCATCCCCTCCCTTTTCAAGATGCCTGGCAATTTCTGTCAACGCATCCAGTCCGCCTGCGGAGGCACCAATTACCACGATAAATTTTGGATGCCTGATCATATTTTATTTATACCGGGAGGTAGATCTCAAATGTTGTGCCTTTACCTTGTTTGCCTTTGGCCCTGATAGCGCCGTTATGGTTTTCAACAATCTTTTTTACAATGGCCAATCCAATTCCTGTGCCTGGGTAATCGTCCTTATCATGCAACCGCTGGAATATTTCAAAAATCTTTTCATTGTATGCTTCTTCAAATCCTATTCCGTTATCCGCTACCGTTATTTTACAATATTCCTTCAGCGCCGGCAACCCTTCGATATTTATTTTACTGGATTTTACCTGCTGGCTTTTAATGGTAATCACAGGTGCTATACCAGGTTTGGTAAACTTTAATGCATTGCTGATCAGGTTCAGCATTACCTGCCTGAACTGGTAAGGGATAATATTGACGTCACAAAGCGGTTTTACAATGATCGTCGCCTTTGTTTCAGTGATAATTACACTTAACAGGGTCTTTACTTCTTCAATGATCACGTTAAGGTCAGTCTTAACTAATTTTCTTCCCTGGACATTGTTAAGGCTGTTATACGAAAGCAAATCTTCAATCAAGGCCTGCATACGGCCTGCTGCTTTCTGTATTCTGTCAAAATAGTCCTTGCCTTTTTCAGAAAGAGCAGACTCGGTTTCAATAATACGGCTTGCCATCGTTTGAATTTTTCGGAGTGGTTCCTGCAAATCGTGGCTGGCAACATAAGAAAATGTTTGAAGTTCTTTATTCAATATCTGCAACGACAAATTGTTTTCTGATAGTTTCTCATTGGCAATGGCCAGGTTTTTTGTTCTGTCCTGCACTTGCTTTTCTAACCCGGTTGCAACAGTGCTTAATTTCTGTTCAGCTATTTTCTGTAATGTAATATTTGTGTGTACACCCACCCATTGCTTAATAGCGCCATCAGCCTGCAAAGTGGGAATGGCTTTGATGGAGAAATATCCCCACTCACCATTCCGTAACTTCACCCGGTGTTCAAAAATTAAGGGTGATGATTCTTTAATAGCTTTTTGCCAGGCTTCAATAGTGCCTTGTACATCATCCGGGTGAACAGCCTTTGTCCAGCCGTATCCCTGGTATTCTTCCATTTTTTGCCCGGTGAGCGCTGCCCAGCTTTTTTGTTCACCTTCCATTTCTCCCTTCGAATTATTGGTCCACACTACCCCCTGTACTGCTGCGACTGCTGCTTCAAACCGTTTTTCACTGTCAATTATTAATTGCTGTGCTTTTTTTCGTTCGGTAAAATCCTGGATAGATAAAAGGATCAATGCTTCCCCGTGAATTTTTTGATAGATACTCGTTGCGTTGAGCATCATTATTTTTTTGCCAGACCTTGGAAAATCATGCTCCACTTCAAAGTCGTAAAATTCAGCCCCCTTTGGCAGCACTTGTTCCAGCAATTTTCTCAAAGCAGGTATGTCCCATTCTTTATTTCCTATATCATATAGCAGGATGCCTTCTGTTTCTTCCGGTATATAAGTAAATTTTTTATAAAAAGATTTACTGGCACTCACGATCCTGAGGTCTTTATCCAGTACCAGCAATGGATCGTGTATATTACTAAGAATCGCATCGGAATAGAGGTAAGATTCATTCAGTAATTCATTCCGGGTTTGCAATTCCTGGTTGGTAGTGGTAAGTTCTTCATTGGTAGATTCAATCTCTTCCTTGGAGGTTTCGAGTTCTTCATTAACACTTTGTAATTCTTCATTGCTTGAAACCACTTCTTCGTTAGCACTTTGCATTTCTTCAATAAAGGCTTCCTGTTCCTGCGAATAGGAATGCATATCTGCCCTCGCAGCAGACAGTTCTTCTTCCAGTTTTTGAATTTTACGGTCTTTTGCCAGCAGGTTGTATTTCCCGCTTTTACCTTCCTGTACAAATGTTTCTACCATTTCTGGTATCGAAAAAATAATCATCACCAATGGTTCTTCCCAGTCTATGGCCAGTGGAATTACTTCAATGCTGATCCTTTTTAGTCCAGGCATCGTCGTTACTTCAATACCCGATTTACGGACAGATTGTTTTGTTTTTATAGCGATTGGAATACAATGACGAAGTTCAAATGCTATTTCAGGAGCTGTCATCTTTAACACATTCAGGCTGGCTTTACCTGCCGGGTGTTTAAGAAATGCATCTGTTTCTCCCCTGAACTGGATTATTTCCATGGCATGGTTGATAATTACACAGGGGGGTATATATTTTGAAAGCAGAATGGCATCGATGCTTCCTTCAAAGCCGTTGAGTTTTGCTGTTGTGTTTTTTATTTCTGGCGCTGCAGTAATGCCTTTTTCTTCTTTGTCCGGTGCAATCCTTGGCAACAGATCGGGCAGCATGCGGCCCCCTATATTTTGTTTACGTGCATAGATCTTAAATTTAGTATTGCTGTTATTGAACAGGTGATTGGAAGTGCCAATGGTTTCTGATTTGCCCAGCATTAAAAAGCCATTTTCATTTAAAGCGTAATGAAAGGTTGCCAATGCTTTTTTTTGAGCAGGCGTATCAAGGTAAATAAACAAATTACAGCAACTGATAAAATCGATCTTTGAAAAAGGAGGATCACGTAAAATATTGTGGGGTGCAAAAATGCACATATCCCTTACCACTTTTGCAATGCGGTATTTACTTCCCGTTTTTGTATAAAATCTTTGCAGCCTGTTGGGTGAAACCATTTCGAGCTCTGGTTTTGAATATTCGCCAATACGGGCCTTGGTGATGGCAGTAACACTTAGGTCGGATGCAAATATTTGTACCGGTATATTGGTTCCCTGCTCTCCTTGTATTTCGAGCAGGGTCATTGCTATGGAGTAAGCTTCTTCGCCGGTAGCGCAGGCAGGTACCCAAATGCGTAATTTTTCATTGGCTTGTTTTGCTTTTAGCAACTGTGGAAACAAGGAAGTTTTCAAAAATTCATGTGCATCTGAATCCCTGAAAAAATTGGTAACGTTGATCAACAGGTCCTGGTAAAGAATATCGACTTCCCATTTTTCTTTTGTGGTGAACTGTGCATATTCTTTTAGCGAAGTAATTTTATGCAGCAGCATCCTGCGAAGGATCCGCCTTTTGATAGTAGGCATTTTGTAATGGCTAAAATCAACCTGCGTATGTTTTAATAAAAGGCTCAATATCGTCTTTAAATCAGGGTCGGTATTGTCAATATCATGTTCTGAGGGATTTACGCCATCCCGTTTTTGGTAATCATATTTGCTGATCCTGATGAGTTCTTTAGCTATTTCTTTAGGCGACAAAACAAAATCAACTGCCCCTGCAGTTACAGCAGACTGCGGCATGCTGTTAAACTTTGCAGATTCATTCTGTGCAAACGTTAATCCTCCGGCGGCTTTGATAGCAAGCAATCCCCGGGTTCCGTCATTGGCACTTCCGCTCAATACAACGCCAATAGCATTTTCTTTGTGTATTTCAGCAAGCGACGCAAAGAAAGTATCGATCGGCAGATGCACTGAATGATCTTTTGCCCGGGCAGTTAATTGTATATGGCCATCCAGCACCGTCATATCCTTATCCGGGGGAATGATATAGAGGTTGTCGGGCTTCATCAATATCTTGTCCGTAACCTCCTGTACTTTCATAGGGGTGGTTTTGGCAAGCAACGATGTAAGCAGGCTTTTATGATCGGGACTCAGGTGCGGAATATAAATAAAAACCATTCCGGTGCCGGGCACGATATTTTGCAATAATTCAGTAATGGCTTCCAACCCGCCTGCCGATGCACCAATAGCAACGATCTGCAGTTCTTTATTTTTTTTTATTGAAGTTGCAGGTGTTGTTTTTGGTATGCTTTTTTTTTCTCTCATGAAGCGCTTTTTAATTCAAGGATACAACTACAAAACACCGGAAGTTTTTTACTGCTCTGTCAAAATGAAGGCAAATGCTATTGCAGTTATCGGGTTGAATACGATGAGTTGTTTTGTCAAGATAAATATGGGCCCTTCTTTATCAATGCTGCTTTCAGGAATAGATACTTCACAAAGATAAAACCGGGTTGCGTGGTGGCTAAGGTAGCTTATTAAAAGCACTTCTAAAGCAGTAAGTTATCCGGGGATGCTGCTATGTGCCGGTTTTGTATTAAGGATTTCAAATAGTATTTAAAATCTCACTCTACCTGTTTTTCTTGCCAGATGGCACAGGCTTCTCATCATGCAATCAGTCGACATCACAAATCCGCTGTTTTTTTAGAGGCGCAATAAAAAATTATCCCTGTTCAGCGCCGCTGTATGATATTGCCAGTTGATGGTGAGAATATGCGACAACAGTTTTTTTAAAACCGTCAGGTGAGCAGGCTTTTTCAGGTATACATTCGCCCCTTTTAAGAAGGTATCCTCCATATCTTTCTCAGCAGAAGAAGTAGAATAGATCACAACAGTCATGTCTTTCAGTTTCTCTATTTGTTTTATTTCCACCAGGCAATCCAGGCCGGATTTTTTGGGCATGTTGAGATCAAGAAAAAGCAAATGTGGTATTTGCACAGATGGATCAGTCAGATATTTCATCAGATCTATACCATTTTTTACGGTGGTGACAACTGTTTTTATTTTTAAACTCTCAAAAGCTTCAATAAAATCGGCGCAGTCATCTTTGTCATCATCCGCCAGCAAGACGAGTATAATTTCATTCTTTATCATTTGTGCGTAGGGTTATTGTCTTTCCAATTCTGTTTATTTAAGTGCACTTAACACTGCATTTGCCCGTCGTTGCATTATTAATTTTTTAAAAAATGTGGGTGTAAAGCCAGTCGTATTTTTAAATTGCATGCTAAAATGCCCTACACTGCTGTAGTTTAATTTCCAGGCAATTTCAGTAAATGTAAGTTCATCAGTGGAAATCATTTCCTTTGCTCTCTCCACTCTTTGCAGAATAATATAATTTTCAATAGTTGTATAGGTTTCCTGGGAAAAAACACCAGATAAATACCGGTAGCTATGGTTTAATCTTTTAGCTAAATAGTGGGATGTTTTAGAAAGGATCGCTTTATCTTCCACCTTCACAAGGTCTACAACTGCTTCTTTGATCTTTAAAACAAGAATACTTTTTTGAGTGGAAACCATTTCAATTCCCAACGTTGTCAATACACTGTTTAAATTGTTGAAGAAGTCCTTCGGAAGCGACTGGTTAATATCTACTTCATTCGCATTTAAAAGACAGTAGTTGACACCTGTGTTGTTTAACTGTTCCTGGATCAGGCGCTTGCAAATTGCCTGTACATCATACTTAAGATAGTAAATCATCGTCAATAAATAAATATGACCTAGCTATCCAAAAACAATTCCATAAATCAGACTGCGGAGGTATTTCTCTAACTCAGAACGGAACTGGTTTATTACAGGAAAGCTTCTAAAGCGCTCATAAATTACATAAAATCTGCTTTTTACAACGCTTTAATGTCTATTAAAAAGTGGAGTTGTTAACTCCACTTTTATCAAAACAAAAGACAAGGTTTAAACTTTATTACCCATGAAGGGGAAAGCTTTCTACAAACCAGCCTTTGGGACACTGGTATACAAATCGTCCTTTGCATCTCCCAGTTCGCCATTATTCATATTTCCTTCGGCTGCATCTTCATCTTCAAGCACATTTTCATCTTCTTCAGTGGCAGTTGTATCGTCTGATTGTTTGAAGTCATTGGATGCACATCCATGCAAGGGAGCGTGCTGTTATTAGTCATTACCTTCGCCTTCTTCTGCTGCGCTGTAGTTCACTTCGTTTTCCGCAATCCCCGTAAGCATTGTGTCGGCTTCTTTTTCTTCTTCCAATGTTTCATTTAACAGTCCGGCCACTTCATCCAAACCCAGCGTGGTAGCTAGTTGTGCAAGCCCGCCGTAAGATGCTATTTCATAATGCTCAACTTTTTGCGCCGCCATAATCAGACCTACGTCCCTTGTTGCGGTACCTTCTTCAGTATCTTCAATAATACTTTCGCCTTCTTTTGTGATGCCTTCTATTGCTTCACATTTTTTTGCCTGGGGTTTTTTCCCCAACAATTCAAAAACACTTTCCAGCCGTGTTACCTGTGTTTTGGTTACATCAAGATGTTCCTGGAAAGCCTGCTTTAATTCTGGTGATGTAGCTGCTTTCATCATTTTAGGCAATGTTTTTATGATATGCTTTTCTGCATAGTAAATGTCTTTGATGCCATCTGAGAAAAATTCCTGCAACATGGAGTCGTTTGAACTTTTAGCCTTAGTCGCCTGTGATGACTTACTGACTGATTTTTTTGTGTTTGCCATTGTACTTTATTTAATGTTGAATAATGATGGATAAAAGAGAAAAAGCGAATTTGTCATCTTTAATTATTCAGTTTTTTCTCTCTTTGTAAAGTTGTTTTTAAAATGCCAGCTGGTTGTTACAAGACAGTTCATTAGGTTTACATAATTCTCCAAACCGTTAATAATTTGTAAAACGGATTGAATACTTGCTTTGGCGAAAAATGGCGGAAACAATTCTACTGCATCTGTAGTAGCATAAGTGAAAATTACCGCTGCTCACCTGATGAAACCGCAATAGAGTGTGAGACCTGGTGTTGAGTTAAAAATGGAATATAAAATTACAGGTGGATATATATTGTAAAGGCCGGCATAACCCCGAAGTAATCTTTTATTAACAAATAGATCATTGGCGTGGCATGATTTTACCAGTAGTTGATCTCTGTTAATGATTACATGTGGGTAAAATAAAAACAATGACTTTAGAAACATTTCACCGTATGTCGGGATTGGAACAATATGATTTTGTTTCACAGCATGGTAATTTGGAAACCGGGTTAATTGATCCGGTACATGACTTTTTATTTTATACCCTCGCTGATTTTTATGTAGAAATAATCAGGCAGATAAAAACCGGGGTGGTAGAAGTGAAAAGTTATAAAAGATAATATACAATCCTCCCAATTCAATCCTGCCTGTTGTTTAAATCGTTATCCTCCTATGCAAAAATATTATATCTGCACCACGGCCGTAGCCAAAGGCCCTTTTTTACTGGAAGATCTTTATAAAATTGAAGTAGGCGAACAGGATCTTATTTGGGCATCCAAATGGCGAAGCGCACGATATGCAAATGAAGTTGCGGAGTTAAAAAAGCATTTTCGGGAAAAATGGGCCATGCAACACGGTGGAAAGAGGTGGAGCTTATTGGTCAAGTGGAAAAAGCTTCTCTTCTCTGCAGGGGTTTCTGTGCTGATTGTACTGATTTTATATTATGCATGGCCGGAGTAGGAAGCGAATGGCAGAAACAAAAAGCAAATTTTTAATTATGTATTTTGGCTTTCAACTCTGCCATAGCTGTTGTTCCGCAATCTGTGTTTATCGGTATAATGTTGATAATGTATTCCCCCAATGTTTTTGATTTCCCGGTTATTTGAAAACGCCTGGTTCTTGTATAATGAAAAAGGTGATTATTGGTAAACATTGTTTTTATCTTTTTCGCATCAATCTCTGGATTCAATAAATATATTACATCAAGGTGCTTAAAGGAAATAGTGATAATATGCACCAGGCTGATAAATTTAAACCAATTTCTTTCCGATTGGAAATGTACACTTGCTGTAAAACAAATAATGCCACCCGGCTTTTCAAGTTTGTAATCCCTGATAAAAGACCTTATGGGAGGCGATTCCTGTTTCATGCTGCGCTTGTTTTAATGTCAGCACTTAAGCCGGTATTAACCTGGCGAACAGTTCTGCAAAAAAACAAATGTACAAAAGCATTAAGGATTACCTCTATTCTATTAAACTGTTTTACACATATGCTGCTGGGTTGAAAAGTTGCTGTTAATGAACCAGCAGCCATTGCTTAATTTAATATTGTTATTTTTTAAGTTCATTCTGTACCGGACCGATATTCGCACCTTTTCTCACTGCAATAATTTTATGTAATTCAAACCTGGGTAATACTTTGCGCAATTGTAGAATAGGTGTTGCGGATTGGTCTGCCCTAATATCGGGCAATAAATAAGCCGGTTGAATTTAATCAACCGGCCAAATATTAAACCATCTGCCTGCTTATTTTATCATGTCTTTTGTTGTTTTTGCAGTTTCCAGGTGTTGTTTTATTCCACCTACTTTACTTTGAGCCCAGGCTTTCAGATCTGCATCATTTCCATTTTCAGCTTGTTTGTTTAGAACATCCAGCACTTCTTCGTGATCGTCTATCATCGCAGACATATATTCTTTGTCAAAATCTTTTCCTTTCTTTTCTGAAAGTTCACCAAACTTTTTTTGACACTTATCACTAAGACCGGCAGGCAAGGTTATATTTTTGGTTCTTGCTGCTTCCATAAGCTCGTTATTTGCTTTGGTATGTTCATCTATCATCATTTGTGCATATTCCTTTACTTTAGGTGAGGAAGCATTTTGCAATGCAAGTTTACCCATTTCCACTTCAAACATACCGGCATCAGCCATTTTTACTGCGAAATCCGCATCTGCTTTAACGTTAGTGCTGTCAAACTTATCTTCATTTAGTTCTTTAGCTGCCTCCTTTGGGTCTTCTGTTTCATTTTTAGCAGTATCGTTGTTTGAACAAGACACAATAAATAATGAACTAACAAGAACACCGGCAATTAATAATCTTTTCATATAAATTTATTTTTTGTTAATTATGAATATTCTCTATAAACCAATAAATAAGCCAAACCACTAATCTGGTGATTTGATAATTTTCCTTTGCTGGCTTCAGGAAAAATGTGGTTAGTCTTACACCTGTTGTTTCTTTTTTTCTACGACAGCAGCGGGGTATATTTTCCTGATGATCGTAATTGACATTTTATTTAATGAACCCCTTCTGCAAACTCTTCTATCATTTTACTATTAAATGCTTCAAGGTCTGCCGGACTCCGGCTGGTAACAAGACCATTGTCTGTTACCACTTCTTTATCCATCCAGTTTGCCCCTGCATTTACCAGGTCGGACTTAATTGAAGGAAAGGATGTCATTTCCCGGTTTTTTAATTGATTGGTTTCAATCAGTAGTTGCGGCCCGTGGCAAATAGAGGCAACAGGTTTTCCTGCTGTCATAAATTCAGCGGCAAAATCAATGTATTCACTATGTCTTCTCATCTCGTCCGGGTTGATCACGCCACCGGGTATCATTAATGCATCATAGTCGCTGCTGTTGGCATTTTTAAGATTAGTATCCACTGGATAGCTTTCTGACCAGTGATCGTGGTTCCAGGCTTTAACGGAGGATTGCAGCGATACAATTTCAACCTGGGCGCCAGCTTCTTCCAGCGCCTTTTTAGGGCTGGTAAGTTCAATTTCTTCAAAACCATTGTCGGTTAAAATGGCCACTTTTTTTCCTTCAAGAATGTTTGTTATCATAATCTTTTTTTACGTGGTTGTTCCAAATAGTATACCAGCAAAGCGTGGCATGGTTTCGGAAGTTGTTACCTATATAAATAAATTAGAACACAATGGACAAGAACAACAACAATAAAAACAAGCAGGACAACAGCGATCAAAAAAAACTGGTACAAGAAAGTAACGATCGAAAAATCGTCCAGGATTTTAAAGGTTTTCCTGCGGGGGCAGTAAATGAAAATATTATCAATCCCAAAACAGATACGGAGAAAAAGACTGCCGATTTAGATCATACGGATGGCGAAAAGATGAACCAGGAAGAAATTGAAGAAGCTAAGTCTGATGGATCTGCCGGTGCATTTGATGCAACGGAACAGGTAAAAGAATAGTATTCACTGTACAACTCAACAAGCTGGAGGAAAAATTATACTGAAGGAGTACAACAGGTGGCTGTTTTTTAACCGGCTGCTAATTTTTCAAGGCATCGTTTTAAATCAATGCCTTTTCCTAATACACCCGAAAAAAGATCCCCGGTTTTTTTGAGTCTTTCTGGAACAGAGAAAATAGTAAACTCCGAAGGTTTTAAACCACTTTTTACTTCTTTCCATTCGAGTGGAGTAGATACGGTGGCGCCAGGAAATGGACGCAGGCTGTAAGCTGCAGCAATGGTTTGTCCACGGCTGTTTTGTAAATGATCCAAATACAATTTATTTCCCCTCTTTTTTAAATTTCTTTCCATACTTGCAAATGGCAGCTGTTCATTAGCCAGGGTGCAAACTATTTCTGCAAAATCCCTTGCTTGCTGATACGTGTATTTTTTCTGAAGCGGAATATAGATATGCATTCCTGTTGCCCCCGAAGTTTTACAAAACCCGATGGCACCAGCTTTGTCCAATATCTTCTTTATCACGAGTGCGGTTTCAACCACCTGGTCGTAGTTGTTTTTTGAAGATGGATCGATATCAATAATCACATAGTCAGGCTTATCCGGCGATTTTATAGTAGAATGCCATGGATTAATTTCAATACAACCTAAATTGTTCATATAGGCAAGAGTAGCTTTGTTATTGCAAATAATGTAGTCAATATTTTTATTGGATGATTCAGAAAAGATGGGGATGCTTTTAACAAATGCAGGCGTGTCTTCTCCTGCATCTTTGTGATAGAATCCCTTATCAGCAATTCCACCGGGATTTCTTTTTAACGATTCTGGCCTGTCTTTTAAATACGGCAGGATATAATCAGCTATTGACTGATAATAATTGATCATCATTCCTTTTGTGATTTTTTCTTTTGGCCAGTATATTTTATCCCGGTTAGTGGTTTTCACTTTTACCTTTCCAATCAATGTTTCTCCATCCTTACCAGGTTTTTCTGCTGGTGCCGCCGTTTTTTTTGATATACTTTTTGCCATAGTCACATCTTTTTTTGATTTGTCTTCTCTCATTCTAAGAAATACAGGATGCCTCATTTTTCCATCCTCTGTCCATTCGGTAAATTTTATTTCACAAACATATTTTGCCTGCACCCAGGTCACGGGCATATTGGTTTTTACTTTTTCTTTAAAGGGAGATACGGAGGTTTGCAATGGCTGTAGCATTTCATATACCTCCTGCAGCTTTTTTTGGTCAAATCCAGAACCCGTATGTCCTGCATACTGCAATCCATTTTTACCCATTGTGGCCAGTACCAGTGCGCCAAAATATTTTCGTGCCCCGGTAGGTTTTGTAAAACCCACAATTATAGCTTCATCTGATTGGTGGTGCTTTATTTTCAACCAGTAAGATGACCGGGTTCCTTTGAAGTATTCACTGTCTTTTTTTTTCGCCATGATGCCTTCAAGACCCTGTTTGCCTGTTAAAGTGAAAAATGCTTTCCCTTTGTCATGTATATGATCGGAATATTTGATGGTAGCATTTTTTCTGCCGATAAGCTTCAGCAGTAGTTCTTTTCTTTCTATCAGTGGAAGTTCACAAGTGTCTTTTCGATCGAGGGATAAGATATCGAATACATAATAGCAGAGAGGAAACTGCGTGTTGTCTTCATAATGTTGTAGTTTTTGAAAAGAAGGCTGTCCCTTTTCATCCAGCACAACAATTTCTCCGTCTAAAACAACATCATGTTTTATTTTTTCAAGCTCCTTGCAAATTAACGGGTACTTGTTATTGAAGCTGATGCCGTTGCGTGAATAGAGTGATGCATTACCCGCCTTGATTTCACCCACAGCCCGGTATCCATCCCATTTTATTTCAAAAAGCCACTCATCGCTGTCAAACACTTCCATGGTTTCTTTAGCCAGCATCGGCTTAATGAAGTTCGAAATTCTGGTGTTAGTATGTGACCTTCTTATCACCGGGCTTTTTTTTTACTGGTATCATTTTCCTTCAGCCATTTATTAATAGGAGAGGAGGCGGGTGTTTCCTTCTCGCTGTCGTATGCATCGTCAGTTGCAAATGCATCCCGGTGTTTTATAAGCAACCAGGCATTTTCCTGGTTGCCTTTTATTTTTACCAATGCAAATTCTCCTTTTAATTTTTTTCCTTTTAATGTAAATTTCAGGTTGCCTGCTTTCAAACCAGCTTTCAAATATTTTTCAATACCATTTTTACCAGGATCGTCAATGCCCGTATAGGTTCCCTTATCCCATATTTCCACAATTCCTGCACCATATCCTGATGGTATGATCCCTTTAAAATCTTTATATGAATAGGGATGGTCTTCCACCATCATCGCCAGTCTCTTATCTGCCGGGTTCATTGAAGGCCCCTTTGGTACTGCCCAGCTTTTTAATACACCATCCATTTCAAGCCGAAGATCATAGTGCAGCCGGGAAGCCTTGTGCCGTTGCACCACAAACGACAGTGAAGCGCTGTTCTTTTTTATTTCACCCGCAGGTTCGGGTGTTGAGTTGAAATTTCTTTTTTTCTTGTATTTTACCAAACTCATATCAGGAAGCTTTTTTCTTTTTTGTCAAACTCGCTTTTAATTGCTCCATCAGGTCTTTGGTTTTGTTATGAACAACTTTCAATTGTGGAGTGGCAACCTTCTTTCCTTTACCCTTGGCTTTAATCAGTTTCAGTAATGCTGCAGTATAAGTGTCTTTGTACTTTTTTATGTCAAACTTCCCTGTAGACTGGTTGATCAGTGATATGGCCATCTTCAGCTCGGCAGGTTTTACTGATGCCCGTGCAGGGACTTTTATTTCTTTTGTATCTCTTATTTCTTCTGCAAACCGCAGGCGGTTTAGTACAATAACATCTCCTGAAGCTCTCACTATTGCGGGTGCTTCTTTATTACGCATTACAAATGTTGATACACCCACTTTGCCGGTTTTTTGCAAGGCATCTCTTAAAAGAACATAAGCACGTTCACCGGATTTATCTGGCTCCAGGTAATAGGGAGTTTCATAGTACATACTGTCGATCTCTTTTTCTAAAACGAAATCTGTAATGGTGATCGTTTTGGTTTTTTCAGCATTGGCAGTTTCAAAATCCTTATCATCCAATATAACATAGCGGTCATTCAGCAGGTAACCTTTTACAATTCCTTCCCACTTTACCTCTTTACCTGTTTTTTCATTCACTCTCATAAACCGGATATTTGAATGATCTTTTTTATCCAGCATATCAAGGTCAAGACTGCTTGCTTCCGTTGCGCTAAAAAGTTTCACCGGGATATTTACCAACCCAAAACCGATGGCACCTGTCCATAATGATCTCATAATTTTCTATTTTAATTAGTTAGGATATCTGCAATTCACAATCTTTTAAATCCTCAGAGCGTTAAAAATCACCCTTATGTCTATTTTATTTAAATACGGGCTAAGCAGGGCCGTATCCGAAAAGGCTATGGAATACGACTCATGCGGGGCCGTTATTAAATAAGTTGATTCGATATAAAAGGCGTGTAATTGATACAGGACCTTTACGGTATAAGTACCCTGGTATGTCGCTACGGGTACCGCATGAAGCCAGCAATTGTGTTGGTCTTCCTTGCTTAATAAATTATATTCCTCTAATTTCATTTTGCATCTTAACGTACTGTTGATCCATAATAAAATAGTATGCCAATGATAGGTTCAGTTGGGATCGGTTTTTTTGATAGTAAGTCTCACTAAACCGTCTTCAAACGAATAACGGACCCACTTTTGTAAGGAGGTCCGTTTTGTTATAAGCAACGTTCATATTCTACACTACATCTCTCATACGTTTTATTTCATCATGATGAACTTTTAGTGCTTGCTGTTGTGAAACAATAAGCTGCCTTGTTGCTGCATCAATTTCTGCGTCAGTTGCCAGTGCATCCTCATAGGCTTTTTGTGCCTGGTCCTCACCGTATTCACAAGATGAGAGGATTGCCTTTCTGTCGGCACCAGTAAATACAGCTTTAACATCCATCCATGCACGATAAATTTTACCCATGGTTGTACTTCCACTGTCCACCTCAGCACCAAATCCTCTTACCAGTTGAGTAAGGTCCGAAACATTGCGGCGGCTTTCATCGGCCATGCGTTGAAATAATGGGTGGAGGCTGATGTCGAATTCTTTACTCTCTTCCGCAGCCTTACGGTACCCTTCGATCCTGTCATAGTTGATTTTGATGAGGTCGTTTAACACCTCAGTCATTTCCGTTGTATTTGTTGTCATAATGAAATTATTTTGTTACTGACCTTACTCCGAATTTTATGCCAGTAACAATGCGTTCAACTATAACCTTCGTTGGCCAAAAAGTGGGTAATGCTTTTCTCATTGTAGAGAAACAGCGGCAGTAACGCAAGGAAAACATAGCTGGCTACTATGTATCAGGAAGCTTTTCCTTCATTAAAAGAAACACTTTCTATTAAACCTTTAACGTCATCAGTACTCATGTTGATCTTGCTTGATAAATGTGCCAGCAGCACATCTTCTTTACCCTCTTCATACACAAGATCTTCATCTGTAAGGCTTCCGTTTATTTCTTTCAACCTTTCTTTTACCTCATCCCATGGTTGATTTAATTTTAATTTATTCATGTAAATATTTTGTATTTATAAGTAGATAGAAAATGATATCACAAAAATGTATCCAGCCTGCTCAAAAAAAATGCAGAATTTTTTTATGACATGTTTGTACACAATGTTTGAGCATACATTTTGTAATGAATGCGGTATCAAACAAAAAAACTATGCAAAAAGCAAATCCCAAAAAGTCCGTACGTAAAGCGCAGCACCAGCAAAGACCGGGCATTGAAGGTAAAATGAGCCCCGTGCCCATCTCTGAAAAAAATGAGGCCGGGAGCAGTAATAAACTGGCGGGGAAAAAAGCATTGATAACAGGAGGGGATAGTGGAATCGGAAAAGCGGTTGCCCTTCTATTTGCCAAAGAGGGCGCAGATGTAGCTATTATCTATTTAAATGAAGACAAGGATGCAAATGAAACAAAACAACTCATCAATGAAAAATATCACCGGGAATGTTTTTTGATAAGAGGCGACCTTTCAAAAGAAGCTTTTTGTAAAAAGGCGGTGTCAAAAGCAAAAAAGGATTTGGGTGGTATCGATATACTGGTGAATAATGCAGCCATACATTATGAAACGGAGGGACTGGATTCCATCACAACTCCAAACCTCTTAAAAACATTTTCCACCAATGTGTTTTCTTTTTTCTGGATCACCAAAGCGGCGCTGGAACACCTGCCGCGGGGAGGTTCGGTGATTAATACTGCTTCTGTAACCGCTTACAGGGGCAGTGCAAACTTAATTGACTATGCTGCTACCAAGGGTGCTGTCATTTCTTTTACAAGAAGTCTTTCGGCAAATCTTGCAGAAAAAGGAATTCGTGTAAATGCAGTGGCACCCGGGCCGGTATGGACGCCCCTGATCGTATCCAGTTTTAAAGGAAGTAAAGTGTCAAGTTTTGGCAGCGATGTACCAATGAAGCGGGCGGGAGAGCCGGCTGAAATAGCCCCTTCCTTTTTATTCCTGGCCTGCGAAGATTCTTCCTATATAACCGGGCAGGTTTTACATCCAAACGGTGGGGAAATAGTGAATGGATAAAAAGCATAATGGTGACTGTTATATAAATAAATATTACAGGAGCTGTGTAATTTGAATGTTGTAGTAGCCAACAATATATGAGTAAAATGAAAAAAAAGAATAAAATCACCCTGAAAGGATTTTGGGAATTAGTAAAAACTACTGGTAAAGGATTTTCTGAAAATAACCTGACAAGACTTGCCGGTTCGCTGGCATATTTCACCGTGTTTTCCATGGGGCCATTATTAGTGGTTGTCATTTCTTTTTGCAGTTTCTTTTTTAAAAGAGAAGCAATAGAAGGCAAGGTTTATGGTATACTCCAGGGATTTGTAGGTAACGATACTGCTTTGCAGCTCCAGGAGATCATCCGTAATGCGGCGGTAGGGGATAAAGGCACGGTAGCTGCAATTATTGGTGTTGTTACCCTGGTGATAGGAGCCACTACAATATTTGCTGAAATTCAGGATTCCGTTAACAGTATCTGGGGCCTGAAACCAAAACCAAAGAACGGGCTGCTGAAGATGCTTGTAAACAGGCTGCTTTCATTTTCACTTGTGGTAAGTCTTTCCTTTTTGTTGCTGGTGTCACTAACGGTAACGGGTGTAATAGAAAGTATCAACGACAGGCTGAAACAGCATTTCCCGGATATTACGGTGTATG
>ENA-UOWO01001760-UOWO01001760.1-activated-sludge-metagenome-genome-assembly--contig:-NODE-1760-length-28144-cov-6.158995_pt1 | contig 28144 bp, 21 predicted proteins | sample MGYA00238148_ERZ761564 | MGnify/ENA primary metagenome ERZ761564 (study PRJEB28885, sample SAMN05720194) | activated sludge metagenome | isolation source: Anaerobic digester | place: USA...
ATATTACAACCCTAGATGTAGCCAAATCATCTGCAATTTGATAATGTGACACCTTTATAACCGCAGACCCAGTTAGCTTTCTTTTATCTTGTAAATAGTTAATCAATCTCTCATCTAATTTTTTAAATGCTATACTTTCAATGCTTTTTAAAAGCTCTAAAAAACGTTCGTTAAAGCTATGCATGATATACGATTTCCAGGAAGGGTATTTGCATAACCATTCATCTAATTTACTATGAGGAATTGCAATTAGTTCAACGTCGTCTTCAGCTATTGCTCTTATTTCACTCAATTTTGATTCCATGCAACAACTATAAGCCATGCTGCAACTATCATTTGCAGATAAATAATAAAGTAAAATTTCTTTTCCTTCATCATCCCTCTTCAAAACTTTTATAATTCCTTTTATCACAAATGGCATCATCTTCAACTGCTTTCCATAAGTAATAATTTCATCCCCTTCTTTAAACTCGAAGACAGGCAATTCAGAAATTTCTTGTTGAAGACTTTGTTCGAAATTTAAAATAAGATTATGACCCATTTGAAGAATACATTAATGTACAATACTACAAATATTTTTTGATCTTATAATAAGAGCCTGATTTATAAAATTACATTTCGTTTATCTACGAATTTAAATCATATTAAAAATGAAAATTTAGAATAAGATTAAAATTAGTCATATCTACTTTATTAAAAAGTGTTTTAGGTTGCTCATTTTGGGTTGCATTGATTTTATGGGCTACTAAAAATTGAGCGTCCAAACCTTGTAAAAATTGACTAAACTCGTAACGAATATCAATATTTACCTGCCCGTATGAAGGCATTCCATACTTATTGAGTTGATAATTTGAACTCTCCGGCAAATCAAAATATCCTAAAGATAAATTGGTCTTCAATTTAATTTTTGGAAATAAATAATTCACTCGCATAACATAAGCATGAACATCACCTAATCCTTCATTTCGTTCGCGTGGCATAAAAGTAAAAAATGGATCTCTACCCCATTCTCGTGGCATCAAATATCTACCTTCTGATGTAATTCGATTATAATTCAAGCTAGCTTCCAATTTTGTTTTTACCAATGCTATTTTTGCTCCATAGGTAAATGCTTTTGCATTTTTGTTGATATAGGTTTTTGATGCTTCTATATTTCCGCCATCATTGATAGCAGTTTGAAAAATACTTTGGACACCAATTAATATCTTAGCACTATTCTTCAATGAATATTGATACTCTCCTTGCATCATACTCGAATTGATTATATTTTCAACATATTGATTCCAGACTTGCAATTTCAAATTTTGAGTTGTTTGATGAGTGATGCCAAGAATACCAACGAAATCACTCTTTAAATTATTTTTATAGCCCGATTTCGAGCCATCAATATTGACCCCTGTTGAGTACAAACCAATTGACTCGCCAATATTGTAATACTCTAGTGTACTTCGAGGCGAAATTTTGGTAAGTATTCCACCTTCAATTTTAGTTCGCTTGATTGTTTTAATTTCAGTCCAAATACCCATTACCTCGGTTGGTCGCATTCTGCCATCTTGCAAATTAACAAAAGGAGTATTAATTAATTGCTTACCAAAAGTGATATGCGACGACTTGAAATTATATTTGATGTACAATTCTTCAAGTCTATCAATATTAAATTTATTATTAGGATTTGGAATTTCAAATAAAGCTAATTCGTACCGATTGAGTTGATTTGTAATCGTATCTGGTTTTGAAAAATCAGAAGAGGCAATATTAAAAATATAAAAACCACTAACTCCAAATTGAAAATGATGAAAATTGGCAGTTTCAAATTTCAATCCACCACCTAAGGCATTTGCGTAATAATCTGTTAGATTATTTGCATTATTCGTTGCCATTGAAAAGGAACGAAAATGACCACTAAAATGACCATTTTTAAATGCACTTAAAATAGAAGTGCTATCTATATTATCTTTTGATTTTTTACCCTTCCATGTCTCTGGCTTTTCTGAAACTTCTTGATGTTGAGCGTATAATTTCGACCCTATTGATAAAATCAAGAATAAAAATAAACTGGTTGATTTACGCACTTAGTATCGCATTTTGCTGAGATGCAAAACAAGCGTATTGAATGTTTATTTTGAGCTACTTTTGTTACAAATGACTTGATTTTATTGATTTTGAAACCAAGCTATTGTTCCACCGCAAAGCCAAGTAGCTTTAAAACCAAGTTGTCTTAAAAGCTGAGCACCTTCAAGAGATCGTCCTCCACCTTTACCACAAACAGTAATGATTTCATCGGTTTTACTCAAATTATAAATTCTTACCTTCAATTCTGCCAATGTAATATGAATTGCGTTTGGTATATGAGCTAAATCAAATTCTTCCCTTGATCGAATATCAATGACTTGAATCGATTGATTTTGTGCTAATGCCAATTTAAGTTCATCGACTTGGGTACAAAGTTTTTCAGTTTTGATAGAATTTGGCATTCGTACTTTTATTATAATAGATGAAGCAATAGTGATTATGCCTACGATAAATATAGCTATTTCAATTCCAAACAAATCGGCACTAATGCCTGAAATAATGGCCCCAAAAGCATAACCTAAATCTCTCCAAAGTCTAAATGTACCAATACTTTCTGCTCTTTGTTGTGGATTGACAACTTGTGCTATAGCTGATAAAAATGTTGGGTAAACAAAAGCAGTTCCTAGTCCTAAACAAACTGAAATAATTGAAAGCATAAAAAAACTTGAACTTAAAGGAATAAAAATAATGGCTATCCCTTGTAATAACATTCCCCAAAATAGCATTTTCTTTTTTGAATAGATATCGGACATTTTACCTGTAAATAATTGCCCAATACCCCATACAGTAGGATAGATGGCCACTATCATTCCTATTTCTTGTATATCATATTTCATAGAAAGTAAAAGCATGGGTAATAAACCCCATATCATTCCATCATTCAAATTATTCACTAACCCTGCTTGCGTTACCGAACTTAAGGTTTTATTTCTATAGGTCGTTTCGAGAAAAATATTCTTGTATTGAACCGAATTGTCTTTTGACATTTCTTGATTTACAAATATCCTTGTGTCTTTCACCCAAAACAATGTGAGTATAAAACCAATGATTGTAATAAAAATACCGATATAAAAAGGATAAGGCGTAATACCATAATTGTGTGCAATATAGCCTGATAAAAAAGCGATAATGCCGATCGAAAAATAACCTGCAAATTCATTCAAACCCATTGCAAAGCCCCTATCTTTTTCGCCAACAAGATCAATTTTCATAACAACGGTACTACTCCAAGTTAAACCTTGACTTATGCCCAAAAGAATGTTTGCCAAAACAACTATATTCCAGTTGCTTGCGTTTATTAAAATAAATGGTATAGGCAATGCAATCATCCAACCTAATAATAATAAATTTCTTCTGCCAAATTGATTTGCAAATCGACCAGCAACATAATTAGTCAATGCCTTGGTAATGCCAAATGCAGTGATAAAAGATAGGATGGCAGTTTTGGATTCTATTCCAAAAACTTCTTCAGCAAATTGAGGAAAAATACTCCGCTCCATCCCGATCATGCCACCAACAAAGGCATTGACGATCACTAATAAGGTAAATTGCTTCCAATTTTGTTTTAAACCAAGTTGTACAATATTGCTTTTCATGCGTGTTGTTTGAAAGAGCAAAATTGAATCACTTATAAAACTAATCGTTTAACAAATGATAAATAATACTGAATCCATTTCTGTAATGGTGCCTTTGGACCAAACTGTTCCGATAGCTATCGAAATCTCGGTATTTACCAAATTACAACTCAAAGAGTTATTGGATATTTATCATTGGCACTATTCTATTTATCTTACTTGTGCTCTTATTCTACTCAACGAAACTTGCGTAATACCTAAATAGGAAGCAATATGCTTTAGAGGAATACGCTTTACAATATCAGTTTTTAATAATAAATCTCTATACCTTTCTTCAGCAGTATGAAATTGTAAACTCTCCATTCTGAAAATAGTTTCAACATAACCCGCTTCAAAAATTTTACGAAATAATCTCTCTACCGTTGGATACTTATCATATAATTTAAAAAGCTTTTTTGCATCTATAGAAATGATTTCAGCATCCTCTAAAATTTGAATAGCTTTTTTAGTAGGTAAACCAGTAAACAAACTTTCAACACGCGCGATAATACTATTCTCAAAATAAAATCCTTCTGTAATATCAATTCCATCTTTTAAATAATAAATTCTTGCAATACCCTGTTTCAAAAAATAGATGGTTTTGCAGGTGTGATTGAAAGGTTGAAGAATTTCATTTTTTGCCAAATTCATACTTGTTGAAATGGCTTCAATTTCATCTTCAATCTCTTTAGAAATTTGTTGATATTGATTTAAATAGGCATATAGTTCTATCATTATTTAAAGATAATAAAATATAGAAAAATTGTGAACTGAATTTCATGCCACCCTATCCTCATCAAGTTTTAACTGACTAATCATCACTATTATCTAAACGTATAATCAACACCACTTACTTGCGACAATAATGTTTCTTTGGCATCTAAAATATGGGCGTTTTTATTCGGGGTGGGCGTTATAGGAGAATTGACTTTTAAATATTCGTTCATAGTGGTGTGTAAAGTAGATTTTGTATTTTTTGCATCTAGTACACCCTTTATTCGACAAAGCATATCTGCAGGATCGCCTTCACGCTCACAAGCTAAAATTGAATAGAATTTATTTTCATCGATAGGTTGACCTTTTATGGTTGCTTCTTGAACCCGATTACCCATTTCTCCAAATGCATTAAAGCTCACTTTCATGCCTTTAAATTTTACAACCCAACCGCCAAATCGTTTTGAAGCATCTTTAGCAAATACATTATTCAACTCTTTCTCCAACCATTCTTTAAGTTGCTTGCCCGTTACCTTAGCCGTTCTGATAGTGCTATCAACAGGCAACATATCAAAGAGATAGCCATTTGTAATTGGAATATTTCCTGTTTGATCGGGTGTTGTTCGTGGTGGACAAAATCTAAATCCATTACTTAATACAATATCAATCTCTGGAAATTTCCAACTAAGCGCATTTAAAATCATGGTATCAATTGGATTTTCAACAACAAAATATCTGTATAGCGGTATGGTACTATAACCAATAATTTTATTGATATCTTCTTTAAAACTTTCTTCATTCGCTAACAAAAGTTTTTCAATGTTCTTGTCCGCTTTATACTTTGTTGGCGACACTTCTAAAAGTTCGTATTGATCTGAAATAACCCTACCTTCTTGAATAACTAAATCTAATTTACCAATAAATGATCCGAAGGCGCCAGGTTCAACTACTTTTGAATATTTACACACAATTGGCTTGCGCACGCGCTCATGTGTATCGCCTCCTAAAATATAATTCACACCTTCGCATTCAGGCATATTAGCCAATGCTATTTGTTGTGACAAGCCTAAGTGAGCAATCAGTATAATATAACTGCATTGCTCTTGATTTTTTAAAACATCAACATAGTGCGCTAAATTTTCTTCTGGCTTTGCATAAATAATTCCTTTACTATACACTGGACTTTGTCGCAATGGAACTAATGGATCTGTATAACCAAGAAAACCAATTTTTGCACCAGCCACATTCCAAATTTGATAAGGTTGAAAAATAAGTTCGCCTCTTTTCCCTTCACCTAAATCGTGATACATATTGGTGCAAATTTTAGGAGCGGTTAAGCTTCCCATCAATGTTTGCATATTTCTTTTGCCATAAATCACCTCCCAATTACCTGGCAAATACAAATCATAATTCATTGCATTTAATATTGGCACAAATGCTTTACCAGTTGTTTTTACACTAAGTTCACTTCCTTGAAACATGTCTCCTGTGTCGATAATAAATGTGTGAGGATTTTTCTTTTTCAGATCTTTCAACATAGCCGACATAAATGCATATCCACCCGTTTTGCGAAAAACTGCTTTTTCGTTCTCCCAAAACAATTCATCATGTGGATGTATTTGGCAATGCACATCGGTTGTTTGCAATATGCTAATTGTGGTTGATTTTGAAACCGTATTACCTTGAGTATCACTCTCCGTATCATGGTTTTCAGTATTTGTATCATTTGCCAAAACAGACAAAGGGGAAACAATTGTTGCCCCTAAACCCAATGCGCTTATATTTTTTAAGAAATTTCTTCTATTGTTCGTATTCATTCGTAATTAATTCTAAAATCCACCTTTAATATAACTCCAACCTTGCTCTTGCTTTTCAACAATTTCTGCAATACCCGCAGGTATGTATTCTACCAATTCAGATACAAAAACATCTTTACTTATTTTTCTATTCTTCAAAGTATTTTCACAAACTACAAAACGTACGCCTTTATTTTTTAAAGATTTTAATCGCTCTAAATAAGCTGAATTATTTTTCATCACAAGCTCTAAGCCTTGATTATACAAAACAACTTCGTAATTGGCAGTTGGCCAAAATTCGTTTAGGTTCTCAAGTTGCTTTACGAAGGCTTTTTGTTGCATGGTATCATTGGCATTGGTAAATTGAAAAATAATTTTATGTTGTTTTTTCTTTGCCATTAATTGTATGCTCAAAGTCATAAATAAAAGGGATAGAATAAATGTTACGTTCTTCATGAAATCTATTTTTTAAATTTTAGTATTTTTTTTGTCCGACAATGAATCTTGTTTCATTGCTTTTTCTTTTGCTTCTTTTTGTTTTTTCTTCTCATCCTTAATCATTTGAAAAGGGCCATATTTATGTTCCTTTTCAGAAAATTGATCTGCAAATGGACCGAAAGGATGATCAATCGGTTTTTCAGAAATCTTAGGCCAATCCTTTGACAAATCTTTAGATGGACGAGGTTGCGAGTTTACAAAAGCTGCAATATCCCAAGCTTCTTCATCTGTTAATTGCGCATTTTGAAAGCTTGCACCTTGTGGCATATTGTATCGTATATAACCTGCAAAGCGACTCATACGATACAAACCTGCTCCATGATTATACGAATGTTTACCCCATAATGGAGGATATGTATATTCAATATTGTCAATTGCTAGTAGTCCTTCACCGTTAGGCTGATGGCATGATTGACATTTTGCGATATATAATTCCTTTCCTTTTACTGGATCAATTGGTCGAGATAAAAAAGGCAAATCATAAATACCAGATGCATTTGCCTTCTCACCTTTTTTTACATTTTTTCCAAGATACTCAATATACGATTTCATGGCTTGCATTTCTCTGCTTGATTCGGCTAATGCTTTTCCATTCAAGCTTCTTTCCATGCAATCATTCACTCTCTTATAAATATTTTCTTCTTGTCCGCTTCTTGCTCTGTATTTTGGATAGGTACTAAAAACCGCGCCATAATTATTACCCCATGCTTTGGTGCCAGCTTCGAGATGACAATTTTGACAATTCATGCCATTCGTAATTTGCATAACACTTCCTTTTGGCCCTAAGTATTTTGCGGTATGTGAAATGAGTTCTTTGCCATATTCAACCAACGCTTTTTCATTCGAATCAGAAATAGTTGTTATATCATTTGCATGCCAAAACTGATTTGCTTCCTCTTTTAGTTTAGATGAAACCTTCATGTCTTCACGTGCTTTTTTCATGGCTTGTTCACGAGCAATTTGATTTTCGCTTTTCTTAAACCATGAAGTAATATCTGGATGAAGCACTGCAATGAGAGTCACTATAACTAAGGTAGCAACTAATAAAATAACCACTGCTAGTAATTGCTTAATTACTTTAAGAAGATCTTCATTATTATGATTTGCTATATCATTCATCATTAGTGTGGTAATTTATCTTTAATATAACCATATATAAAAGTTCCCAAAATTGAAGCCACAAAAACAATCCCCATCATTAAAAATCCATATCCAATATTCACCACCATGGGACCTGGACACGCACCGCTTAAAGCCCAACCTAAGCCAAAGATAGTGCCACCTACTAAATATCTTATTATTGATTTTTCTTTTGGATGAAACAAAATTTCATTGCCCGAAAAATCACGCATTTTATACCTCTTAATTATTTGTACACCGATAACACCTAATACAACAGCTGTACCAATAATACCATACATATGAAATGATTGAAACCGAAACATTTCTTGAATTCGATACCATGAAATGGCTTCTGATTTAGACATCACGATACCGAAAATAATACCAACAACTAAAAATTTTATAAATTTCATTTAGATTAAAATATTAAAGGGAAAATTAAATGGGTCATAGTTAAACCGCCAATAAAAAAACCGATGACAGCAATTAATGACGGCATTTGCAAATCAGACAAACCACTGATAGCATGACCAGATGTGCAGCCACCTGCATATCTTGAACCGAAGCCAACCATAACACCACCTAAAACTAATATTAGAATATTTTTTATTGAGATTGATTCAATGCCAAATAATTCTTCAGGTAAGATTGATTTTGGTGTATCGAATCCAAGCTTTGCCAAATCTTGAATAGTTGATGGCGCAATTTGTATAGGTATATCACTTGTTAAAAACTGCTTCGAAATAAATCCACCTATTACTGCTCCTAAAAGAAATACTAAATTCCATGTTTGCGATTTCCAATTAAAATCAAAAAAACTTGCTTTCTTGCCTAAGCCAACTGCAGCACAAATTGTTCTTAAATTTGATGAAAAGCCAAACGACTTTCCAAAAAAAAGCAAGGTAAACATAATGCTTACAATAACAATACCTGAAAACCACCACGACCATGGCTGTGTTATAAATTCAATCATAAAATTAGAAGTAATTAGTTTAAGTGAAACGAAATGATAGGTTTAAATAAATGGTTAATTAATTTTCCAGTTACTGTATGATGTAAAAAACTTCCTTTACCATGTGTTCCGATACAAACAATATCCATTTCATGCATCATATTAAAATGAATGACGCCTGCTTCAATATCATGATCACTTAATACATGACAATCGTAATTTGATATATTGTTTAATTGTGCCCATGTTTTCATATTGATATTGCACTGTTGAGTTTCAACAACTTTATCGCCTGAAACAATTTGCAAAAGATGAACCTTAGCATCAAACGAAAGAATAATTTTATGAATTAAACTTAGATTTTCAGTTTTCGGTTGATTGAAATTATGCACCAATAATATATTTTGTATAATTAAATCAGATCGATCGCACATGAGAGACAAGACAGGTATACTTGATTTTTGAGCCAATACTTGCGATTCTGAAGCAGAGAGTTTTTCTTCTAATCCCCATTTACCCTTTGTGCCTGTAACAATTAAATTTGCATCGATACTTTCGGCATATTTAATGATTGAATCAGATACTTTACCTAATAAAAATTTGGTTTGGATATCGTTGCCATATAAGGTTTTCAAATTCTCTAATTTCCTTTCTGCAATTTCTTTTTGCTTTTCAAGATATCCTTTATCAATTTCGCCACAAGTTTGTAAATTTCCCTTTGTATCTAAATAAACTGTGTCGGGTACAGACAGAACATGCGCAAAATGTATTTCAACCATCATTTTTTCTGCCAATTTTTTCACCATTAAATAGGCAAATTCAGCTTGAACAGAAAAATCAGTTGGGATTAATATTTTAATACTTTCCATGATTAATAATTAACAAGTGATATTTTCCCAAGCACCTAAATTTTCCATTGGCATTTTTAAACCCGATTCTTTTAAAATTGCAATGGCTTGGTTTACACGATTACCACTTCTACAAACTAATTTTATTGAGTCAAACTCCTTCAGGGTTTCTATATAAGAACTTAAGTCACTTAATGGCATTAAAGTTGTACAAGGTGCATGACCTTCATTCCATTCTTCTTGCGTTCTTACATCAATTGTAATTTCTTTCATCGTTATAAATTTAGTTAGCAAACGTAGTTAGATAAATTTTAGTCTTTGGTTACAATTGTTACATTCACTTTTTAATACCGATATGATATTTATAATTGACCAAACGAATTGGCTTAAAAAAAATCAATCGGCATTAAACTTAGCATCAAGGTGAATTTTTTATTATTTCCAAGTGCACACAGATCAATAATTAAAAAAAGTAATCGGTCCTTATTAACTGACCCAATTTATGCTTTACCAGTCAATATCTTATTCCAATAAAGCCAAGGTAAAATTTTAGTTTTCAATATCCACATCGACCATCGTGGTTTTGCTTGATTGAATGGGAACGTCATGGTAGGCGTATTTGTATAGTCAAATTCTGCGAGCATCAATTTACCATATTTAGTTGGAATTGGACAAGCACTATAACCAGTATACATGGCTTTTAATGGCGAATTATTTATAAATGATAAAATATTTTCAACCACAACAGGGGCTTGTTTACGTATTGCGGCACCAGTTTTACTGCAGGGTGCATTTGTACAATCGCCAAGTGAAAACACATTAGGGTAACGACTATGTTGCATTGTATTTTTATTAATTTCAACATAGCCATATGGATTATTGGCATCACTTAATGGACTGCTTTTAATAAAATCGGGGGCTGATTGTGGTGGTACTGCATGACATAAATCGAACTTAAGTGTTACTCGTTTTGTTTCAGCGTTTTCATCCGCAATATTTACACCATAACATCCTGCAAATGATGAATCTTTAATACTAGTACCTCCTTCTTTGGTTTCAAATGTAACTGTTTGATTTACGCTATCCACCTCTACCACATTCACTCCGAAATGAGGTTTTATATTTCCATCCTTTACAACTTGAGTTAATGTTTCGGCATATTCTTTCACGCCAAAAATAACACCTGCACCTGATAAATAATGAACATTACATTTATCCAATATTCCTTTTTTTCGCCAATAGTCAACCGCTAAATACATTATTTTATGAGGCGCTCCACCACATTTTATTGGTGATGTTGGATTTGTAAAAATGGCAGTGCCTCCTTTAAAATTTTTTATCATTTCCCAAGTATAAGGCGCTGAATGAAAATCATAATTACAACTCACATTGTTTTTACCGATGGCCTCTTTGAGACCTTTAATTTTATTCCAATCTAATTGAATACCGGGACAAACTACCAATACATCATATTCAATATCCTTTCCATTTGACAAACTAACTTTATTATTTTCAGGTTGAAATGCAATCACAGATTCTTTAATCCAGGTGGTTCCTTTAGGAATATAATCAGCTTCATTTTTTTCAGTTTCATTGATATCAAATATACCAGCACCTACTAATGTCCATGCAGGTTGATAATAATGTTTGGTTGCTGGATCTATGATTGAAATATGAAGATTTTTATTTTTTAGAAGTAATTGTGATGCAACAGATAAACCTGCATTACCTCCTCCCACAATTACGATATTTGATTTTGACATAAATCGATTTTTTTATTGAATACAAAACAAATTCACCTTGATGCAAATTGATGGTGCTATTTACGCTTAGAATGGTACTATTTACTTATTTAAAATGTGACAAGGCTTATCAATGAATATTTTTTCTGAAATCATCGGGTGTGCAATGCACGTACTTTTTAAAAAATTTGGTAAAATATGAATTATCTTCAAAATTCAATTTATAACAAATTTGACTAATCGTATAATTACTATTTATGAGTAAGCGCTTTGCCTCTAATAATATACGATCTCTGATGAGTTCACCAGCCGACTTCCCTACAACCTCATTGCACAATGAATTCAAATGATTGGGTGTTATAAAAAGTAATTCAGCATACTCTTTCGGCAGTTTTAATTGTGTAAAATGTAATTCAATCAATTTTTCAAAATTACGAAAGACTGTATAATGGTGCTTGCTTGCGAATGATTGCGAGACACGAGCATTTTGTTTAGCAAAAAGTAATATGAACTGTAAAAGCAATGCGCGCATGATTTCATTCTTGCTCTCATGCTCAGACTGCTGCTCAACCAAAATACTTTTCAGAATTGGCAACAATATATTCTTGTTTTCCGATTTTAATTTATGAACACTATACTTATGGTTACCACTAAAAAAATGAAAATCTGAAATAAAATTTTTATTAGCGAGATAAGAAGAGAAAAAATTTTCATTAAAATTAATTAAACATCCTTCTACCCCATCGTTAAATATCCATGTATGCACTTGCGAAGGCGCTAGCAGATAAAGCATACCACTTGCAACAGGATAAGATTCGAAATCAATGATATGCTTACCACTACCTTTATAAATATATAAAATTTGATAAAAGGAATGGCGGTGCGGAAATACTAAATTTTGATGAGCTTGAATAAATTCGTTCAAATCATATACAACAATATCGGCTAGGCTGTTATCATCGTTTAATAAATTACAAATGCTGTACGTGGGAATTTTATCTTTCATGCAATGCTGAACCTCTAGATTTTACACGATCACCGAAAATTAAATTGGGTTGAAATAACTTCAACCCAATTTAATATTTATGCTAACACTTTGCTTTGACAAACAAAATTTGTTTTTGGTACATCCGTTGCGGCAATTGCTTTAAAGCCACCTTCTACTTCGGTAAAATTTCTATAGCCTCGCGCTTGTAATATTGAAGCCGCAATCATACTTCTATATCCACTTTGACAATGCAAATAAAAATGTTCTTGATTATCGATTGAATTGATCCAATCATTTATTTGCGCCAATGGTTTGCTATAAGCTTCATCCACATGTTCGGCAGCATATTCAGATTCTTTTCTTACATCAATCACTTTTAATTCTTTAGGTTTAAATTCAGATGCAAATTGTGCTGCTGTTATACGCTTTACTTGGTCTGTTTCTTTACCCGATTCATTCCAAGCGTTATAACCTCCTTTTAAATAGCCAACTACATGATCAAATCCTACACGTGTTAAACGTGTAATGACTTCTTCTTCCATACCATCTGCAGTAACAATTAAAATAGATTGTTTCACATCTCCAATCATGGCACCCACCCATGGGGCAAAATCGCCATTAATACTTATATTAATACTTTGAGGAACAAATCCTTTTGCAAATTCGGCAGGATCTCTTGTATCTAAAATTAATGCACCCGTCGTTTCGGCAATTAATTCAAATTCTGCTGGAGATAAGGCCACCATTCCTTTTTCAAAAACTGATTCAAAACTTTCATATCCTTTTTTATTCATTGCCACATTCATTCCAAAATAAGCAGGGGGCGGTGTTAAACCATCTAATACGGCCACAATAAAAGCTTCTTTGTTGGGTTGATTTAAGGCATAATTCATTTTCTTTTGATTGCCTAAAGTATCAACCGTTTCCTTCATCATGTTTTTACCACATGCACTACCAGCACCATGAGCCGGGTATACAGTGATATCATCTGCTAAAGGCATAATTTTTGTCATCAAGCTATCATATAACAAACCTGCTAAATCTTCTTGGGTCATATTAGCTGCCTTTTGAGCAAGATCGGGCCGACCAACATCTCCTAAAAAAAGTGTATCGCCGCTAAAGAGTGCAATGTCTTTACCTGTTTCATCTTTCAATAAAAAACAAGTACTCTCCATGGTATGACCTGGTGTATGTAAAACTTTAATAGTTGCATTACCCACTTTGAATTCTTGACCATCCACGGCACTTATACAATCGAAATCGCACGTTGCATTTGGACCATAAACTATTTCGGCACCTGTTTTTTTACTTAGATCTAAATGACCACTTACAAAATCAGCATGAAAATGAGTTTCAAAAACATATTTTATTTTCACACCATCCTTTATCATTCGATCGATATAAGGTTGTGTTTCACGCAATGGGTCAATGATGGCTGCTTCACCATTACTCGTAATATAATAAGCACCTTGTGCTAAACATCCTGTATAGATTTGCTCTACTTGCATTGTATTTGACATAGTTATTTTATTTAATTTATTTTTTAGAGAAGCGAAGATAAAATTATAGCGAAACCGGTTTGGTTACTTTTGTTACTTTTATGATTGTGAAAATTTAGTGTCCTGTTCAGTCTTATAAATTTCTTTTCGCCAAATACCAATCAACCATTTCTAAATCGCTTTTCTTTCTTTCAAGTAAGGTATCCACTGTTTTAGGTGCAGGTACAATCACCTTTTCACCTTCTTTCCAATTTAATGGCATCGCACATTTATGCTCATCTGAAGTTTGAAGAGCGATCAGTGTACGTTTAATTTCTTCCATATTTCGACCCACATTTAATGGGTAATACATCACTAGTCGAATTTTACCTGTTGGATCCATTATAAAAACAGCTCTTACTGCAGCGGTCTCACTTTCACCTGGTTGTAACATGCCATATAATTTAGCAATCTTCATATCAATATCGGCAATGATAGGAAATTCAAATAATATATTTGTTTTTTCATACACTGCATTTACCCAAGCAATATGTGAATGAATGCTATCAATACTTAAACCTAGTAGTTTAGTTTGATGGGCTTTAAAAAATTCTTTTTCAAGTGCAAAACCACTCATTTCGGTTGTACAAACTGGCGTAAAATCGGCAGGATGCGAAAACAAGATCACCCAATGATCCTTATTATAATCTGACAGTTTTAAATTACCTATTGTGGTAACTGCATTAAAATCTGGAGCTTGATCTCCAATACGAGGCATTTGATAACTTAATTCTTGTTCCATGTTTTATTTTTATTTATTACTTATTATTTAAATCTTCTTATTTTTTTGGGGCGGCATACACCCTATTCGTTTCAAGTCCTCCCACGTCATAGCACTCAGTGCGGGCTTTTCTCTATCCGATGATTACTATCGGGATTTGCGAAATAACAATGTATAGTTTTTGTTTTGGGCTGACTGACTATTTACCCACTATATTTTTAACGTCCATCCAAGTCCCACCATTAAAAATATTTTTAATTTTATTTCTTTCTAAAATGGTTTTTGCTTGACTGCTTCTACCGCCACTTCTACAAAATAAAACAATAGATTTTTTATCTTTAAACAAGGATAATTTTTGTTCAATTTGATCAAGTGGAATATTTACAGCCCCCTTTACACTACCAGCTGCAAATTCTTGTGGTGTGCGAACATCAACCAAAAAGGCACCTGACTTAATTACTCGAACAAGTTCAGATTGTTGCGTTTGCGCAAAAGATTGATTAGCTAAACTGGCAATACCTAATACAAGTGCCAACGAAAAGACGAGCATTGAAAATTTCATATAACTTATTTTAAAATGGTTTCTTTAATAATGATATAAATGCCCATAACAAGTACAAACCAACCAAATGCAGGCTTTAATTTGGCTCCATCAATTTTTTTAGAAAGATAAGTTCCAATAAAAATACCAACAATGGCAAATGCAGTTACGGTTAAAATAATTTGCCAATTGATGACGGTCTCTGCACCTTCGCCAAAAAATCCGATTAATGATTTTGCGGCAATAATCACAAGTGACGTACCAACCGCTTCTTTCATTGGTAGCTTAGACAAAATAACCAAAGCAGGAATAATTAAAAATCCGCCACCTGCACCTACTAGTCCAGTTAAAACACCCACAACCATTCCTTCGATTAAAATGACAGGATAATTAAATTTTTGTTCTTCATCGGTTACGATATCATTTTTCTTACTTTTCTTAATCATGCTATACGAAGCAGCAATCATTAGAATGGCAAATAGCAACATCATGAGAATACTTTTTGTAATAACAAAATCGCCGATTGTTACAATTTCCTTTGGGATGGCGGGTACTATAAAAGCGCGTGTTAAAAATACCGCTATAATAGAGGGTATACCAAATACAATAGCTGTTTTGATATTTACTAATCCTTTTCTAAAGTATTGAACTGAACCCACTGCACTTGTTGCACCCACAATAAACAACGAATACGCTGTTGCAGCCACGGCATCAACACCCATTAAATAAACCAAAACTGGAACTGTGAGAATACTTCCTCCACCTCCAATTAAACCTAATGCTATCCCAATCAGTATCGATGCTATATATCCTATTATTTCCATGCGTTTATTATTAGCTGCAAATTTGATGTAAGTTAATTCAATACAAGGTTACAAATGTTACATTCTTTGATAAGGAATATCTGGTATACTAAAAATCACTATTCAATTATATCTTAATCAAATATTAAATCTTATGAACCTATTTTGTTAGGAGCTGGTTATGAGGTTCAAGTTCATCACCAAGAATGAAGCTATCCAATTTGCTAAGATAAATAACCATGATCTGTTTTTACTTATTTGCTTTTATCTGCTTTTTAATTTCAGCCACTTTATTATTCAAAATTGTGTTTTGAATACCATCATACACACCTTTCCATATTAAATTAAAAAAAGATTTTTGATTGTCACGCTTTACCGAAAATCTGGCATTTCGTGTATTGCCATTTGAAGGATTATTATTTTTTACAAACAAATTGGTTGCCATACTTTTACCTTTCTTCGACTCAAGAATTTGAGTCTCCTTGTTTAGTTTAAATGATTGCAATTTTAGATCATTATACAACATTACTAAATCACCACTTGCTTCATTGTCGTTGCCTAACATATTAAATTTAAGAGAATTCAATTGTCCGTCCACAGTAGTTAAACCTAAGGGTTTTGTTAGAGGATTAAATTCATTATAATTTACGGACCCAATTGAACCATTTATTTCAAATTTCCCGTTTGTAGAATTTAAAAACAAACGCCATTCAGTTTCACATTTAGCTTTACCAATTAAAAGTCCACTACCCTTAAATGAACAGATTGGATTTTGTTGAATTAAATTAGATTGATTTGTGATATTATTTGCAATACCTTCAATATGAGAGAAAGTTATATTGCCTACCTGTTTTGTTTCTTTTGAACGTTCTCTATAGCTAGCAAAACTATTTACAATTTTTGCTTTTTGAATATTGATAGGCATTCCAATTTTTAGTAATAGCTGATGAGGATATTTCCCCACCTTACTTGTAGGATCTTCATTAGGCGCTCGATCGTGATAGACTTTCAAACTCATATTTAATGCAAGCTCTTGTATTTGCAATGATGATTCATTGATAAATTTATTTATATCTAAACCTTTCATTTGAATGTCTTTCATTTCAATATCATAAATATCTTGCTGATATTTTGATTCGGCTGTCATAACCTCTTCACTTTTTACTGGTTTCACTTTTACTGAATTAATCAATGCACTTGACGCCATCTTATCAATTTTTAATTGGTTGAAAACAATACGATACTTTTTATCTTTTGATTCAACCGTAAAGTCATCAGCTTGCATATTCCATTTAGCATTATCTAAAATTGATCTGAATGTACTCCGTTCACTAATTCTCACATTCTTCGACAAATTAAAAGTAAAACCTTTCACGATGATGGGTTTTGAATTTGGTTCATTTCTTCTTTTCAAAATAAGAGTAGATTTCCCAATCTCGATTCCACCTATTTTAATCTTATCAAAATAATCATCTGGAAAATCAAAACTTTTTCCTTTTGAAACGGTTGTTTTGTTTGAATCTTTTTTATTTAAAAATACGGTCAACATACATTCACCCATGCTAATATTTCCAACATCAATGGTATTTGCATTTATAAATTCAATTATATTCAAATCTTCTAATTTCACTGAATTGAGTATAAAACGTTCTTCATTCTTCCCCTCTCCAATGGTTACAATTTTATCAATACTAATCACTTTTTCTTTGGCATTGTAAACCATTTTATTGAATACAATAGCACTTTTTCTATTGGGTTGATTAATATACAATTGATCTGCATTTGCTTTCATATTATTGATAAAATAACTAATCACATTTTTATAATCTTTCGTACTATCTATAATAATTTTATGTAATGAAATATTGAGTTTGGTAAGCTTTGTATTGATTGTATCTTGTAAGGTTTTAGTAATAAAATTTGCATTTACAATCTCAATTTGCTCAACATGAATTTGATTGTAATTACCTAATATCTTTTTAAATAATGCCATACTATCTTCTTGTTTAAACACACGCTTACCTGTTTGAATAATTGTAATATTTGGTTCATTCAATACAATTTTTTGTGCAAACAATTTATTTTCGTTCATAGCAGAAGGAATATCTAAACCAGATGCCGAAATTGATTTGACTGATATATTAATTAATATATCTGGTAGATTATCATCTAGTGTAAGCTTTTGCAATTTTGCCGAATCTGTTTTAAGAGTCAAGTTCTCAAAATAAGCTTCACCAGTTACTTCATCAACCATTGAACTATCATATTGCAACACGTATAAACTATCAGTAAAATTGCTGACAGAATTTACAATTAGATCTTTAACTATACCATGTTTATATTTTTGCCAGACAAAATATCCTGCAACACCCACAAATACTATTACAACAAGTACTATTCTAAATATCTTTTTCATACTTTATTTTTTGTAAAATTTTAAAAGTCAAATGATAAAATGCTAAAACCTTATTTCTTTAAAACGGATACCCAATGGCAATGTTTAAAATAAGATTTTGTCTTCTCCAATCTCCACTGGCAAAATCAATACGATTGAAAACCCATCTTTTATTTTCTTCATAATAAGGTTTACGAAAAGGGAAACCGATATCAAAGCGTATCAACAAAATTTTAAAATCATAACGGAGTCCAAATCCACCAGCAATTGCCAATTCCTTGTACATGTCCTTTTTTATTTGACCCGCTTTTCCAAAAAGAAAAGTATCCTTCGTCCATATATTTCCTGCATCTACAAATAGTGCAGTTCCTAATCCGCCAACTATTGGAATCCGTAGTTCTGAATTGACAAGAAATTTATAATCACCACCAATAATGAAATAATAAATCTGATCTTCAACTGTAGGAAGATAACTTCCAGGTCCCAATTGTCGTATCCTAAAACCTCGAATTGAATTTGATCCACCAATAATATACTGCTTTGAAAAAGGCAACATATTTGAATTATTATACGGAAGACTTGCACCAATTTGCATTCGGTTTGCCCAATGCAAGGTTGGTGTAATTTTTTTTAGATATCGTAACTCAATATCTCCTTTTACATATTGCGCAAACGGTGTATTAAATATTACTTTTTCTCTTGTATTACGTGCGCCCGATATAAATCCAGCTATATTGCCACTTATGTCAATACTACCATTGAAATACCAGAGATCTCGCACATTTTGATTTTTAGTATTGGTCGTATAACTATAAAAAGAACCTAATATCGCTTCAGAATAAATATTGGTGAGTATTGCAGGATTGGTAGCCACTTCATCTAAATAAACCTGCGAAATATTACTCGCATTAATATAACTTACTGCAATCGGAGCCAGACTATGTTCTTTGTTTATTGTTTCTTTCCAATTAAATTCATACTGTGTTCGAAATACATTTTTAGTATAAAAACCTTGCTTCCGAAACCATTCATAGCCTAATAACATACGCGTATGAGGAGTATAAAAACTACTTTCTTTTATCTTTAAAAATGGAATAATAAATTGAGGAAATGTAAGCGAAACTTCTGCACCCGCTCTAAAATTATTATTCTGCTTCAATGAATCGGCATAGGATACTTCAAAACCGCCGTAGGTTTTGACAGCCAGTAATTCAGAACCCTTAAATGCATTTCTGTTTCGCCAATTGATACTTACTAGCGTACCAATAAATTTGTTCTCTTTTGAAAAACCATCTATTTGTCCTTGAAAAGATTTCTTCTTGGCTGGCGACAAATAATAAATTGCGTTTAAAGCATTCGGGGAGCCATTGCTATCAATGGTGGATGAAAAAACATTTTTAACGAATTTAAAATTCCCTAAATTGATGAATCGATTGAGCGTTTTATTTTGTTCATTAATATTGTAAATACTATTTGGGCGGTAGGTTACCACCCTTTTAAACATACGAGGTGTGAACTTATCATTATTTTCAATAGTTAACCCATCAAAATACGTTGTGTTTTTAAACGTAGTATCTGAAGTATTTGAGAGTAAATTATAATTTGGATACAAGGTTATTGAATTGATAGAATATGAAACTTTCGCTGAATCGGGGGTTTCAGTTTTCATATTTAAGAAAACATCTACTTTATTTCCTCCAATGGTACTATCGATATAGGCCATCAAATAATTTGGATTAAAATAATAATATCCTTTTGTTTTCAGTTTTAAATCAAGCCTCGATCGTTCATTCGTGATATCAAGTAGCTTATATCCATTACTCACTTTTAGCAAACTTTCCTTTTCCTGTTCAGCTACCAATTCCATCATAATTTTACTACTATCATTTACCCAAACAACACTATTAATAGTATACTGCGGATAAACTTTAGCTATATAATTGGCATAAATAAAATAATTTTTAGTGGCAGTATCTCCAATTACCTCAGAATGAAAAAAACCTTCATTCTCTAATAAGGCTTGCATGTTTTCGGCGGTTGAAATTGGCTTTATTCTGCTAGCTAATACAGGAGGTTCTCCAAATTTTTCACGAAAAAAAACCTTTAATCCCTTCTTTCGTTTAGGCTCACCAATTACATACCACCACCACACTTTATAAGGTTGACCTAAAATAAATTTATTTCGCTTAGGATAAATAGTAGATTTTAATTTTTTACGAATGCTCGCCTTAGATTCCTTTACACCTTCCTTTCGCTCTACAACCACTTTCAATCCTCGATATAATTTTTCATCTTTGGGTAAATATTTTTTTACGCCGCAGGATGATATCATACAAATGAACAATACGATGAAGCTCATGATTTGAATAAATTTCGACAATTTATTTTTACCTATTGATCGTATATCACAACCAGATAAGATCAACCTATTTACAATTCCGTTTATTTGTATAATTAATAATTTCATTATTCAATTTGAGATTTCTTACTAAATAGCTCATTGAATTTTTCGTAGTCCATGGTTACTAAAAACGATAATCCACTTTCAACCACATATCCATCTAATATCACTTCAAATTTATTTTTTGAATACGCCCGAACAGCGTACTTACCATCTTTACTCAATTTATAATTTACAATGGCATTGGGTAAATAAGAGGCATTCGTACTACCGCGTGTTTTACCACTTTTATCATCACCCTCCACTCCAAAATCTTTACCTAAACTAATACTCAAACGATCGTCCATAAAACGCTTTGTTATACCTACATTTAAGTCGGTGCGTTGTTGTTCTGTTCCACTACTAAAATCTTTATAAGAATTTAAATTCAAATCAATATCTACTCCTTTTACTAAATCTGATGCGATTTGATCTAATGCTGCAGACAAAAATTTACTTACACTTTCACGCGCAATATCTTCAATGCCACCTCCATTCCCTTTAAAGAAATCGCTGCTTTGCTCGCCAACAAAACGGTTCAAAACAAGCAATGAAAAAACTTGTTTATTTAAAGATGAAGGATCTGCTCTTAATTGAGTTAATTTATTTTCAACTGTTGTAACAATAGTATTGTTAAGTCCCGAATTTTCATCAGGCATTCTGATATCAAACGAAATATCAAGTTTTTTTATAGTGCCTTTTATGAACAATAAAACTTTGAACGGAATTTTTTGGTTGAATGTATTTCGTGTTTTTGAATCTGTATCGCCCAATTCATTACCCACCAAATCAATTGCAGATGTATTTGCCACATATTCTGCTCTAATATCTAGCTGTGCATCCATAGGGTTGCCACTAAACATAATCGTACTTTGTGGCAGTAAATCAAACTGGCGTTTTAAAAATTGATAATGTAAAATATAATGACCTTTCACTAAATCGTAATTACCTACCAACAAAATATTACCTCCAGCATCTAAACCAATATTCATTTTTGCTTCTCCATTCATTTTTAATTCATCGCCTGTTGAAGGATCAATAATAATGGTGAGAGAAGCTTTTTTTGACAATTCAACATTTACATTATAATTAATCGCCGACTTAAGCTTGATAGAAGAATCAATTGGCGAAAACAAAATTGTTTCAGGAAGCGCAAATGTATCTCTATCAATAAAACGAACAACAGACAAGGCCTTATCTCTATTTTCACTTTGTTGTGGCAAAATTAAGGTGGCGTCAGTTTCATCATTTAATCCCACACTACCTTGTATTGACGGACTTGATATGGCTCCACCCACTTTCAAGTTAGCATTTATACCAGCATATCCATATATATACTCATTGGTTGATCGAGGCGTATTTACGATGACAAAATCTTTTGAATCTATATCTACATTCAACACATAATCGGAAATTGATTTAGATTTTACTGTTCCATCTAAAACCAATGTATTACTTAATGAGTCGGTTATTGTAAATTGATTGAGTTCAATAGTTGGGTAATTCAACTTGATCGATTGATTATTTATTTTATACGCGGTGCCAAATTTTTCTAGACGAAATGATGGATCATTGAAATTAATGTCGCCATTCCAAATTGGCTGTGCAAATTTTCCTGTAATATTAATTTTGCCATTGATTGAACCTTTCGCGTTTGTAATTTGGTTATTGGTAAAACCCATCAGGGTAGCTATATTAAATTTATTGATATCAATATCCGCATCTATTTGTTTGTCAACATGATTTAAATAATAATTGCCATCTATTGAAATATCATTTTCATTTTCAATCAGTTTAAGATTTGCATGAATCGTAATATCATCAATTTTTTTTGATGTTACAACCAGATTACCCACTTTATTTTGTTTAACAAAAAGCTGATCTATTTTTAAATCACCTTCATAGGCTGGCAATGCTTTCTCAAATTCACTTACTTTAAAATTACCATTTATTATACCAGATGCTAGCAGCGTATCTTTATTCAACACGGATGTAATATCAGTAATTGAAAAATTCTTAATTTCAACATCAATCGGGCTCTTCACTACTTCCTGTTCACTTTGAATATTCAGTATTGACTTATTGGTAGACAAATTAAAATCCCTAATATAAAAACCTTCAGGGCTATAGTAAATTTTATTATTGGGTAGTATAGCCCATGTTTGGTTATTCAAAATAACGCGGTCTTTCAAGTGCGCGGTATAAGCTTTATTATTTACAGAAACGATAGCACCAAATGCATACCTATCATTTCCGCTTGTATTTTTTGTAAATGCATCAATATTTAAACTGTCATTTGATAATATTGCTTTTACTTGTGTGTTTAAAAGTGTGGCCTGAGCAGTGTTTAAACTATCAATGGATACAAGTAAATTTACCTCTTGCGGCGTTGACTGAATATTCAGGTTTGCTGTGTTTATTTTATTATGGTCATATTCGATAGAAGCTGTTTGGATAGAAAATTTGAGTGCGCTGTCATTCTCGCTTGAATTATATTGCCCACCAAAAACAATGGGTTCAAAATGCAAAACCTTTGGTGCAAAACTAGTTATGATTGGATGCTCAATTATTTTTCCATCAAACGAAATTTCTTGGTCAGTTGACAAATTAGGTAAGGGATCTGAAATATGATAATAACGATTTATAAAATTGACGATTGAAGGAGCTATCTTATTATATTGAAAATTTCCCTTTGCATTTAAAAACAAAAAAGGTGATGCGATATTCAAAATTTGATTTTCATTATCGTGATAGGTATTCACCATCAAACTATCCAATATTATAATTCTATCTCTTCTATTTATTATGGCTGAATCTACTTTTAACATTAGATTCAATTTTTCCATTGATAAATTATCTGATTTCACACTAAGATTAGAAGCTAATGAAACAGTGTCTTTCATTAAATTTAATTCATGTAATCTGGCAGTGTCAAGATGTAAAAACAGTTGGAGATTATTTGGTTTTGAAACACCATTGGCACTTAAATCGTAATTCAATTTAAGGTTAGGATCATTTACTGTACCAACACTTTTTAGATCTCCTTTGGAGAGAGCCGCATTTATATTCACAAATTGATAATTATACTTTTTAAACTCAATTTGATCAATTTCAGATTCCACCTTAGTCTCCATACTATTGATATCAAACCCTTTACCCTTAATGAGTGTGCGCATGGTGAGTGATCCTAAAATACTATCTTGCTTTAATAATTTTCCGATTAAGAAATGATCAGTACCAATATTCAAATCATACGTTGCCAAGTTTGATTGCTTAAAATTATTGATATATCCATTCGCAAGAATTTGACCATAGCTACCATCAAGTTTCAAATTGGTTGCAATATGATTGACATCCCCTTTTGCTGTTCCAGATAATAATATCGTCTTGGGCAATTCAATATTTTTAGGAAACTTCTCTTTAGGAATAAATGCCAAAATCAACTCTCTTTGAATATTAAACGCCTTTATATTTGCATCATAATGAAGCTTTTGAATATCATTAACCTGCAACAATCTTGCATGCGCATTTAACAAGAACTGATTTCCATCAAGATTGATATTTGTAATCATATCATTTAAATTTCCTGTTGCATTTCCTTGAAGTGTGATTATTGAAGGCAATTCAGAATAAGCTGCTTTATCAAAGACAACAAATTTGGCGATATCTTGTTTCAAAATTTGAGAAGGCAAAATATTGATATCGAAAGCGAGTTTTTTAGTATCTAAAACGTTGATAAGCTTCCCATTGGCTGTAAGTGAAGATCCATTTAATGCGAATAATTTGAGTTCCTTTATTTGAAGCTCTTGTAGTGTTCCATTTATAATTGAATTGATTTGCAATTTTTCATGTTGCATTTTAGTCAATGAAACATTTGACTTTAACTTTGGAAGCAGAATAAATAATTCATCAAAATCAATTAATGTATTTTGAAGTTCAATATTCACAATCGCTTTTTCAGGTTCTTGGGTGAGTGTTTTCAAATCATCAAATGATAATTGCAAATTATTTTGAATGATACTCTTGGGCGTTTTTAAATACAATTCTGTAGCATTCATCTTATGTAAACTAAAAATTGCGTTTGCATGCAAAGAGTCAATACTCAATCCACTATGATCCTTCATTTTCAAATGACCAATTAAAGCATGCGTGCTGTCCTTTGAATAAAATAATTCTCTAATATTGGTTGTAAGATTTGTGATGTTTAAATGATTGATATCAAAACCATCAGCTGGCTGTTTACCAGTGTTCATTTTAAACTGATTATTTTCTAAATCAATTTTTGCAATTTGTACCAACCATGTTGCAGTTGTATTTGTATCTATTGCTACAGAATTATTTGTAGAAGGTGTGGTTAACAATTCAAACTTTGAATCGTTCAGAATTAAATTTTCTATATCTAGTTTTTGATCTTGTAATGAAAGCTTTGCATCATTGACTGATAAATTTGAAATATGATTTGAATAATCTAATCCAGTTACGTTATTCCTAATTTGAATATCTACATTCTTGATTTCAAGTTTTTGCGCGTTTAAATTCAGGTAATTTTTAGGTTGAATTGAATCGATTTCATTCATATTCAACTTGGTCATTGTACTATTAAAAGTCATACCATTCAGTGCTAGACTAGTAATATCAAACTTTAATTTATCAGGTTTAAAGAGTTTCATTTTCAACTCAAGGCTATCAATCTTGGCGCACATATGGCTGCCTGCAAATTCATCATCAAGATATAGCACAATATTTCTTAAACTTAAACGATTCAGATTCATTTTCAAATCTGTTGTATCTGAAATCACTTTGGCCTCCTTTGGCTTCGCGACAAACGCATCTAGAACAAACTGAAAATTATAATTGCTTTCATTTTCCTTGCGTGAAATATGAACTACACTATTTTCAAGTTCAACATTTTTTATTTCAATTTCACCCTTTAGTAATTTAAATAAAGCGATATCAACATGAAGCTTTTTAGCATATAAAAGTGAATCGTTGTTTGTTGTTGGCAAATACATATTACTCAAAGTAATTTCATTGGGCAGATGATAATCAACCATACCCATTGTAAAATTCACTTTTAGCTTTTTAGCCAAATAGTTTTGAACTCTATTGGTAATAAATTGTTTGCCTGAAAGTGTATTGATATAAATATAAATCATGCCTACCAGCAATACCACAAACAACAAAAGAAATAAGATTGCTTTTGCGCCAATTTTTAAAATCCGCGATATTGAATTAGAATGGATCAAATTATACTTTAGGTTCAAAAATTTCGTCGGCATCAGCTATTCCAAACTCATCTACATAAATTTTAACTATTAAAATAAACATTGAAACCAACAAGGGGCCGAAAATCAATCCTACAAATCCAAATAAATTAATACCTATTATCACACCAAATATGGTAATCAATGGATGTATATCACCAATTCGCTTTTGCAATAAAAAGCGAGCAACATTATCAATTGACCCAATTAAAAAGAATCCCCATAATGAAACACCTAAAGCATTACCTTGCTCACCTTGCGACAATAGGTAGAGGGCTAATGGCCCCCAAATTAAAGTGGCGCCTACCATTGGTATTACTGAAAATATAGCCGTTAATATTCCCAATAATAAAGCGCCTTGTATACCAAAAATAAGATAGCCGACAAAACCTGCCATACCCTGAATGATGGCTACTAAGGGTATACCAACAGCGTTAGAAAGTACCAATCGTTTAAACTCGGAGATGGCAATATTTGAATTACTTTTTTTCAATGGAAGATGTTTATTCACCCATAATTCAACTTCCATATTATTGACAAGCAAAAAGAAAAGCGTGATATACATGACTACCAAATTCAACAAACTATTTAATGTCCCTCCAATTGTGTTTTGCGCAAATGGTACCACTTGATTGGTAATTTTTTCAACATTTGCTTTGTTGAAAATATCAAGTTTTAAATTGTTTCGTAAATACACATTAATTTGTTCGAAGGCATCTTTTACAATCTGTGGGTTTTGCAAAAATGGCTTTACTTTTTGATATGAAATTGAACCCACCCAAATCATGGGTAAGACTAATACCAAAATAGAAAATAATATTAGAATAAGGGCTGCCAACCATTTTTTCATTTTGAAATTTGTACCAAGTTTAAACATCCACTTTCGTAATATTATATAAAGTGTTATGGCACCTAAAAAGGAAGTCAACATGAAATACAATTCCTTGAAAAGTAAAATAGCAAGAAATACAATTAAAACTAGAAATAGAACTTGCCGTACTTTATTTGAATGAATTTGTTGTTGCATGAATATAAACTTTTTAAAATAACAACAACATCATTCAAATTTGAATAATGTAATATTGACATATTTCAAAAGTAATTATTTGACCACTAAGTGATTTGTATAATTAATTTTGAGATTTACATAATTCTTACCGAGTAAGCATTCTGTAAGAATATCTTCTACTTTTGAACTGTATGAAAAAAACAAAAATTATTCTTAATGCAATTTTCGAATTGCTTAAAGAAACCTTTTCTTCATTTAGCGAAAACAAAGTGATGAAGCTGAGTGCCTCTCTAGCCTATTATACAATATTTTCAATGGGCCCTTTATTAATTGTTATTATATCTCTTTGTGGTTTGCTTTTTTCAAAACAAGCGGTTGAAGGAAAATTATATGATATACTTAAAAATTTTGTTGGCAGCGATACCGCATTTTCATTACAAACTATGATTGAAAGAGTTGGTAAGGATGATCAAAGTTTTATAGCAGGTATTATTGGTTTTGTGGTATTGATGTTAGGCGCGACTAGTATATTTAGTGAAATTCAAGATTCAATTAATATCATATGGGGTATTCAAGCGAAACCCAAAAAGAACTGGATTAAATATCTTCAAAATAGATTCCTTTCTTTTTCAGTGATTGTTAGTTTAGGATTTTTACTTCTAATAACACTATTAATTTCGAGTTTGATAGAAATGGTTAGTAATAATTTAAGTCTCTACTTTCCCAACACCACCATTATTGTATTTTATGTGATCAATTTATTACTTACCATTTTTATAAGTACATTAATTTTTGGAACTATATTTAAAGTATTGCCAGATGCGAGAATAAAATGGAAAGATATTTTTGCGGGTGCACTTGTGACTTCAGTACTATTTTTAATTGGAAAATTTGCTATTTCATTCTATATCTCACACACTGATGTTGGGAGTGCATTTGGCGCAGCTGGATCATTGGTAGTATTATTGGTTTGGGCCTATTATTCATCTGTCATTTTATATTTAGGCGCCGAATTCACAAAAGCCTATGCATCAAAATATGGTGGAGAAATACATCCCAATAATTATGCAGTGAAAGTTCAAATTGT
>ENA-UOWO01001762-UOWO01001762.1-activated-sludge-metagenome-genome-assembly--contig:-NODE-1762-length-28090-cov-6.208525_pt1 | contig 28090 bp, 23 predicted proteins | sample MGYA00238148_ERZ761564 | MGnify/ENA primary metagenome ERZ761564 (study PRJEB28885, sample SAMN05720194) | activated sludge metagenome | isolation source: Anaerobic digester | place: USA...
TATAAACTTTTTGTTGTTAATTATCATATTATTAGTATAATTCAAAACAGTTTCTAAATATCAGGGCAAAAGAAATGTTATTTTTACCTTGGGTAATTGATTCCGGTATTTAGAGCAATTTTGATTTTACTCGTGTAAGCCAGTCATGACTCAGTTGATTACTAAAGATTTACAATACTATAAATTCGGAATGTATGGTTTTTTGAAAAACCTGAAATTCTTTGAACCTTTTTTAATTTTATTTCTTCTCGAAAAAGGGCTGATGTTTTGGCAGATTGGCGTGGTGTATTCTGTGCGCGAAATTACCCGTAATATTTTTGAAATTCCTAGCGGTGTTGTAGCCGACGCGTTGGGACGCCGCCGAACATTGGTGATGTCGTTTATTGTGTATTGTATTTCATTCGTTATTCTATTTTTTAGTAAATCGTACGCTATTATTCTTGTTGGTATGGGCGTATTTGCCTTTGCCGATGCTTTCCGAACGGGGAATAATAAAGCCATGATTTACGATTATCTCGATATTAGAGGTTGGAGAGACCAGCGTATACGATATTACGGGTTCACAAGGTCGTGGTCGCAGACAGGTTCTGCTGTCAGTTCACTGATTGCGGCAATCATCGTAATACTATTTCATAACTACACAACCATTTTTCTAGCCTCTGTGGTTCCTTATTTGTTAAATGCAGTTCTTATTTATTCATATCCTCAATTTCTGGAAGGCGAAATCAGGAAAATGCACACTGACGATATTTGGAAAGCCTTCAGGAAAGCCTCTAAAGATATGATTACTGTGCTTCGTAATCCATTATGCTGGAAGGCAATTAATATCAACTCTTTTCATTCGGGTTACCATAAGGCTATCAAGGAGTATATTCAGCCGGTCATTGTTTTGGCAGCACTTACATTACCTTTCTACAACAACGTTCCATCGGAAAAAAGAGAGGCTTTTTTGGTTGGCGTTATTTATTTTATAATATACCTTACTACGGCTGTTGCCTCAAGAAGTGCCGGTTCGTTTTCCGAACGATTACGTTCTCCCGAAAGGGCTTTATATATTACCCTGTTGCTTGGTTTGCTTAGTGGTATGTTGGCTGGACTGAGCCTGCATCTAGGCTTACCTTGGCTGTGCATATCGTTTTTCCTTATAGTATATGTTATGGAAAACCTGCGCAAACCTATTGGAGTGGCCGGCGTAGCCAACAAGTCAGAGTCGACAGTGATGGCATCGGTATTATCGGTAAATTTTCAGTGGGAGTCGCTGGTTGCAGCTGTGATTGCACCAATATTGGGAATTTTGGTTGATATCACGAGTGTTGGACTGGGTTTGGGCATTACTTCAGCAATAATTATACTGATTTCTATGACAAGCTACTTTGTTACCAAATTAATTAGAAAGCCTTTCTGAGAATATTTCTGGAGGAAAAATGAACACCTGTTTATTTGAAACAGCATCTTGTGAATGCTCCCAGCGGAAGTTTATGGCCTGCTTTATCACTAACATAAATTTCACCGCTTTCGGAGTTAGCACTTGTGAATAAATCTTTAATTATATTATCGCTAATCAGCGAAGAGAACCCAAGTGAATAGGTGTTAAGAACCAGAAACCCATTTTTTCTGTCGAGAAGTTGTTTGCAAAGTTGAAGTAAGGGAAGTAAGCCTGATGAAATGGTCCATTTTTCACCGTTCGGACCTCTCCCGTATGCCGGAGGGTCGAGGATAATTCCCTGATATTTTTTGCCTCTTTTCACTTCGCGTTGCACAAAAGTAAATGCGTCCTCAAGAACCCAGTGAATTCCCGACAAACCGGAAAGCCTCATGTTTTCACCTGCCCACGAAACTACCTGCTTCACTGAATCGACATGATAAACTTCTGCTCCGGCAGCTAATGCTGCAAGCGATGCACCACCGGTGTATGCAAAAAGGTTCAGAACCCGGCAGTTTTCCGGTGATATATTTTTTACATGCTCGTATATGTAGTGCCAATTCACCGATTGTTCCGGGAAAACGCCTACATGTTTAAAGCTACCCAGACTCAGTCTGAAGCTGAGGTCGACACTATTATGCTTATATTTGATAGCCCAGTTCTCGGATATCGGTTTTATAATACTCCATTTACCTTTATCCGAAATCCCATTTTCATCTCCTCCTGTGTTGCTGAAGCTGGCATGGCACAAGTTGTCCCATTCTCCGGGTGGTTTCCCTGGTTGCCACAGTGCCTGTGGTTCAGGTCTCGAAAGAATGTAGTCGCCGAATCTTTCAAGTTTACGGTGATTCCCGCTGTCGATAAGCTCATAGTCGCGCCAGGTGTCAGAGGCAAGAAGCATCATGCTGGTAAGTTTTATGCAAATATCTGCAAATACAATGGTTCAGACAAATTTATTTAATACGCTTAATTGGGGTCATCATTTTGTCTAAATATTGTTTTACATTATATTTGAAGAAAAATCACTGTGATTACAAGTCTTCAGAACCAACAGATTAAGTGGCTGCAGCAGCTCGAAAAGCCCAAAGTTCGCAAAACGGAATCAAAATTTCTGATTGAGGGAGGTAAAGAACTTGTCTATGCGGCTTTGTCGGGTTATGTAATCGAAAGTGTTTTTTATTGCAACGATGTAGTTGCAGCAGAACAGCTCGTTAATTTGAAAGCGATTGTAAAGAATGCTGAATTTACCGAAATCTCAAGAAGTGTTTTCGAAAAACTTGCCTATCGCGAAGATTCGGGGGGTATGATTGCTGTTGCCCATACAAAGGACTTTGCATTGCGGCACCTTGTAATCGGAACCAACTCTTTTGTACTTGTATTGGAATCAGTAGAAAAGCCTGGTAATCTGGGGGCAATTCTCCGAACAGCGGATGCAGCCGGGGTGGATGCCGTGATTGTGGCAGACCCTCATACCGATATTTTCAATCCCAATGTGGTACGATCGAGTTTGGGGACTTTATTTACATGTAAAATTGGAATTGGAACGAATGAAGAGGTTTGGGCATTTCTTAAAAAAAACACATGCATTATTTATGGAGCTGCATTAGGGACTGAACAATTTTACCATCAGATTTGTTATACCGGCAACTGTGCGTTAATTATGGGAACTGAATCAAAAGGTCTGAGCAAATTCTGGCTTGATAAATCGGATATGTTGGTAAAAATTCCAATGCGCGGTAAAATCGACTCATTGAATGTTTCGGTTTCGGCAGCGGTTATTTGTTTTGAGGCTATGCGTCAAAGAGGTTTTTAATACATTAAAATATGAAAACACTTATCGTATTTATGAGTAAACATGGCACAACTGAAAAGGCTGCCAATTTGTTGAAAGAACAACTGGGTAACAACGAAACCGACCTGGTTAACCTTGGTAAAGAGAAAACTCCGAATATTGCGCTTTACGACACTGTAATTGTGGGAGGATCGATTCATGCCGGGTCAATTCAAAAAGGTATTAAAAAGTTTTGCAGAGAGAATAAGCAAATACTACTCACTAAAAAAACCGGGTATTTTATTAGTTGTATGGAAAAGTCGAAAAAACAACAGGAGTTTGAAGCAGCTTTCGACCAGGAATTGCGCGACAAGGCTGTTGCACTGGGAACATTCGGAGGAGAATTCAATTTCGATAAAATGAATTTTTTCGAAAAGGCCATCATAAAAAAAATATCGGGGTTTTCGAGTAGCGTTTCCGATATCGACTACGATGCAATTAAAGAATTTGCGTCGAATTTTAAATAGAGGTGTAATCACTTTATTACCACACAGTTATATAGCCTCGCGCACTTGTTTATCAATGAGTTAAGTTGGGTTAACCGGAGTTGTATGTTTTCAATCTCGCCTGTTTCTGACGCGGGATTATGCTGTAATTCCTGAAGTCGTTTAATTGCCTCTTCACGGTGTTGTTCCATAATACGTCGTTTGTAGCTTACAAGTACTCGTGGAACGACCTGATCAAGATGCCTTTCTTCAGGTTCAACATTCAGATGGTGCTTTGCCCATATTGCACTTAGCTGGTATCCGGGCGAACACACATCTGCAGCCACCTTGCTGATTTCCGGGTCCTTGTTGTTGATAAACATTTCAACAGTCGGAGTTATTCCGCGAAAGATCAATTCTTCAGCATGAAGAAATACTTTCCGGTATTTCAGATTTTTAAACTCCAGCTCATCGTTCTTAATTTCATTGATGATGTACTCTGAAATTTTAATTGTACTGTGAGGTTCATCATAGGCTTCATCCCCAAGGTTTTCGAAAATAGAATGTTCTCCGTAAAGCAACATAAGCCTGATCAGTTCTTTTTCGTAAGGCTCGCAATACAACTCTTCATTAATAAATGAAGGAACCGGGGGCGCGATAGGGACGCTTTCCGGCAGGTGTGCCCGTTCTTCGGCTTTTCGTTTATCTTCGATGTTTTTACGACGATACTTTGCTGTTTCCTGAAACAGGGTATGCTCGGGTATTTTAAGCAACCGGCTGCATTCCTGCAGGTAGACTGTTCGTTTAATGCTGTCGTCGATCACCGAAATGGTTCGAACAATGTCCGAAATCATATATGTACGCTTGACAGGATCATTTTTAGCTTCATCTGATAAAAGCTTCGATTTAAAATGTATGAAGTCCTGCTCGTGCTGTTTAAAATAGTCAACCAGAAACGAGTAATTGTGTTTTTTTGCAAAAGAATCGGGGTCGTGGTTATCGGGTAAAAGAAGTATTTTAATGTTTAAACCCTCTTCGAGAAGCATATCGATACCGCGCAACGAAGCTTTAATACCGGCAGGATCACCGTCGTAAAGTATTGTAACATTTGCAGTGAACCGCCTGATAATTTGAATCTGATCTTTTGTCAGAGAAGTTCCCGAAGAGGCCACCACATTTTCGATACCTGCCTGATGCAATGCCAGAACATCGGTATATCCTTCAACAAGAATGCACTTGTCGTTTTGTTGTATGGCAGTTTTTGCCTGATAAAGTCCGTACAGGGTCTGTGATTTATGGTAGATGGCCGACTCCGGGGAGTTTAGGTATTTTGCTATGTTTTTATCACTCTTCAATGTGCGCCCCCCAAAGGCAATTACCCTGCCCGAAATACTGAACACAGGAAACATTACCCTTCCGCTGAAACGATCAAAATAATTATGAGTGTCTTTAACAACCGATAATCCGGTTTTTTCGAGAAATTCAAGCTTGTAACCGTTTTTCAGGGCTTCATCGGTAAATATACTTTTCCCTTCGGGGCAATAGCCAAGCTGAAATTTCTCTATAATTGTGTCGTTAAATCCTCTTTCTCTGAAATAGCTTAATCCAATGGCAATTCCTTCCTCCGATTCATTCAGTATGCGTGAGAAGAATTTTTGTGCAAAAGCACTGACAATGAGCATGCTTTCACGCTCACTGCCCAGTTTTTTTTCTTCTTCGGTGAGTTCCCTGTCTTCAATTTCGATCCGGTATTTCTTTGCGAGATATTTAATAGCACTGATCCAGTCGAGCTGTTCGTGCTCCATGATAAAATTTACAGCATTCCCTCCTTTTCCGCACCCAAAGCATTTAAATATTCCTTTCGAAGGACTTACATTGAAGGATGGGGTTTTTTCCTTGTGAAACGGGCACAGACCAATAAGATTTACCCCCCTCCGTTTCAGTGGAACGAAATCTTGCACTACATCTTCAATTCTTGCAGTATCAATAATTTTATCTATGGTAACCTGACTTATCATGGTGCTATTTTCGGGCGCCTGTAACCCTGCGAAGATAGTCATTTTAAAAACGTAAGACACCCCATTTTTCGGTGCAACTTAAAAAAAAGCGGCTACCTGCTAAGGAAGCCGCTAAATTTTAAAAGATTTTAATTCAGAATGTTGCCATTACAGAAACTACGAAATTACGCCCGGGAGCACAAATGCCTGAGGAATACGGACGGTATCGAATATTGGTAATGTTTTCAACACCAGCGCTCATTGAAAAATTATCGGAAAACAGGTACATTGCTTTTAAATTAAGGGTGTACCATGCCGGAGAGTAGGGATTCCCATTTTCATCACAAGCATAAATGTAATCTTTGCTCTTCTCTTCAGGAGCCAGATTCTCATAACTGACTTTGCTGTTGAAAATAGAGTAGAAATCAAGCTTCACCCTGTTGTAAGTATAGGTGAGATGTGCCGATCCAAAAAACGGAGCAGCATGCCTTAGTGGGGCTGTAGTTCCATCGTCCAGTTCTTCTGACCCTTTCTGATAATTCATAAAAGCCGAAATACCAAGCCTGAACGGGAGTTTTATTTCTATACCCCCCTGAACACCATAAACAGTTGCATAGGCAGCATTTTGCAATGATTGAACCTGACTCATTTCGCCGTCATAAAAAATGCTGTCTTGTCCGTTGAGAGTAGAATTTCTTCTGACCATTGCATTATCAAGGTATGTGTAATAACCGGTAATATCAAGCTTCAGGAAATCGCCAAAGGTTTTAATCACAGAGAGGTCAACATTATAGGCATACTCCGGTTTTAACTCTGGATTTGGAACTATAACGCTGCCGGGTTCCGAATCGAATACCTTACCAATGTCATCGATATTCGGAGTCCTGAAACCGGATGATACATTCCCTATAAATTGCCATGACTGTGAGGGACTATACACCAGTCCGAGACTCCCTGTGGGAGCACTTTCTGACAGATGTGCTTCGCTAAATGGAAACGCATAGAATGTAGATTCGAAAAGTGCATCGAGCATGAAGTAGTTGTATCGGCCGGCTATCTGCATGCTAAGCTTGTCGTTGAGCTTATACCTGTAACTTACATACAAAGCCATCGATGCCCAATCGGAGTTATCGGGATAGCGCGAAGGCCCGACTTCGGATTCTCCTGTGAAAACATTGTTTTCTTTACCGCTAGATCTGATTATATTGTAAACAAAATCGGCTCCGTACAACAGTTGATGGTGTTCGCCGAACTGCTTCTCGAGATCGATATTCGCAGTAAGCGCATGTACTTTTTCGAAACGCTCATGGCGAATACTTTTGTTCAAATCACGATCGAAGCGGCTTTCTTCAAACAGTTGATAACTCAGGTGAATGGCGAGTTTATCACTGATTTTTGTCCGTGCATTGTGAAAGATTGCCAAATGATTCATCATCCATACCTGAGGTCCGTAGAACCATTCAGCAGAACGCAATGTATTCCCCTTTGGTCTGACCAGCCTGTCGTATCTACCATAATCGCTGGTTGCTGAATAGTAGAAACTATAATTTAAATCCCATTTTTCGGAAGGCATAAAGCGAAATTTTTGCAATAGGTTGTACTGACTGTAAGCACTTCCCACCTGTTTACGTGGATTGCTGTTCGTCAATACGGTGTCGGAGCCGTTAATGGTTGCTGCATAGCTGTTACGCAGATACTCCTCCGGTCCAGCCGCACCCATTGTCAGGTCATCGAAATCGGTAAAACTGAAGCTTGTAAAGGAAGCAAACTTCCGAAACCCTACGTTAACGTGGGCATGTCCGGTTTTTTCGAAATTGGCCGATGAAAAACGACCCGTAAAACCCGCTTTTACGTAAGGCTCATCTGTTATCGAGAGCATAGGAGTGTAGGTGAAAAAATTCATAGTGCCGGCAATGGCATCACTACCGTAAATCACCGACCCAGGTCCAAAAACCACCTCGGCCTTATCGACCACAAATGGATCTACTGAAATAATGTTCTGAAGATTTCCGCTTCGGAAAATGGCATTATTCATTCGCACTCCGTCTACCGATATTAAAAGCCGGTTTGTTGCAAAACCTCTGATCATTGGACTACCTCCTCCCAGTTGGCTCTTCTGCACAAAAACACCCCCGCTTAACGAAATCATGTCAGCTGCGGTTTGGGGGCTCTGAAACAGTACATCGTTTTTGCCTATAACTAAGGTTTTTACAGGTACTTCGCTTCGTGGTTGTGTCCATTTGTTGGCTGAAATTACAACTGTATTCAGCGATATCTTATCTTCGGCAAGATATATTTTATATCCTTTTTGTTCCAGTTGTTGATAGCTGTATGTAACTGTTGCAAAACCAACACATCTGATTTCGATGTTTTCGCAATTGCGAAATGCCGAAATATCAGCTTTCCCGCTGATATCTGAGATAACACCATTCCCCGTGGCGCTACACTGAAGTGTAGCCCATGGAACAGGTTGGTGTGTTACCTGATCGTAAATGCTTACTGTTTGAGCATTGATATGAAATGCAATACAAACAGCAAAACAAACAATTATCCATTGTTTCATTGATGAAAAAAAATTAAATTATAAATAAGTTATTAAAGTACTCTGTTTACTATGTAAGTACTATATTTTTGGGTGGGGGAGAAGGTGGTTTTTCGCTAAACAAATCGTGGATAATTATATTTCTGGTAATATAAAAGAAGTTTATTATTGTACCTGGTTTTTTATCAGGTGGCTTACAGGGTAAAAATAAGGAATTGAAAAAATTACTCAGGTGGGTCTGTGCCTGTTTCTGCGCGGGATCAGAATTCCATGCTCTCTGGAATAGTATATTTAGGCTTGCAAAAAGCTCAGTTTCTTCTTTGTCCCAGATACACCAGTACCATGTTTCGGTTTCGTAATTCTTACTTCGGACGATATCGTACATTTCGCCCTTGTAACGGAATTCTTTTGAGTGAATTCGCTCAAAATCGGCATTGGGCTCATCTTCAAGTTTTTTGGGAATCTTCAGCAGTATCAGGTCCTGCTCACTGGCTCCTTTTTTAATTTGCCTTTTTATAGATTTTCGAATTTCGTACTGTCGCTGTTTAAAATAAAAGTAAGTCCCTGCTATTGGAATACCAAGAATCAGCAACAATAATATGGGGACTATTTTTTTTGACAAAACCGAAGATAAAAGCCACAAACCGATATCCTGTTACAAAGCTACTATATTTATTACTTAATGCCCAGCATGAGTTCAAATATTTTCAATATCTCACTATTTGAGCTTGTGGGTTTGACAGGGTTGAACATGAATAAGATTTTATATATTTGCGGCGAAACATTACACACATGAAGCACATTCGGAATTTTTGCATCATAGCACATATCGATCATGGTAAAAGTACCTTAGCCGACAGGCTGTTGCAGATGACAAATACCGTTTCGGAACGCGACTTTCAGGATCAGGTTCTCGATGATATGGAATTGGAGCGGGAAAGAGGAATTACTATTAAGAGCCATGCCATTCAAATGGAGTACGAATTCGAAGGCCAGCAATATATACTCAACTTGATAGATACTCCGGGGCATGTCGATTTCTCCTATGAAGTGAGCCGATCAATTGCTGCCTGCGAGGGAGCATTGCTTATAATTGATGCCACTCAGGGGATACAGGCTCAAACAATATCGAACCTGTATCAGGCTATCGACAATAACCTTGAAATTGTTCCCGTGATGAACAAAATGGATCTTGATGCCGCTATGCCCGACGAAGTGGAAGATCAGATTATTGAACTTATCGGTTGTAAAAGTAGCGACATTATAAGAGCAAGCGGTAAAAACGGTCTGGGTGTGGAAGAAATTTTAGAAGCGATCATACGCCGCATACCCCCACCGACCGGTGACACTGAGAAACCGCTCGAAGCACTGATCTTTGACTCAGTTTTCAATCCGTTTCGAGGTATTATCGCTTATTTCAGAATATTTAACGGGATCATTTCCACAAAAGACCTTGTTAAATTTATGAGTACATCTCAGGAATATCTTGCTTACGAAATTGGTGTTTTGAAAATGGGACTCGAAGCACGGAAACAATTACGCGCCGGCGATGTAGGTTACATAATTTCGGGAATCAAAACTGCCACTGAGGTTAAAGTTGGTGATACAATAACTCATGTTGAAAGACCCTGCGAAATGGCAATTGATGGTTTTTCTGAGGTTAAACCCATGCTTTTTGCGGGTATTTATCCGGTTGATGCCGACGATTATGAAGAACTTCGCTCATCCATCGAAAAACTTAAACTCAACGATGCCTCCCTTACCTTTGTCCCGGAGTCGTCGGCTGCACTGGGCTTTGGCTTCCGTTGCGGATTTCTCGGATTACTTCATATGGAAATTGTTCAGGAGCGCCTCGACAGGGAATTTGATATGGATGTGATAACTACTGTCCCCAACGTACAATATCTTGCCTATACTACCAAGGGCGAAATGATTGAAGTTCACAACCCATCAGGAATGCCCGAACCAAACTATCTTGAACATGTAGAAGAACCCATGATAAAAGGTCACGTGATTTCTCAGGCAGAATATGTGGGTCCAATTATCAAACTGTGTATCGATAAACGTGGTACCTTGCTCAATCAGATTTATCTTACCAATAACAGGGTAGAACTATCTTTCGACCTGCCGCTAGGTGAAATTGTTTTCGATTTTTACGATAAACTTAAAAGCATCAGCAAAGGGTATGCTTCGTTCGACTATTTTATGGATGGATACAAAGTTTCAAAATTGGCACGTCTCGATATTTTGCTTAATGGAGAAATGGTGGATGCACTGTCGACTCTGACGCATGTGGATAACGCCTATCCGCTGGGGAGAAAAATGTGCGAAAAACTCAGGGAGCTAATACCGCGTCAGCAATTCGATATTGCTATACAAGCAGCTATAGGAGCTAAAATTATTGCGCGCGAAACGGTAAAGGCTGTTCGCAAAGATGTTACCGCCAAATGCTACGGCGGCGATATTACCCGCAAACGAAAACTGCTCGAAAAACAGAAGAAAGGCAAGAAGCGTATGCGAATGATTGGAACGGTTGAAGTTCCGCAAACGGCTTTTCTAGCTGTGCTTAAAATAGACTAAATTCCTGAACATTTCCTGGCAGATATATAGGTGAACATTGCGGTAGTTTTTTGCCAAGAATTCAAGTTTTCGAATTAACCCAAAATCAGCAATAGGAAATTAAGCAAATTTAACTTATTGATTATCAATAAATAAACTCATTGTTTTTCTAATGCGTAGTATTAGAGATTTTTCAATAAAAAATTCACTAAAACCCTTTACGCACAAGAAATATACGATAATTGCGAAAGCATTTTTAGTTCCTATTGCGTAATTTGCGTTAGTTCAGAGAAATAATTGCGAACGATTTTTACAAAATCAAGAGCTTAAGAAGCTGAGCCTATTCAGGTCTAAATATTTCCTTATAATTCTGTAGTTTCATTTCTAAAAATTTTCCAAGCATTTTTAGAACCACGTTTTTGTGTGACAGATTGATTTTATACGCTATAAAAAGCATGTTAGGTGCAAGTGGTAAGACGAAGTGATTAATCTAATCAAAAGCTTGTTTTCTCACCCATAATAATGAAACAATATTCTTTCGGCAAATAATACAATTGATGTATAAAGAGGAGAAAGGAAAAAGAAACGGTGCATGACCTTTGGAGGTAACAGAAACCTCGAGTTGGCAACAATTTATTATTCTTCGTCCAGTGGAGCTTTTAAAGGCAGCATAAGTTTTTGATTTCCGGGATATTGAAATAATTTGTAATTTTGTTAAAAAGTCAAACATGGACATACAAGCAAAGAAATATTTACTGATAGAGTGGATTACCAGCCTAAGCGATGCTAGTTTAATTGATAAGTTAATACGAATTGCCGAAAAATCGGACTGGTGGGATGAAATTAGCGCTGCAGAAAGAGATTCGATTGAAAAAGGGCTGAAAGACATTACAGAAAACCGTATTGTCAATCACGCTGATGTAATGAAACGGTATGAAAAATACCTGTAAAGTTGTTTGGTCGCTTGAGGCCGTAGAGAACCTTGAGGCAATAATACACTGGCTCGAAATAAACTGGTCGGAAAAAGAAATAAAGAAGTTTTTAATAAAACTTGAAAAACAAATACAGATAATACAGAGCCAACCCCTCTCCTTCCCAAGATCTCAAGTGATTGCCGCAAGAAAGTCGGTATTATCGAAACATTTAACAATCTACTACAGCTACACAAAAGAGTGCATTTACGTGTTAAGCATTTTTGACAACCGACAAGCTCTAGATAAACTAAGCACAAAGAATGACTCATATTAACTAAAGAAATATTTGCTTTGATACGGGGAAACAAGCTAATACCACCGGCACCTAAAAACAGTTTGTTTTTCATAAGATAAATCATAAATTTGAAAGCAGTTTACTCCATAAGGGCATTGGGCGAGCAGTGGGTAGCTGCAAAATGTTGTTAGTACCATGATAAAATTGTTTTTGCTATTTTTACAAGCTCAAAAATCAAACGAAATGAAACGGATAAAAATTAAAGAGATACTGCAGAAAGGGAATCCCGGAGCGGAGGTAAGAATATTGGGTTGGGTGCGTACAAAGAGAGAGAGTAAAAATGTTGCTTTTCTTGCAGTGAACGATGGTTCTGGAATGGGGAATATTCAGGTTGTGGTTGAAGTGAATGAAACTACCATCCCCTTGCTGCAACGCATTCATACCGGAGCCTCTGTGTCGGCAGATGGACTGCTTATCGAGTCGACCGGCAGTGGACAACGGGTGGAAGTTCAGTGTAAGAAACTTATGGTGATTGGCGAGGCCAACCCTGACGAATATCCGTTGCAGCCTAAGAAACACAGTCTTGAGTTTTTACGCGACATCGCCCATTTACGTTTCCGCACAAACACTTTTGGTGCTGTGATGCGCATTCGCCATGCTATGATTTTTGCCATCCATAAATTTTTCAACGACAAGGGGTTTTACAATATTCACACTCCCATTATTACGGGCAGCGATGCCGAAGGAGCGGGTGAAATGTTCAGGGTAAGTGTTTTGGATGCAAAGAACCCCCCGCTCACCGAAGAAGGAAAAGTTGATTTCTCGAAAGACTTTTTCGGACGCGAAACCAACCTGACTGTATCGGGTCAGTTGGAGGCCGAGCTTGCTGCCCTTGCACTAAGCGATGTGTACACTTTCGGACCAACTTTCCGTGCCGAAAATTCCAATACAGCGCGCCATCTGGCAGAATTCTGGATGATTGAACCCGAAATGGCCTTTTACGACATCGACGACAACATGGATCTGGCCGAAGAAATGTTGAAATACCTTGTGAAGTATGCACTGGATAATTGCCGTGAAGACCTTGATTTTCTTGCTTCCAGACGGGCAGATGAGCAGAAGTCAAAACCAGAAAATGAAAGAGACGAAATGGGGCTGATTGAAAAACTGGAGTTCGTGCTAAATAATAGTTTTGCAAGGATCACCTACGGAGAAGCCATTGACATTCTCATGAATTCGAAGCCAAACAAGAAAAAGCAGTTTCAGTATCCAGTAGAAGGGTGGGGAACTGATCTGCAAAGCGAGCATGAAAGGTTTTTGGTGGAAAAACACTTCAAAAAGCCGGTTATTCTCACCGATTACCCAAAAGAAATAAAAGCCTTTTACATGAAGCAGAACGACGATGGGAAAACCGTAAGAGCCATGGATGTACTGTTTCCTCAGATAGGAGAAATTATTGGGGGTTCACAGCGCGAAGAAAACTACGTTAAGCTTTTGAACAGAATGCACGAAATGCATATACCCGAAAAAGAAATGTGGTGGTATCTCGAAACACGAAAATTTGGGTCTGTTCCTCACAGCGGCTATGGTCTGGGTTTCGAGAGGCTCATGCTTTTTGTTACGGGTATGAGCAATATCAGAGATGTAATTGCTTTTCCGCGTACACCGAAAAATGCAGAATTCTAACTTTTTGGTAAAAATTTCGTATTTTTAACAAAAAACAGACTATGCTTAAGCAAAGTTTACAACAAAAGCTGTTACAGAAATTGTCGCCTCAGCAGATTCAAATGATTAAGCTGCTGGAATTGCCTACACTGCAACTTGAACAACGGATAAAAAAGGAGCTGGAGGAAAACCCTGCTCTGGAGGAAGGTGCCGATGAGGATGAAAACACCGATACCAATGAGGACGAAAACGAAGAGCAAAACGAAAACGATGATGAATTTTCGCTCGAAGATTATATCGATGACGAGGATGATATTCCTGCCTACAGGCTGCAGGTGAATAACTTTTCGAAAGATGACGAGCGCAAGGAAATTCCTTTTTCTGCCGGAATCAGTTTTCACGAGAACCTGAAAGATCAGTTGGGACTTAAGCAAATCAGTCCGCGCGACAGGGTTCTTGCCGAGTTTTTAATTGGAAGCATGGACGAAGACGGGTACATACACCGCGACCTTGAATCCATTGCCGATGATCTGGCTTTTAATCAGAATATTTCTGCTACCACCCAGGAAATCGAAAATGCGCTTTATATTGTTCAGGACCTCGACCCTCCCGGTATAGGAGCACGAAATCTGAGAGAGTGTCTTCTCATTCAGCTTGACCGGAAAGAGAAAAAGACCCTGCCGGTGCTTAACGCACACGAAATAATATTCTCGTATTTCGAAGAATTTACCAAGAAGCACTACGACAGAATAATGCAACGTCTTGAATTGAGCGAACCTGAACTGAAACAAGCACTGGAAATGATACTTCGGTTGAACCCGAAACCGGGAAGCTCTTACAGCGATTCTTCGGTAAGGTCAGCGCAGACCATTGTCCCTGATTTTATCCTGGAAAACTATTCAGGGAAGCTTGAGTTGAGCCTCAATGCACGCAATGCACCTGAACTGCGCCTCAGCCGCGACTATTCCGAAATGCTTCAGGGCTTATCGAAAAGCAAGGATTCGGGTAGCCGGTCTGAGAAAGATGCTGTTGTTTTTATCAAACAAAAACTCGATTCGGCAAAATGGTTCATCGATGCCATCAAGCAACGGCAAAACACCCTGCTCATTACCATGAATGCAATTCTTGAATATCAGAAAGATTTTTTCATACAGGGTGATGAAACATTGCTGAAGCCTATGATTTTGAAAGATATAGCCGAAAAAACCGGTCTCGATATTTCCACGATATCAAGGGTGGCCAACAGTAAATATATTCAGACTCCCTTTGGTAATTATTTACTCAAGCATTTCTTTTCGGAGGCTATGCAAACCGATTCGGGTGAAGAAGTTAGCACCCGCGAAATAAAACAGATACTCAAGGAATGTATTGAGAATGAGAACAAGCGCCGACCCCTCACCGACGACAAACTGGCTTCAATTCTTAAAGAAAAAAAATATGTTATTGCCAGAAGAACAGTTGCCAAATACAGGGAGCAGCTGGGCATTCCCGTGGCACGCCTTAGAAAAAAGCTCTGATGGAAACTGGTAAATTCCTAAACACTATTGCAAAAATTATCAGTGTTTTGTTTCACCCCTTGATAATTCCAACTTTTGGCTGCATCGTTATTTTCAACAGTGGATATTACGTCGGATTACTGAATCCGAAAATTATGCAGGCGGTATATATTGTTGTGTTCGTGCTTACTTTTTTACTACCTGCATTAATAATTCCGGCACTTTATTTACAGAAATACATCACCTCATTTGCTATTGATGAAAAAAATGAAAGATTGCTACCCATTACAATAGTTGCAGTGATGTACGGGCTAAGTTATTATTTTATGCAGCGAAGTGGGTTCCCACCGATTTTACTTCATTTTATTCTGGGGTGTATTATCTGCTTGGTTCTTGGTTTGCTGATTACCATAAAATGGAAAATCAGCTTACACATGATTGGCCTGGGTGGCCTTACCGGCCTGATTGTTTTTCTTGCGCACAGTTACGGCCTTGGCTTGCATTATTTCCTGATCTTTGTAATACTTGCCTCCGGAGTAACAGCAACTGCCCGCCTGATTCTGCAAAGCCATAACCAATTGCAGGTGTATGCAGGCTATTTTCTTGGCGTTGCCGGCATTTGGCTGAGCATGATATTCTTATAAATACATAAAAGATTGGCAGAAGAGACACGTAAACAATAGTCAGGATTTTTTTCTACTTTTGCCCAAAATACCGCAATGCCTTTCATTGTAAAATTCATACTGTTTTTATTTCTGGTGTATATCATTGGGAAAATACTCCTCCGGTATGTGTTTCCGTACTTAATTAAATGGTGGCTGAGAAGAATTGCAAAGAAAATGAATCCAGAAGCTTTTGAAAAACCCTCCGGCAAAAATCGGAAAGAAGGCGATATTACCATTAAAAACATGCCCAATACGAAAAAAAATAAGGGAAAGTCCGACGAAAAAGGCGAATATATCGATTATGAGGAATTATGAAATCGAGCATGATAGTAAAAACACCAACAGTGATTTATATCGATTTATGCGAGATTCTATCTGACCTATTGTATAAATTATAAACAGATGAAATTCATACGAAAATTACTATACAAGTTTCTTCGAATTGAAAACTATCTAAGGCTTGTTAGCAGTGTGTACTTATTGCTAATAAAGGCCGGTTTTTATAAACGCAAATATCCCGAGATATTCTTTTTGAAGCAAATTATTAAAGAGGGTGATGTTTGCCTGGATATTGGAGCTAATCTTGGGTACTATTCATGGTTCATTTCGAAGTTCTGTGGAAAGGACGGGAAGCTCATTGCCGTAGAACCCGTACCCCTATTCGGGAAAATATGGCTGCGAAATATGAAAAGCTCCAAGTTTGCGAATTTCAGGCTTGAATCCTGCGCTTTAGGGAGTGAAAATACCCGTGTGAAGATGGCTACCCCCGAGGTAAACGGAGTTTTACACCATGGCATGACCCATGTGGTTAATGAAGGGGAAGCCCAACAATCAACCTGTTACGAAGTAGAGATGAAAATTCCGGATGCACTGTTTTCGGCACTTGATCGCCTAAACTTTGTGAAAATCGATGTGGAAGGTTACGAGTTTATTGTGTTTTCGAATATGGTGAATACAATTTCGAAGTTTCACCCGGTAATTCAAGCCGAACTCAGCGGCAGCGAAAATCGATTGAAAGTGTTGGCATTGCTCGAATCGTTGTATTACAAACCGCATGTACTCGAAAACCAGCAACTGCGGGCTGTTAATCAATCAGACATTGAAACAGGAATCAGTGATTTTTACTTTATTTAGGATTTTAGAATTTCGATTATATTTATAATAAATACTAACACAGCAAATAGCGGCAGTCGATGAAAAAACAACTGATATTATTCATTGCACTTCTAGCAGTAACTTGCATACTTTATATTCCTGCATTAAAAAACGAATTTAACGATTGGGACGATGCAGCTTATGTTACATCAAACCCAAACATTGAACTCACAAAAGAAAATATTGTCCGATCATTTACACAAGGCGAACACCACCGCATGTATGCTCCTATTACTGCTTTGTCGCATTCAGTAGTTTACACTCTTTTTGGGCTGAATCCTAAACCCTATATTTTGGGTAATATCCTTATTCACCTATGCAATACTTTGCTTTTGTTCTTATTTCTTTCGCAGCTCATTAAAAAACCATTGGTCCCGCTTTTTGCAGCAGCTCTGTTTGCTCTCCACCCAATGCAGGTTGAATCAGTGGCATATGTTTCCGGCAGGAGAGATGTGCTGTATGTTTTTTTCTATCTGATAAGCCTGATATACTACGTCAAGTATGCCACACAAGGGAAAAACTATATTGTAAAGTATTTGCTATCACTGATATTTGGAGTACTGGCTTTGCTGTCGAAAGGACAAGCTCTTACTTTGCCATTCAGCTTGATTTTGATTTCGTTGTTTACCGGCGTAAAATGGAATTCGAAAAAGTTCTGGCTCGATAAAATACCATTTTTAATCCTGACAGCTATTTTTGCTGTGAAGGTGTTTTCTGCCCCCCAGTTTGCATCAGGAAACTATTTAAGCACAGCCTACCTGGATTCCGACATTCCATTTTTTTATAGCATTATTTATGCTTGTTACGGATTTGTTCAATACATCATATTGCTATTCTTTCCATACCGTCTTTCATTGATCCATCCATATCCTGAAGTTGCTGGTGCATATGTAATACCTTATTACATGTATATTTATATTGCCATTCTTGCAGGACTGATTATTGCTTTCTTTCGATTTGCTGTCAAGCGAAAGCTTTTTTGGTTCGGATTTACTTTTTTTGCAATAAATATCGCCATGCTTTTGCAAATTATTCCGAACAGTTACGGAATAATGAACGACCACTATGTTTACTTTTCGGGAATAGGCATCTTCCTTATAATGACCGATAAAATCACCGAAGTGATGAACCATAGAAAATGGAGTACATTGATTGCTATATTATTTTCGGTGTATTTAGTCGTTCTATGTGGACTAAGTTTTCAGCGCATTGGAGTTTTTAAAGATTCAATAAAACTATGGAGCGATGTAATTAAAAAATACCCCGACCATTACATGGCTTATAGCAGCAGAGCGAATGCCAATTTTAATCAGGGCTTTTTCGAGAACGCTATTATCGATTATAAGAGGTCTATCGAATTGAATCCGGAGAATTACGCTTTGTATGTTAACCTTGGATCAGCGTATAGTGCAGCACAACAATACAAAAATGCAGTTATCGCTTTCACAAAGTCATTAAATCATAAGCCAACTTCTGAGGCGTATACTTTCAGGGCAGACGCATATTCGGCACTAGGTAATACAAACGATGCAATCAGGGATTACAGCAATGCTATTGAGTTGAAGCCTGATTATGCTGTAGCATACAATAATAGGGGTGTTGTTTACGAAAAAATGGCTGAAACCGAAAAAGCAATGCAGGATTACAAAAAAGCCTTCGATCTCGACAGTACAAATATTGATGCATGTTACAATTGTGCAAAACTTTATGGGAACAACGGGAACTTCGAAAAGGCTTTGTACTACCTTGATAAGCTCATTGTTATTAAACCTGATTTTGCAGCAGCATATAATTCAAAAGGTATTATTTTTGCCACTACCGGTTCTTATGAAGCGGCTATTCTTTGCTTTTCATCGGCTATCGAAAACAAGCCTGATTATGCGGAAGCATACAATAACCGTGGATCGGTGTATTATCGCACCGGGAAGTTTGACCTGGCCATTGCTGATTATACAAGAGCTGCAGAAATATTTCCCGGTTTTGCTGAGACATTCAACAACCGTGGGGCTGCATACATTGCTTTGGACAAGAAGGATAGCGCCTGTTCCGACTTCACCATTGCTGCCCAGCTTGGTTTGGACAGCGCAAAAGAAAATTTGGATAAGTTCTGCAATTAGAATTGCGAATTTTTAGAGACACTTCGATAGTTCTATTGCAGGTAGTTTCTTGCCAACCGTACAATTCTTATGCTTCAGGAATATACAGGAATGACTTCAATGATTTTATCGTACACAGTTTCGACCGATATCGATTGCATACAGGTATTGCTCTTGCAGTGTGGCAACCGATGGTTGTATGGATTCACGCAGGGGCGGCAACTTAAATCCGATTCAATAATATGCGTGTTTTTACCGGGAGGCCCGAATAAAACCGGTGTTTCCGGACCAAAAAGCACAATATTATGAATACTTGTAAGCGATGCGAACTGTCCCGGTCCACTGTCGTTGGTAACCAATACATCAGCAAGCGAATACAATGCCAGCAATTGCCGAACATTTGTTTTCCCGGCGAGATTGATTACTCCGGGAAAATTTATTTTGTCGCATAATTCGTTGCAATAAGTTGCTTCTTCCAACGAACCGGTAATTACAATGGTTAATTTACCTTTATAATGTGATGAGAGTTTGTTTGATAAATCGACAAAGTTCGATACATCCCATTTCCGTGCAGGAATCGAATCGCCTGCATTGGGGTTTATTATAATTATAGGGGATATGTTTTCCTCTTGCGAAACACTGTGTATGATTTTCTTTATTTCTGCTACGTCGTCTCTCGTAATTTCAATTATAGGCTGCAAAATTTGGATTGTATTGATATCAATTCTGGGGAAAGGCCTGATTTTATGATTACATAGCAATGATTCAACCATTAACCTATATGCAAGTGCTGCGTGATGATAGGGGTTGTATTGCAATTTATGTGTCATTAGGTCGCCACGATAAATTACTTCGCTATGATAACGCTGGTAGCCAACTCTGGTTTTTGCTCCGCAGCAATAGGCAAGTATTGCTGAAGATCGAGAAAAAAACTCAAGATCAATAGCGGTATCAATTTTCTCTTTTTTAATTGCCGCCAAAGTCTTAAGTATTTCAAAAGAAGTCGTAATAAATCCTTTGTTATGAATTGTAAAAACATTCTTTTCATGAAAAACATTAAGTATTTCGAGTATCGGAGTGTTTTCGGCAAATGCCCAAAAATAAATATTTTCTTTACCCACCATATCTTCGGCTTCTTTTAAAGCAGAGTAGGCTAAAACAGTTGAACCTTGCTCGGTGAGTTTGATGAAAATAATTTTACGGTGAGTTTTTATATCTCTTCTACGTGATACGAATAATAAAATCAAATACCTCCACAGTGTTAGAAGAAAAACCAAAGGAATTCCTACCCAAAAATCGAGATGTTTTATTTGACGTGGTTTCATTGGTAATTTGTTGAACAAAAATAATCAATATAAGCAACAATTACGATTTCAAATTACACGAGAAAAGCAACTTATCGAAAATGGAAAATTTTGCAAACAGTCAACAAATCACTAAATTATTAATATTTCGTTTACTTCAATATGACTTTTCTGCCGGCGTACTGTTGCAGGACAATTCCGGATACAATGAGAACAAGTCCGATAATGGTTGATTCCATAATTTTTTCGCCAACCACAAAATAAATTCCGATTAATGATAAAAATGGTGAGGCAAAAATAAAATTGCTCACTTTAGCAGTTGTTGAAGAATATTTCAGTGCTTTCGACCAAAGCAAGAAAGTTATTCCCATTTCGAATAAGCCTGAATATACAACAGCCAGTGCCGAAACCGTAAAGTTAAACGATGGTTTCGAAAATATAATACATGCAATCATACTGAATACAAAACCGAAAGCAAAGCTCAAAAACAATTTAATGGTTTCGTCGCGTTTGTCTTTCATATTGAAAATCCAGAAAAACGCCCAGATTAGTGAGCTGCCAAGTGCCAATGCTGCGCCGGTTCCATTTGTAAATTTCATTTCGAGAAGATTACCATGCGTCGAAATTACCAGCACCCCAACGAAGCTGATTATGATGGCAAGCAAGCTCATCCAACTTATTTTCTGCTTTAGCATAGGAATAGATATAAGCACCAGCATGATGGGCCATACATAATTCAAGGGTTGGGCTTCCTGAGCAGGTAAAATGTCGTAAGCTTTAAACAAAACAAGGTAGTATGCAAACGGATTAAGAAACCCCAGCATTGCAGACTTTATCAAATCGCGACCGGTTGTGCGCATGAGTTCTCTCCATTTACCCCCAATAACAATAATGACAAGCAACACCAGTGCGGCTGTCAATGAGCTGAAACACACGAAATTGATGAAATCGAATTGTTTGAGTGCAATTTTAAAGGCTGTGGCTACCGTTGACCAAAGCAGAACGGTGAGTACCGCGTAAATGTATGCTTTGCTCTGGTTTTTCAAGATTATTTCGATAGAAGTTTACGCAAAGTTGCATCATCGACCCTGTAAACGGGTACAATATCTTTCTTCCTGTCCCAGTAAACAGTCTTTTGATAAAACCAGTTCAGAATAGCTCTGGGGTTGGAGGCAAACTCCTTGTCATTCATCATTTTATCGTTAAACTCAGTGTTTAGAAAAGGGTCACTTTTCAGCATGCTTATAACCATTGCTTCCATAACATACGATTCGGCATATTCCTTTTGTTCGAATACCGCATTGAAAAATCCCCAGCGCACCAGGCTGGCCGGTGAAACAGGTTCGAACATATATGCCAATAAGCGTGCATAAGGATTGCTTGTCTCAACAATGATGCTGCCTGCCGGAAACACCAAACTGTCGTAAGTTACTTCTGTGGCAAAATCTATTATGCGTTGCTTCCCTTCGTAAGGCTCTGAAGCGAATTTCACATTCTTGAGTCGGTATGCTTCCACCGGTACTTTCATCTCTTTGTACAGACGGATATATTTTACACCCTGAGCATCAAGAACAGCAGTAACATTTCCCCATACCGGTTCGAAAACGTAGGCTGCCGGGAGTGTTGTCTGTATCGAAGGTCTCGGATTGTTGAAGAACCAAACCTTGTGAATGGCGGGAGTATCGGAATATTGAAACCAGTTGCCACCGGTAATGAGACTTTTTACGACGGTGTATTCCACACCTTCGAAATCGATTTGTACACTATCGGCAAGGCTGTTGAAATCAACACTTACGGGTTTTTTGTTCTTGTAAAGTTTCGAAACGGCAAGGTCTGATTCAGCATTGAGTTTAATGATAATTTCGTGTTGAGTATCCACCAGCGAAGCAGTGTATTTGAGTACTTCGTAAGTAGCATCAACGCGCTTCCCGTAAGGTTTAAGCATGTGTGTTTCGAGCAGAAGCCCCGGCCTGTTACGGGCAGCAGCATATCCTTCGGAAAGCACAGGCGACGGAATCCACCTTACCAGTCCGCTTTTGGGGTCATGCCAGTTCTTAAATGTTACATAGCGAAACATAGGGAAGTCTTTTTCGCGCATACGTTTGAGCAGCGGTTGCATATATACTTTATCCTGCCACTCGTTTTGTGCATCGCTAAGCAAACACATATCGGTCAAGTCGTAAGTCATCACATACTGATAATCGGCCCCGTCGGTAGTATGGCAGTCGATAAACATATCGGGCTTCCATGTGTTGAAAACCTCAAGAAAACATCGTATTTCGGGTGTTTCGGCTTTTACGTAATCCCTGTTGAGGTTCTTGTTTGCTGCATTCGTTCGCCATCCCATTTCTTTGGGACCGTTTTGGTTAATGCGGTTATAAGCACTGCGACGCAAGCAACCTTCTGGGTTAATTGTTGGGAAAAAAAGAATAATCAGGTTTTCGGGAGGCCGAATTTTTCGGCAGGCAATGTCTCTGAAAAGCATCATTCCGGCATCGGTACCATCAGGTTCACCCGCGTGAATGCCGGCTTGAATAAGTAAAACTGATTTTCCTGCTTTTCGTGCTGCAATGGGATCAAATTTTGCTGAAGCATCATAGATTAAAAGCGGAATATCGTAGCCGTTTCCAGTTTTGCCTATCGAAATGTATTTAATGTAATTGCAGGTGCTATCAAAAAGCTTGCTGTAATGCAAAATTTCGTCGTAGGTCATCGTTGCTGTTTTCTCTGAGTGCTCGTAGGGGGTAACGATCAGCTTTTGCCCGAATGCTATGGGTAATCCAACAACAATAAAAATAGTAAATAAAAATATTTTGCGACTCATAAATCAAGTTTATTAGATGCAAAGATAGGAATGTTTTTTACCTAAACTCTTGTAGCTGTAATTGTAATAAAGTGGCGAGTAAGTTTGAAAAAAACAAAAATAAATTTGTAAAATAAATTTGTAAAATAAATTTGTAAAATAAATTTGTAAAATAAATTTGTAAAATAATTTACGCATGAAAATACTTAAAATACGACATTTAATATTAGTTGTTGCTATTACAATAATAGCAATATTAGCATGCTCAAAAAACGAACCCATTTCACAGGGAACAAGTATTAATTTGCGATACAACGGAGACGATGTGCCGATGAATTTTGCGTGGTATCAATGCCAATGTACCACTCAAAATGGAACTGTATATTCGGGTCAAAGATGCGAAGTAACAATAATGATCCCCAATTGTACTCGTCAGGATGCTGAGTTAGGATGCATCTGCAAGACACGCGATAAAGTTATATACGATAAAACGTCAAAACTAACACGAAATGCGGATCTGACTATTAGCGAATTAGATTCTGTAATTGAAATTTTAAACAGTGAACCTATTACAAAACAAGTAATATCGAATCATTATCGTGTATTTTATTTTCTTTATACAGAAGGCATTCTTGAGCACCCTGATACTTTAATTAAATATTCAATTCTATAAAACTATAACAATGCGATTAATCAATCAGTATATTACGGTTATCAGCTTTATAGCTCCGCTTGTAATTTATACCATGATATTTTGGGGTTGCCATCATGAAGAAACGATGAAATTCAGTTTTCATGTCGGAACCGACTCGCTGATTTTGAAAAATTTTACAGGAGGCGTAGGATCTGTGAAGTTTCTTGAGCAGGGCGATAGTGTGTTTGTATTTATGTTGAACTCAGCTGGAGATAAATTTTGCAGGGTAAGCTATACTCCGTATCTTACTACAGATATAAGTGTTGTTTCAATTCCAACGCAATTACGTGAAAACAAAGTTGCAGGCATTCAACAGGCCCGATCGATTTTACCTATTAGCACCGACAGTATTATGTTTGCGCAGAAAACCGACGATTACGGATTTATTTTTTCTTTATATGTGATGAGTACCGGTACAATTCAGCCGATTTACATCTCAAAACCGGAAAATAGAATATTTTTTCAAGAATTGCCCGAAGATGGTATCAATTGGAAATACGATAAAAAGTTGCGAAAAATTATTGTAGCCATAGTAAGGCAAGATGATTACGACGTAAGACCATACCCGATCGGAACGGAAGCATTGGCTGGCATTGATATCGCAACGGGAGAATTCGAAATTCTACCGTTAAAATACCCTGTTAATTATGAAGAAAAATACCAGAGCAATATTTCCCGGAGCGAGTATTTTTGTTTGAACGATAGCTTGGTAGTATTAACTTTTGCAATGCACGACACTGCATTTATTTATAATACTACAACCGGCATTTGCAGTAAAAAATGTATGGCTTCAAAAAGTGACAGGCAATTTCTAACAATTAGTCAGGATGATTATGAAAATTGTGAAACCGAAAAGCTACGCGATGCAAATTTGCGGAGTTTTAAATACCGTTCGGTTTTTTATGACCCGTATAGAAAGATGTATTTTCGTTTTTACGAGCAGTTTATGCCTGCGAAAAACAACGATGGGCTATTCAATATTTGGAGCGATAAACAAATTGGATTTGCCTGTTTTGATCAGGAATTTAACTATATTGGAGAAGACTGTTTTGGAAAAATGGGTGATGCTGATGTAATGTTTATTGCAACAGGGCAACCCGTGCGTCGGGGCATGCTGTTGTTTTTAAATTATAACCAAACTCAAGGCAGTGTTACCGCAAACAATTTACTACGATTAATGCTTATTCAAGTTGAAACCAACTGACGCAATCAAATGGATTTTATTATGTTTCTGTTTCATGGCTTTGTCGTGTCACGACAAACCACATTATGAAAGAGAAAAAGAATTAATTTCCTATCTCAAAACCAAGCATCCCGAAGTGTTGCAACAAGATCGGTGTGGGCTTTTGGTATATCGTAAACCATATAGATGTGATTTATTTTTCGATGCAGGGCTGGTAAACGATATCAACAATGTGCTTTATTCGCAGAAACCCGAAAAGCTTTATGTTATTTATGATTTCGAAACTACGAAAGATTCTTTAGAAACGAATATCAACTTCGAGAACAAAGTTTACTTTAGGGAGGATTATAATTGTCTCGACAGATATGGTTTTCGGTTAGCTCCCATGTTTTTTATTATTAAGAATGGTCGGATTGATTATTGGCATACCATTACCAAAGGATGCGATTAGCATTCAATGTTTTCCAGTTTTCACACAATCATTTTAATTTGGTAAAAGCACATCAGTGCCCTTCAATCGAATGGCTTTATACATCATGGCAAAGAAATTCAATAAGTTCTTCTTCCGACAGGCTGAATAAGGCAACAAACCGTTCTTCGCTACACGCAATAAGTGAAGCAATTATGTTTTTTGAAAGAACTTGAGCAGATGCTTTCTGGTAGGCAGTGGTGAATTTATTCAACTGCATGAGATAGTCCGAATTAGTTTCAACATCACCTGAAATACCATAATAAGTGGCAAAATGTTGTCGGAGTTTATTCAGCAATAACGCAACTTGTTCTGTGTTGGTTATTTCGGGTATGGCTTGTGAAGGAATTGTTACATCTGGTTCCTTCTCGTGAGCCCATAATTCGAGTTGCCTGATCATGGCATCATAGCTCGCACGGTTTTCGCGGTCGCGAATGGGACTGAACTTGGGCATGTGCTTTTGCATATAGGTCATGACCTCAAGAATTTTATTCTTTTCCATGGTTTTTACCGAAAGATAGGCCGGATGCTCTACATAGTTCATGAAAATGTTGAAACGGTTCTTTATGGCAAACCTGTAGATATCGGGTACTCCGGAATAATTATTGGTCATCAGGCAGGTACAGGAATTAAAATTGGTCTTTTTCGATTTGCAGTACCCGATAAAGAAATCGAGATTTCGACGAAAAACATCGAAAGAAGCATTTCTTCGTATTTCTTCGTATTTGTCCTTTTCCAGCGAATCGATAGAAATATTTATATCGAAGCGTCCGCGCTCAAGTATATCACGGACTTTTTTGTTTAATACCGTTCCGTTTGATGTTACCGAAATTATAGTTTTTGCACCGGAAGCAATGATTTTTTCCCAGATTTCAAAATAAAGGTCTATTAAAAAAGGCTCACCTCCTTTAAAACTGGCTCTTTTGAGGTAAGCTAGGTAAGGCGTAAGTTGTTCAACGAAATCAGTGTTGTAAGGGCTGGGTAAATCAGGCTTTTTTTCTGAATGTATCTGATCAGAAAGAACAGGGCTGCACATGATGCAAGCCAGATTGCAGTGATTGCTGAGTTCGAATTCAGCAGTAAGTGGAATACCAGATTTTCGGTATGCCTGGTTATAGACCTGAAAAGTAGCAGCTTTTGGATTGTTGCTTTTAAGTTTTTCGTAACAACTTCTGCAATCAGTTGGGATGTCTCCTGATAAAAAAGATTCTGTTGCCTGTCGTCGAAATTCGCCTTCCACAATTTCACTGATGCGGTTCTCGGGGAATTTGCCTAAAACAAGTGAGTGATTATGGCTGCACATACTTACATCGCCATTGATGTGAAAATACACATTTGACCGAAGCGCAAAGCAATGATGCTTAAGCTTTCTGCCCCAGGGTGTGAGCCTCCTGAACCGGTGATAATAGCTTTGAATATTGTATTTATCCATGAATTGAAGTGGCTCGCGATCGGTGTTTTAACATAGCAGGGTTATCAAATAAATCCAGTATTCAAAATTACAATTAAAATGTATAATCCGAATGCTTATCTTGATTTGCTTAAATATCGGAATTGATAATTTTCTTAATTTTAGAACTTTTAAATGACCTACCCATTTAAATGTTGGACTTCGATTATTGTCTTAAAGAGAATAAACTGAAACTATGAACTATAAGAATAGCAAAATTGTGAGCATACTTACTAGCTTTGGATTCTGGGGCATTTTTCTTATAGTGGCTCTGGCTGTTCAGATGATATTGTTCATGCTATTTTCGTACCAGTCAATTTGCATAGCAAGTGGTGTGTTATTCTGGGCTATCCCATGGTGGCTAACAACGATAATCATGAGGCATAACAGTCAGAAGTTGAAAACAGCAATTCACAGTGTTTTTGGCACATTGATGTTGGTTGAAGTAGTTTTAAGGGCTTCGGGTTTGGTGGCAAATTATTGGGAAAGGCAACATGGCTATTATAAGTCGGTTTACGACGTTGATTCTTCTGTTTTTGTTCAAAAGAGGACCCCAGGGGTTTATCAGATAAGCAACAGAGATTGCAGCTTCGAAATTACAACGAACTCATGGGGTTACCGCGATAAAGAGTGGACCCCTGAGAATATGAAATCGAAAATCCGTATCATGGCGTTGGGAGATTCATTTACCGAAGGTTATGGAGCTCCCGCTGATAGTACCTGGATGAATTTACTTGAAAAAGAAATTGCCGATACCGGCTATTATTTTATTAACGGCGGGATGATAGGGAGTGACCCTGTTGCTGATTATAACCGGTTGAAAACCAATCTTATAGAATTAGACCCTGACATAATCCTATTTGCTATTAACATAACCGACCTGAGTGATTTGATGTTGCGAGGCGGTCCCGAAAGACTCTCAAATTCCTCAGTTGAGAAACTGAAGGCTCCATGGTGGGAGCTTATATATGCAATGAGTCATACACTACGTCTGGGAATAAACCAGTTCTATGAAGCCAGCCTGTTAATTTCGCATAAACAGGTTGCCGTTAAACAGGAAAAATATTTGTTAATAATGGAAGATTTTTGTAAAAATGTAACCAATGAGTTCAACGACAGTATTA